>ERZ795048.3322-NODE-3322-length-12105-cov-7.985726_pt1 | contig 12105 bp, 9 predicted proteins | sample MGYA00375132_ERZ795048 | MGnify/ENA primary metagenome ERZ795048 (study PRJEB30177, sample SAMN05720225) | activated sludge metagenome | isolation source: Anaerobic digester | place: Hong Kong | collected 2014-12-17 ...
ATATGCTTCCAGTTGACAAGTACACCTTTTCCTGAACATGAGCCGCACCTCCATGTGATACGAGCCGGCACATCTGTCCGGAGGACAGATATCATCCCATTGCATGGATATCCATCCACATATTCACGGCATAATATGTCAGTAACGGTAACAATACCGGGAACCGCAGCACATGCTTCAGTAATAACTTTTTGAAGGAACCAATATACCTCAATTGTATCCCGGGGAAGGGATTTCATAGTTTTGCATTCAGCAATAAACTCATCAACATTTGTCACAATAATATCTTCCATGATATGTTCATTAATAAACTATAGCACTGGAAGGAAATCAAGATAAATATTTGAGGTACTTTCTTAAAAAAACGAAGATAACTGCACAAACCGGCATTCCGGCAGTACAGCTGTAGAGGCAGGTTGATTGTTTATGTCACGGCAATTAACGTAACAGTATGTACCGGCACGCTTTCAGCCGGATCAGGCGGGTCTTCCTTTATGTGTATATGAACCAGTTTGAATAACGGAAGCAGCCTCCTCCGGCGAGCAGAGACGTGCATCATATTCCTTTTTCCATGATGCATCCTTACTTTCCGCATCACCTTTTTCTGCATGTGCTGCAGACACAACTAGTTTCAACATAACATTCACTCCTGTTTAAAATTTTCTTTAAAAGAAATCGCGGTTACGGCACGAGGCCGCACCGCGAAAAGAGTATGAATAGCCATGAGAACATTTTTGTACAACATGAAGCATTATTCATATATCAATCCAGTTCTTCACGCATCAAAGGATTGATCCGATTATTGCCGAATCCGTAGAAAGTTTTTTTAATTATTGTTAGAAATATATGGTGAAAGGTGAAGGATGTGCAATTAGTGATAGTATAAAATCGGCGTATGAGAATGTGTAAATAGTATGTATGATAAATGACTACAAGCCTGTATGACTTTTTTCAGGATTGCTCCCTGGACTGCATCCAGTGGAGAATATAGCGGTTTAGCTCCGCGTTGGATTCTATGTTCAGTTTTTCCTTGATACGTTCCCGGTAGGTCGATATAGTTCTGCTGCTGACACACAGCATGTCCCCGATCTGCCTGTTCGTGTGCCCCTTTCCTATAAGGTTGAACACCTCGAATTCACGCTCACTGAGGGACTCAACCGGTGAGGTATGAATATTTTTACCCCCGCTTTTGAAACGGTTCAGGAAATGGTCCATCATATCATCGCTGATATACATCTTGCCGCCCAGGACACGGCGTATTGCCCTGATAACGTTGTCAGTGCTTTCCTCTTTTGTTATATACCCGCATGCCCCTGCTTTCAGCACCCTGTCCGCAAAAATAAGTTCATCATGCATGGATAGGACAAGTATGGGAAGTGCTTCATATTTTTTATGCAGTTCCTTTGTGAGGTCAATACCGCAGCTGTTTTTCAGAGTGATATCCACAATAACAAGGTCCGGCTTCAGGACTGCTATTTGTTCAAGCGCTTCAGGTCCGCTCGCGGCCCCACCGCATACCTCAAGGTCATCTTCTGTATCAATAAGCTGCGCAATACCCTCACGAAACAGGGGGTGGTCTTCAACAATAAAAATCCTTGTTTTGGGTGTTATTGATTCTTTCATTTGTTTTTTCATGATAGTTTCAGCCCCTGTCGTTTCAGTGTTGCGGCGGGAATAGCAACAGTTATCACTGTTCCAGCGGGATCGTTCTTCTTAATATCGAATGAACCATTAATAATATCAGCCCGATAACGCATGATTTTCAACCCCTGCCCCTTGCTGCGGAGTTCGACGGGACTGAAACCACTCCCGTCATCCATGACGCTGAGTATATAATTACCATCAGCATCAGGAAAAAATGATATTGAAATCCTCGAGGCCCCGGAATGCTTCGCGGCATTATATACCGCCTCCTGTGCGATATAATACACACTTGTTGCAAGAGTATTATCATAAATCATTATGGATCTGTCATATTCAAAACTGCATTCTATACTATAGATGGTGCTTATTCGTTCAGCAAGATTATCAAGAGCAGATATTACACCCTTTGCGTCAAGATCAACCGGACATAGCCCCTTCACCAGTCTCCGTATTTTCACGGAAGCTTCACTGAGGAAATCACGGATTTTCTCCATGTCCTCCGCTTCCTGGAGCTCCTTCTTCTCCAGTTTCCGTTTCAGCACTTCCGCGAAAGCACCTATCGCGATAATATGGGGGCTGATATCATCATGAAGGTCACGACCGACCTGCATCCTTATCCTTTCTGAAATATTAATTATTTCCCGCTCCAGTCGGTTGCGTTCAGTTATATCACGAGCAATCACGAGCACACCCCTGGTGTCCTTTTCGAGCCGTATTACGTTCGATATTGTCTCGAGCTGTACGATGTCGCCATCCCTGTTTTCTATCTGCGCCTTGTGACGGTACACGTTGCTGTCATTTATTTTCTTCTCAATAATTGAGTTCTTCAGCGATACATTTTTCCCCGGCTGTATAAGGTCATTTATATTACGGCCCCTGATATCGTCAATAGTCATTCCCGTGATTTCACATCCGGTACGGTTGATATAGGTAATCACTCCCTCCATATCGCAGATAATAATAATGTCACCGGCATTTTCCGCAAGGACACGGTACTTTGCCTCGCTTGCGGCAAGGGCCTCTTCCGCCGCTTTACGGTCCGTAATGTCCGTGAGGAACAGGAGAACTGCCTTTTTATCCTCCCATCGGATATGTACAGAATATATTTCCAGCCACCGCACTTCACGCTCTGTATCAAATACTTTAATCGGACCAATGGACCGCCCCGCTTCATTTTCAAGGCGCCTCTGATATTCAGCTTCAACATACTCCCGTGAATCAGGGTGAATATATGCGAAAAAATCCCTTCCCAGAAGACGGCTTTCACTGTAACCGGTAATATCACATACTTTCGGGTTAACATATTTAATTACATCATCCTGGATTATAACGATTGCCTCTTTCGCGTTTTCGACCACAAGGCGGTATTTCTCCTCACTGGCCGCCAGTGCACGTTCTGCATGCTTCCTGTCACTGATATCAACAATTGATGCCACACGCTGTTTTGTTTCAGGTATCAGTGCGATTGTCATAAAAACATCACGAAGTTGACCGTTCCGGTCCTTCAACATGAATTCATAATTTCTCGGGACAAGTTCTGGATTTATTGTACGGAGGTCATGGTACTGCCTGAGCCTCGGCAGGTCACCTCCCGAAACAAAATCCATCCAGCTCATTCTGCCTTCAACTTCCTCTTTTGTATATCCGGACAATTTCAGGCTCTCGCTGTTCATCAATGAAATTGTTGTGTCTTCCTCAATGAAAATCATCGCGGTGCCGGTTGTTTCAAAAATTGTCCGGTACACATTTTCCGATTTTCTCAGCTGCTCTTCAGCCTTGTACCGTTTTGTAATGTCCCTGAAAAACGCCAGTATACCCGGCTGTCCATTGAACCGGAAAAATGAAGAAGAAATCTCAACATTGAGGACCCTGCCGTCAAGCCTCTTGACCATATCGTCTGCAAGTATATACTGCCGTTCCCTGTTTATAATCAGCTCAATGCCCTTTTCAAGGGCGGGCCTGCTGGATAACGGCACGAAATCCCATACTGAACGTCCAATTATAGTGCCGGTATTATCTGAACCAAGGAGTTTTGCGGCAGCGACATTCGCGAACACAATTGTTTCATTGACATATATGTATATTGGATCTGGCGACGCTTCAATAAGGCGGCGATAAAACATCTCATTCATCGAGAAGTGTTCTGCGGAACCTGTATGTGAGGTATTATTATTCATATTTGTGCTGCTATCTCTTTATACCTGTTCAATCCTACCGTCAATTACAATACTGTCATCAATATTTTGATAATTGACCATATGAAAATAAAAAAAATTGTAGTGAAAAAATAAAGCTGCTGAAAAAATGGCGGTAATTGAAAAACCAATAGAATGTTACATGGAGACAAAACGCATATGAAAATTGCAGGAATTTCCGGAAGTCCGAGAAAAAACGGCAGCACTGAATCAATAATCCATCACTGCCTGTCATTTTTCGATAATAAAGGATACGAGACCGATTTCATTTCATTACGGGAATCCCAAATTGGCCCCTGTATTCATTGCGATTTCTGCAAAGAAAAACCCCGCTGCTCGAAGGATGAAGAAGCCAACCGCGTCAACAATATACTCTCTGACGCTGATGCTATTATTGTGGCATCTCCTGTATATTTCGGCAGTATGACAGGACAATTAAAATGTCTCTTCGACAAAACCCGCCCCCTCAGAAGAGACGGCATGAAACTCAAAGGTAAGATAGGCGCCGCAATCGCGACAGGCGGTTCCCGTAACGGGGGACAGGAGCTGACAATTCAGAATATTCACGCATGGATGCTGGTTCAGGGAATGATAATTGTGGGAGACAACAGCCATTTCGGAGGAGCGGTTCATTCACCTTTCAATGATGATGCAACGGGCCTCTCAACAGTAGAGGGCACTCTCGAAGCTGTACACAGCCTCCTTTGCAGAATTTCCGGGTGAGATTACTCTCACCCCTTATTTCTGTTCCCGGAGCCAGTCGTCAATTTTTATTTTTTTCAGATAATCATCAATGAGCAGGCGTAATTCTTTTTTTGCCGCAGCCTCTCCGGTTTTATTAAGCACCATAGAGCATGATATATACGCGTCAATGTGGTCCTGTATCTGCTCAAGAGAATATTCCATGTCTCTTTTTATGTATGACTTATCTTCTGCAGTAAGTTTCGGACCATTCTTTGTCGCTGAAGATCCTGATATATCGCCGCCGTGTCCCTTTTTATCCATTATTATCTCCTTTTAATGTTCTCCACCGAAATACTTCCTCCATACATATATAATTACGCATAACGGTTTTTATGTCACTTGAAAATACCATTTTTTTACAATTTTTCTTTTATTATATTCATGTGAATCATAAAAAATATACTCACTGAGATGGGATTGGTCAATTTTCCTGAACAGAAACACATTCATCCTGAAGTTCTTGACAGATACAAGTATACAACGCCATCGTGAAGACAAGAAATTTTTTTATCCGGTGGTACCCCCCTCTTCATGAACTGGAAAATATTTACAACACTTTTTCTTTCCATATTTCTTTCAATGCTCGGGCAGGGAATTGTTGTTCCCCTGCTTCCCGGCTATGCCTACAGTCTGGGGGCAACAGGTCTCACTATCGGGTTCATTTTCGGTGCATTCTCAATATCGAGAACCATTGTGCTGCCGTATTTCGGAAACCTTTCAGACCGGAAAGGCAGAAAACCCTTCATTGTCCTTGGACTCTTTTTCTATTCCCTTGTCTCCATCGGATACGTTATATCAAGCGGTATTATCGCGCTTATAGTTATTCGTTTTCTCCAGGGTATCGCGTCCGCGATGATACTCCCTGTTGCCCAGGCATATATCGGTGAAATAACCCCGCTCAACCGGGAAGGTTCCATGATGGGTTTTCTGAATATTTCACTCTATGCGGGACTCAGCGCCGGTCCCCTTGCGGGCGGAATAATGAAAGACCTCTTCAGTATAGAAATTTCATTTGTCACAATGGGGATACTCTGTCTACTGGGATGCCTTATAAGTATATTCTTTCTCCCGCCGCGTCAGAATGAACAGATCAGGCACCACGAAAAAGAAGGATTAACAAACATAAAGCTTTTAAAGGACCGCAATGTATTCGCATTTTTTACATTTCGTTTATTCCACGCACTCTGTATAGGGGCCTTCTGGACATTCACGCCCCTTCTTGCCCATACTGAATTTAATCTTTCCGGTCTTGAAATAGGCACGGTTATAACAATGAGCGTTCTTGTGAGCGCACTGCTTATGGTACCGATGGGAATGCTTGCGGACATCATGGACAGACGGTATCTGATTGTGTCTGGCGGGGCAGCAATTATTATCTCAATGTTTTTCCTGTCACAGCTTCACAGTATTTGGCAATTGTATGCCGCAGCACTTCTTATAGGCATAGGTGGAGGCATATCTATGCCTGCAATTCTTGCAATGACCGTTACACTCGGAAAAAACAAAGCCGCAATGGGATATATCATGTCAATTTTAACCATGGGGCACAGTCTCGGCATGCTTGCGGGTCCTGTTATATCGGGACTCCTTATGGACCTGATTGATTACCATACGGCATTTCTCGGCATTTGCATTACAATGATGATTGTAACCCTGAGTACATTCTTCTTAACAACAGAATTTCCTCCTGCCGTCGATAACTCGTAATAGTGGTACAATCTTTTTTATATGACCTGCGTGTATACTATTATTATCACTAATTTTTTTATTATTTGTAATAAATTATTTATAATATGCTGTATATTGAAGTATACTTATTACAAATTTATGCTATAAATTTCTACACGTTATCAGACGACGTTCGATTGCTGCAACGTTGATTAATTACATTTTATTTTACTGGACACGAATAAAACAGATACATGAAAAATGATTCTTTTACAATTTTCCTTGCTGTTCAGAGTAAAACAGCAAGGATTAAAGTACTTCAGGAACTTGCACTGGACGACTTTCAAATAGTTGAAGCATCATCCGGTGAAGAGATACTGAAATCTTTTGAAAGTGTCAATCCTGATATCTTAATCATCGAATCTTCACTTCCTGTAATTGACGGGTATACAACCTGTACCTATTTACGGAAGGGCTGGGGCAGCATTAAACCGTCTGAGATACCCGTGGTGTTCATTACATCTGAAGACCGGCGGGATGTCAGTGAAAAGGTATCCATTTCGGGGGGCACAGGTTTCATCACCGATTCATTCAAACCGGGGGAGCTCCTTGCGGAAATATACCGTTATCTGCGTCCTGTTCTTCCTTACAACACTCTTGAAGCCCTTGTGGTTGAGGATGAGAAGATAACGATCCATGTCGTATCAAAATGTATAAGCGAACTCGTAAACCGTGTACATACCGCCAGAAGCGGCGAGGAGGCACTTGAAATCATCAAAGAGAAAAAAGATTCCCTCGATCTTATAATCCTGGACTACCTGTTACCCGGTATAAATGGTGATGAAGTATGCCGCCGCATACGTAATGACTTCAACCTCAAAGAAATTCCCGTGATATTTCTAAGCGGAATATCAGAACGTTCGCTGATCATTGAAATGTTTCAGTCCGGAGCAACAGACTACATTAACAAACCATTTGCGGCGGAAGATCTCCATGCCCGTCTTAAAAATCATTTAAGGACCTGGCTTCTCACACGAAGACTCAGGCACAGTGAAGAGAATTACCGTCAGTTAATTGAAACCGCACCGTTAGGAATTATTTCAATAGATGTGAAGGGATCGATTATTGATATCAATTCTAAAAGTTCAGAAATACTCGGCTCCCCGTCAAAAGACGAAACCCAGGTCATAAACGTTCTTTCATTCCCGCCCCTTATTGAAAGCGGCATTTCGGCTGATTTCAATACTTGTATCACAACCGGAAAGCCCGTATCCGGAGAGGCCCCTTACATTTCAAAATGGGGGAAAGATGTGTACCTGAAATATGAAATCAGCCCCGTATATAAAGAAGACGGCACATTCAACAAGGTACAGGCTATTTTTCAGGATATCCTTGAAAATAAGCAAATACAGCGTGCACTTGAGGAAAGTGAAAAAAAATTCAGGACACTCGCGGAATCATCACCAACAGCAATTATCATTTTTCAGGACGATTGCATTGTGTATGCAAACCATGCATTCGAACAACTATCAGGTTATTCTTTTAACGAAGTCCGGTCCAATCACTTCTGGGATTATATACATCCTGAATATCAACAGATTGTGAAAGAGCGCGGGAAAAAACGGCAGAGTGGGGTTACAGTCCCATTTGAAACATTTGAAATTAAATTCCTCACGAAAAGAGGCGATAGCCGGTGGTTATATGTTGCTGCGGAAACAATTGATTACAACGGAAGGCCCGCAGGTATTACATCAATGCTTGACATATCAAACCTGAAGGAAACTGAAAAAAGCCTGAAGCGTGCGCTTGATGAAAAGGAAGTCCTTATCCGTGAAATACATCACCGCGTAAAGAACAACCTTCAGTCAGTGCAGAGCATGATAAGCATACAGATGAAGACAATCAGCGATGAACTTACCGTTTCACAACTCCGCGACCTCATGGGGCGGATATCCACAATGTCAGAGCTCCACCAGATACTGCACAATTCAGACAGCATTAATGAAATACAGCTGAACCAGTACATACGAAACCTCGCGAACTTTATCCTGAAGTCCCATGAGAACCCGCTGCATCACATTTCCATGCAATGCAGCCTGGATACCGACATACCGGTCCCCTCAGGAAAAGCCATCCCCTGCGGCCTTGTTCTGAACGAACTTCTCACCAACTCCCTGAAATATGCGTTTCCGGAAGAGGAGGAAGGTGTAATTAATATATCCCTCTCTTCACAAAACGGCACAATACAGCTTCAGGTGAGTGATAACGGGATCGGCCTTCCCCCTGAATTCAATACTGCAACATCGAAAACACTCGGCATGAAACTGCTCCCCATGCTTGCAAAACAGCTTAACGGAACAATAGAATTTCAATGTGAAAACGGCATGTGCTCTACACTCACTTTCCCCGGTTAGTCCAGGGCCCGGGATATACTCTTTTTTGTAGAACATTCATGGTCCTCACGCAAGTGACCCGCCATCAACAACTATTGTCGCTCCCGTTGTGAAAGAAGACGCATCTGACACAAGATAGAGTACCGCACCAGCCATTTCATCAGGCTCCGCCATTCTTCCAAGAGGAATGGTGGGAAGTATCATTTTCATCAGGTCATCGCTCCGGGTCATGGCGGAAGAAAATTTTGTGTCTGTCAGACCGGGAAGGAGCGCGTTACAGCGTACCTTAAAGGGCGCCAGTTCCTTCGCGAATGATTTTGTCATTGCGATAACTCCGGCTTTCGTTATTGAATACACTCCCTGCATGGGGGCCGGGCGTATTCCGTTTATTGAGGCGACATTCACTATTGAGCCGCCCCCTTTCTCCGCCATCATCTTCGCGGCATACTGGGAAATGAAAAAATAACCCTTCAGGTTCACATCAACTGTTTTGTCCCATGCCTGTTCCGATGCGTTGAGGACATCTCCGAAATACGGGTTTGTCGCGGCGTTGTTCACGAGAATATCAAGACGGCCGTATTTTTCCTGTATTTCACGAAACAACCCTGCGATCTGCTCCATGTCGCCGCTGTGACATGCTATGGAGTGGGCTTTTCCCCCGGTTGAAATTATATCGTCCTCAACAGCTTTAAGTCCTTCGAGTTTTCTGCTGGAAAGAATTACTTCAGCGCCGTACGCCGCCAGCACTTTTGCGATCGATTCCCCGATACCCCTGCTTGCACCGGTAACCAGTGCTATTTTACCGTCAAGTGAAAAGTTTATCATACGTGTACCTCCATCTTCAATGTTATATTTCAAGTCCGGCCCTGTGGCCTTCGTGAATCGCTTCAATAATACGCCGTGGACTGATTACATCCCCTGCAGTCAGAAAAGGTATTTCCCGGGACTTCAGCGCTTCTCCGAGATCATTTTCCGGACGTACACCGAGAGCGGTGACAACCATATTCACCGGTGACAGCTCATTGACTTCACCATTTTTAATAAACGTAACCGCGTTGTCTTTTATATCCGTGACCTTTGCACCGGTAACTATCGTTCCCCCTCCTTTCCGGATACGGCGGTGCAGCCAGTATCCGTGTGCGGTATGTTTCCCGACGGGAGGAAAGTCCTGCATTTCCAGAAGGGTCGCCGCAATACCTTTCCCCAGAAGAAAATCCATGGTTTCCATCCCCACATATCCTCCCCCGAGAACAACTACGGGTCCTGCAAAATTCACTTTTCCCAGAAGAACATCCCGCGCATCGTATACATGGGCGCCGTCAATTCCCGGAATGGGGGGCACCACCGGAAGGGCACCCGCCGCGAGGACAACAGCATCGGGCTTCTCCTTTCCAAGAAGTTCCGGGGTAACCGTAATACCGCATTTCACAGGAATACCGGCTTTTTCCGCCTGCCGCAGCGCCCAGCGGTACCACACCCCGAGGCCCTCTTTATGAGGGGGTTTGCTCGCGGAAATCAGCTGTCCCCCCGCTTCCTGTTCCCTTTCATAGATTTCTACATCATGTCCCCGTTTCTTCGCAGCCAGTGCCGCTGAAAGTCCCGCCGGCCCTGCCCCGATTACCCATACCCGTTTCGGAGACAGTTCCTGCTTCGGATCACCTCTGTACTCCTGACCGCATTCAGGATTGAGTGAACAGGTCGCTGACTTCATCTCGTAACTGAGGCGTTCGATACAACCCTGATTACAGGCCATGCACCAGCGGATATCATCATAGTCACCCCGCTTCGCCTTCAGGAGAAAGTCCGGATCAGTGAGGTGCTGCCTCCCGAAACTGATAAGGTCCGCATCACCGCGCTGCAGGGCCTCCTCCGCCAGCCGGGGATCATGAATACGCCCCACGCCGATAACAGGAATTGACACCAGTCCCTTTATCGCCCTGGCCCTGAACAGGTTGAATCCCTCCTCCGTATCCATCGATGGGATGCTGAGGTTCCCCGGTGTTGAATACACCCCCACTGACACATGAAGCGCGTCAACTCCCGCAGCCTCAAGGCGCGGAGCAAGGTATTTCATAAATTCCAGGTCATATCCGCCACGAATCAGTTCATCCGCGGAAACCCGCATGAGAATCGGATAGTCCGGCCCCACACTGCGCCGCACAGCTTCAACAATTTCTATCGCGAACCGTGCGCGGTTCTCATCGGTACCGCCGTATTCATCGGTACGCTGATTTGAAAATGGAGAAAGAAACTGTGTTATCAGATATCCATGTGCGCCGTGTATTTCCACCGCGTCAAATCCCGCCTGTTTCGCCCGCAGCGCCGCGCTGCCGTACGCATTCACCACCTCGAGAATGCGTTCAATACTCATTTCCTCACAGGGCTGGTTCAGAATCACACTCGGTATCGCTGACGGGGCCTCGGGAAGTGCATCAAGCACCTGTTGAAAGGTTTCCCTTCCGGCGTGATGCAGCTGTGCGGCAACTTTCCCTCCCTCACGATGCACCGCTTCCGGTATCCGGGACAGACCCGGTAGAAAGCTGTCATCCCAGATACCCACTTCAGCCTTAAAACCGCGCCCGCGTGGATCGACGGCACAGATTTCAGTAATAATCAGTCCCGTGCCACCCTGTGCGCGCCGTGCGAGATAGGCAACGAGCCGGTCGCTCACGGTACTGTCTGTATTGCCGTACCCGGTGCCGATTGCCGGCATTACTGCACGGTTTTTCAATTCCATGGAATTAATTTTTATTTGTGAGAACAATGTATCAAGCGCCATCAGTACTTTTCTCCTTTCAAAAAGCGTTCCGAACAATTCCCGATCCTGCTGAGGGCCTTCGCGGCATACAGCGTGTATGATATTCATCTATACATCAGCAAAAATATCTTCCGCTGCCTGTATGGTAATACCGCTGGTATTTTTCAGTATCTTTGCAATGCCTTCAATTTTCGGGAGCTCATACTCAAAGAAATACCTGAAGGTATAGAGCTTTCCACGATAAAAGCTCTCCTGTTTCGACGCGCCTGAATTCAGTTTTGTTTCCGCCGCGACAGCCTGCACAAGCCACTGCCACCCGACGGCAATAATACCGAACATTTCAAGATACAGCGTTGCGTCCGAAAGAAACCTGTCAATTTCACCTTTCATTGCAAAACCTGTGAGATGGGCGGTGACATCCTTCAATAGTTCCACTGCACCAGCAAGTGCTGCGGCCTCTTTTCCAAGGGTGCCTGCCTGTTCCGCCGCGGCGATTGATGCGGCAACTTCTTTCAGGTAGAGCGCGAAAGCCTTTCCGTTTTTCATGATAACCTTTCTTCCCAGAAGGTCCATCCCCTGTATACCTGTGGTGCCTTCATGGATGGGATGTATCCGCATGTCCCGGAAATACTGTTCAACGGAAAAATCCTGGCAGTATCCGTATCCGCCGAGACACTGTATCGCGCTGCTTGTGGAAAGAATA
>ERZ795048.3324-NODE-3324-length-12098-cov-6.075895_pt1 | contig 12098 bp, 12 predicted proteins | sample MGYA00375132_ERZ795048 | MGnify/ENA primary metagenome ERZ795048 (study PRJEB30177, sample SAMN05720225) | activated sludge metagenome | isolation source: Anaerobic digester | place: Hong Kong | collected 2014-12-17 ...
CCAGAGGCAGATGAAAGTATGCCATCGGTTTGAAGAACGCCAGGTGAGGACATCCCGAAGCCGCTGAAACTAATCCCATCATTGCGCTTACACCTTTCTGGCAGGTTGTATCCTGTGAAATATCTTTTCCTTCCATTTTAACGACAAGATGAGTCTTTTCAAATGATTTTAAACCGTCGAAGAACTGGACCATATTGACAAGAGCGACGGCGAGAGGACAGTGCTTTACTTCATTGCTGTCCAGCGGGCAGTTGGGGCATTTGTTGAATTCAAGATCGGTCCAGGCCGGCAGATCGGAAAGAGGTTTGATCCCTTTTAATTCTACTGTACTTTTATCCCATTCGAAAAGAAAGTCCTTTTTTCTTCCGTCTTCGAATGTGAATATGTACTCTATCGATTTCACCCGCTCTCCGTTTGCCTGAGGGAAATATAAGTGATATTCTAAAAGTTCGCAATTTCTAAATAAATGCGCCGGACTTAACCGGGAGCTATCCGTGATCTGGCAGGATTATCTGCGGTCTGATTATTCCCGCCCTTATCTGTGTTCTTCCGCTGATACTGATCTCTTTGAGATGACAGGTCTTCAACAATTCCGCTGTATCTTCATCCATGTTCATTCCGCCGAAACCTTTTGTGAGCACGAGAGAAAAACCGAAATTCTCGTCTCCGGTAAAAGAGATGCTGAGTTCGTCTTTACAGAAAGCTGTCCAGTCTCTGTTGTTCACGGATGGAGCAATGATTCCGTTAGCCTTGAGTTCTTTGGCGGTTTCTAGAATTTTTAGATCTATGCTTTCTTTAAAAACAAGTATTCTGCCTCTGTATTCGTTTGCCGCGCCGCCGGAAGTTTTTAGATCGTTTATAAATTTAGTCCTGTTCTCAATAAAAACCGATTCCCCGTAGGTTTCTCCGCCGAATCCGGCAGCACCGTTAAGCAGGACGCATTTAAGTTTTACAGTCACGCTTATGCCCGGTTCTACGGCAGAGACCATACCGCTTACGAATGAACGCATTAAATAAGGCGTCAGCTTGTTCTCTATGGTGACCGTTCCTTTCTTCGTATCTATCTCTGTCACAATTCCTTTTATGGGCGATTTGACGATAGGCCGTTTCGCACTGAAACCTAACCTGAAGGCTACTATCTGATTTTCTCTAATTGGATCGCCGACATGAACAGAAAGATACATTCCGATATTTTTCGGCTTTATTAAAAGAGGGGTCGCTGCATCCAGAACAACAGTTTCATTTCTCTCTATCACTTCAAAAGTTATCAGCCCGAGGTCATTGTAGATCTCCGACACGATACCGCTTCTTACGGCTTTAAAGTCAGTCTCGATCAATCTGTCTCTGAAATTATCCTTTCCGTAAGTCCTCTCTTTACTTACTTCTTCCATCTTCTCCGTATAACCGTGAAAGATCACATCCCCCGTCTTAACTTCCTGCCCTTTTTTAATTCTGAGCCTCTGTTTGAAATCATCTTCCGTGTAATCGTATATTATTCTGCTCAGGTTTTTGACATCGACATAGAAATAGCTTTTGTCTGCAGACTCATTCTTTCCGATCAGATCGCCTGCCATGACCGTATTACCTTCCTCTACGAGAATGCTGCCTTCATGCGGAAGTTCTGATGTGAATTCTCTTTCCTCGTAAATCAGACCGTCAGCTTTAACTCTGTTAAGCGGTATGTTCGAAGTGAAAGTGCCGTAGTTGAACTGAAATTCTTTAATACCTGACTTGAGCAGATGAGGTCCGCTGAAATATTTCCCTCTTCCCCTGCAGTCTATCAGTACCGGCAGTTTCGTGCTTATTCTTTGAGAAAATTCGTTCTTATCGATCCTGATGTTACTTTTTGCGCTTATGATCTCAAAATCACCGCCGTCGGGAGAGTATAGTATCTGCCCGCCTGTGAGTAAGAATTTGTTGTTCGAGCCGACATCTTTCAGGTATGCAACAGGTTTTCCTTGCCTGATCTTTCCGATCGGGGCTATTACTGTCGCTATTGTTTCTAAACATTCTCTCTCGAACATTTCCAGCGCGGCATCAGGATCGGCATATGACAATACGCCCATGTGCGATACTTTGAAAGGTCTGTCGATGATCAGTTTTGTTACTCCGTACGGCTTTAAGCCTTCATTGAGCATGTATATCTGTTCTTCCCTGCTTTTTGCGTAAGCTATCACTCCGCCCGAGCCGATGACCGCCTGTATGTCCGAAAGGTAGAATTTATTCTCGAGGTCTATGCTGTAGGCTTCTTCGCAGTATTTATCCTTCTTTTGGAAAAAGTCGGTCTTCTGTTTTCCGTAAACCGATCTGAAAAAAGTAAATATATTTTCGTAAATGCCTTCCATTCCGTCAAAAAAATCGTTCCTGAGATTATTGAAATTCATTTCGAGGTGCTGATCGAATGACAGCTCGAAACCGAACTCCGCGCATGCCTGCTCTAGGTACCGTTCAGGGTCGCTTTTCGGCAGATAGGACGGATTGAGCGTTTTATTGTTGATATAGTTCCTGATGTCATCCTCAGAGTAATCCATGGGAAGATCATCCAGAAGCTGCCTGAAATTTTTGCTTTTTAGTACCGTCGCGAGAATGTTGGCTATAGAAAAGCTCAGTCCCACATTGGCCGAAACAGTTCTGTGGAAAAATCCTTTGATCCATGAATAAATATCCGTTGTGGCTCCGCCCATGTCGATCGCTATGATATTTTCCTTGTGCTTCTCAGCATAAAGCCTCAGCATTCTTTCTACGGCAGTAGGCGTGGGTCTGATCACGGCGGAGACCTGTTCTTTTAAAATCCTGTAGCCTGGCGCGTGCTGCATGACGCTGTCCTTGAAGAGCTGATGTATCTTCTGCTTTGCCGGCTCATAGTTGTAGGTCTCATAATCCGGCCTGATATTTTCGGTACATGAAACGATAAAGTGTGAAGGAAGCATTGAATTTACGAATTTCTGCATGGCTGTATTGCCGCAGAATATAAGCGGTATTTTCTCAGAGTTGTCAAACCGGTTCATGGGCGAGGCGAGGATCATAAGCTGGAGCTGACGCATGGTCGCGTAGCTGTTGCCTCCTTCATAACCTCCCGCAATCAGTATCATATCCGGGTTCAGATCTCTTATTATTCTGACCCTCTCGAAATCGGAAAGGTTATCGTCTATCGTAAAAGTTCTCAGTACGACTCCCCCTGCCCCGGTCGCTGTGATCTCGGCATTTTTGCCTGTATCGACTTTTGTCAGCCCGCAGACCAGGATCTGAAGTCCTCCGCCGGCAGAGCTTGTAGTTATGTACGGGATCATGAATTTCCCGCTGTCGTCAAGTAATCTTACTCCGCTTTTCCTCTCTATACTTTCTGCCGCGTTGCGTACGCCGATATTCACATCTTCGGAAGGTTTCTCGACGGTAGTATAGGCATCAGCCTGGGCAAGAAAACTGTAACGACTGTACTTTGTGTCGTATTTGATCAGCAAACCCTTGGTCGTCGTGCTTCCGATGTCTGTAATAAGAATATATTCCGAATTAAGTATCATACTGAACACCTATTCCTTATAACATACGCTTCAACGAATTCTTTCATTGTCCCGATGAATATATTTCAAGTCTGTTGTTTAGTCAAATAGAATTTTAATAATGTTTTACCGGGAGGATTTTTTCCGCTCGTATCATTATTCTTGCTTTTGTGACAGTTCGGTATTATTATTTGGTGTTAATTTTAAGGAGTTAATATGAAACATCCCAGAATTTATTTTCTCTCAGTACTGGTCATGCTGCCTTCACTGTTCTCCCAATTCGCTGTTGATGCAGAGACGGGACTACTTAGCACTGCCTACAACGATGTTAAGATAGACGGCAAAACGGGAACGATGTTCTCCCTCTGCGACGATCTTGAGGACGATCCGGTATATTTTTACAGGGTCAGACTGAATTATACTTTAAAGCAGAAACACTTCTTCTCGCTGCTCTACGCTCCGTTATTGATCGAATCGTCCGGGATGCTTGACGAGGATATTTATTTCATGCAGACATCTTACCCTGCAGGCACGGATCTTGACGCGGAGTTCAAATTCAATTCATACAGGCTGACATACAGATATGAATGGGTTAAAAAAGAACATTTCGAGTTCGGTATAGGATTTACGGCAAAGATCAGGGATGCAAAGATAAAGCTGGCTAGCGATCATATAACAAGAACCAAGAAAAATGTCGGATTCGTACCGATCGTAAATTTCAGAGTCCTGTACAAATATAACGAACTTTTCGGACTGCTTTTGGAAGGCGATGCTCTTGCCGCCCCTCAGGGCCGCGCCGAAGATGTCCTGGCCGCTCTGACATGGAATCCTATAGAAACCCTGACTCTCAAAGCGGGTTACAGGATACTTAAGGTGGAGCCGACAACGACGAGGTTTATACCTTCTCGCTAATAAATTATGCCGTGCTGGGGTTCACATACAGCTTTTAACCGGAGACAAAATGAAGTCGGTCATATTATTGAAGGGAAAGGAAAAACAGCCACTGAACAGGCACTCTTATATTTTTTCGGGAGCGGTAGAGAAAATTGATAAGGATATAAGTCCGGGCGAAGTTGTCAGAGTGATCTCTCATGACGGAAAATTTATCGCTTACGGTCATTTCAATCCTACATCCGGCATTATTATAAGGCTGCTCGAGTGGAATGAAGCTGTTAAAGTAGATAAAGGCTGGTACAGAAACAAAATTTCTTCCGCTATCGGGCTGAGGAAAAAACTTTCCGCTTCAAAAGACACTGACGCTTTCAGAATGATATTTTCCGAGGGTGATTTTCTGCCCGGACTGATCGTTGATAAATTCGCAGACGTTCTCGTTCTTCAGTCGCACACTTCAGGAATGGACAGGGATAAAGAAATCATCGCGGGTGTTCTGAGGGAACTGCTGCCGGATGTTAAGTGCATATACGAAAAAAGCGACGGCGACGGAAGAAAACTGGAGGGATTGAAAGATTCTTCCGGAGTTATTTTCGGTACTCTGCCGGATGAACTTAAAGTCAGAGAGTGCGGGATCTCTTACAAAATTGATATAAGATCTCAGAAAACGGGATTCTACACCGACCAGCGCACGAACAGAATTGAATTGAAAAAATATATTAAATCTGGAGATTCTGTACTTGACCTTTTCTCGTTTTCAGGCGGATTCGGGCTGACTGCGGCTGTTAACGGCGCTGAAAAAATTGTCCTCTGCGATTCATCTGTTGATGCACTGTCGTCGGCCAGGTCGAATTTTGATATGAACGGTGTTACTGATAAAGCAGAATTCGTTACAAAAGACTGTTTTGAATATATCCGAGAACTTTATAAAGCAGGAGATCAGTTCGATATCATAATCGCCGACCCGCCCAAGCTTATGCCGAAGAAAAAAGACGAGATGAGGGCAATGAGAGCGTACAAAGATCTGAATTTTAACGCGATCAAGCTTGTAAGACCGGGCGGGTATATGCTCACATTTTCATGTTCGGGAAATTTCACGATGCAGATGTTTAAGGAAATGATCGCTTATTCGGCCAAGGATGCAAAAAGAACTGTTCAGATCATAGCTCAGCTGCATCAGGCTGATGACCACCCTGTCAGTGTATCAGTTCCCGAGACAGAATATCTGAAAGGGCTTATTTTAAGAATTCTTTGAAAGAAAATTATTAAAACTGTTCGTAAATTCACAGGCATTCTTCTACATGTAAGGCGCCGGCTCGTTGATACAATTCCGCTTTCGCGAGCGCTCTGCATCATATCGCGCAATTCTCCGGTTCTTTTCATCAGTAAATATAATCAAATATTTTTTATTATTCCACTTGCGTTTCGAACATATGTTCATTATATTACCGTCATCGAAGTAAAAACGGAGATAGAATGTCAAGACCGCAGAAAAACAGAATAATAAAAGAACCGCCCGTTTTCAGCCAGTTCAAACCTGTCGGCATCATGGGAAGAATGGTCGAAACAGTTGTTCTGTCGCTTGATGAATACGAAGCTTTCAGACTGTCAGATCATCTGGGTTTTAGCCAGGAAGAAGCTTCAAGCGAGATGGAGATCTCAAGACCTACTTTTACCAGACTTATCGAAACTGCAAGAAAGAAGGTTAGTGAAATGATAGTTAACGGAAAAATGCTCATCATTGAAGGAGGGAATATCCATTTCAGAAAAAATCTTATCAGATGCAGAAATTGCGGACATATGTTCAATATTAATATAGAAGATGACATCAGAAAATGCCCGTCGTGCGGTTCAGAGCAGCTTGTGAACCTTGCCGGAGGATTCGGGCACGGAAGATGTTGCAGAAACGGACAAAGGAGGTAAACATGCCCAGAGGTGACAGAAAAGGTCCGGACGGAGCAGGACCAGCGACCGGAAGAGGTCTTGGCTACTGCGCAGGATATGGTGAACCCGGTTTCACTGCAGGCGGCCGCAGGCGCGGATTAGGCAGAGGAACGGGCGGCCGGGGATACGGACGCGGGTACGGAAGGGGCTTTGCCCCGGTTTATTCTGATGTATCAGAGAAAACTCTTATCGAAAATGAAATAAGAGTTCTGAAAGATCAGATGGCCGCGCTCGAGAAAAGGCTTTCTGAAACGAAAGACCAATAGAAGGAAGGGGCGTACTTAGTACTGTGCGCCCCATCCTTTTCGTTTAACTGTTCAATTAAATAATTAATAAGAGGTGGAAATTGAGAAAACTATTTGCGATACCGACAGAGAACGGTAAACTTTGCGAGCACTTCGGACACTGCGAGAAATTCGCGATAATTGAAGTTGAAGGTAATTCGATAACAAGAAATGAGTTTGTTGATCCTCCGGAACATGTTCCCGGACTTTATCCTAAATTTCTTGCGGATATGGGTGTAAGCACTGTGATCGCCGGGGGAATGGGTCAGAAAGCAATGAATTTGTTTGCGGAAAATAATATAGAGGTCTTTACAGGTATCGACTATCTGGAACCGGTGCAGCTTGTATCATCTTATCTGAAAAAAGAACTTACTTCCACGGGAAGCCCGTGTAATCATGATCACGACCACAACTGCTAAATTTGAGGCTTTCCGATGAAGATCGCAATAGCAAGCGGGAAAGGTGGAACAGGAAAAACGTTCGTCGCCACGAACCTTGCGTCTTACATATCAGAACATGAAAGCACTTCACTGACAGATCTTGATGTTGAGGAACCGAATTCTGCTCTCTTTATCAAAGGCGACAGGATATTCTCGGAAGAAAAATTCAAGGTTATACCCGAATGGGACCGTTCGGACTGCACTCTGTGCGGCAAATGCCAGGACGTATGCAATTTCCATGCTGTACTCAAGGTTAAGAACGGAATTATGGTCTTTCCGGAACTTTGTCATTCCTGCTACGCCTGTTCTGAACTATGCCCTTACTCATCACTTCCGATGAAGCCTGTTAGAATAGGAACACTGAACCATTACAGAAAAGGGAAATTAGATTTTATCGAAGCTAAACTCGACATTGGTGAGGAACAGGCGGTCCCTCTTATATCTCAGGCTGGTGATTATGTTAACTACCACCTCAAAAATAACATCAGCGTTTGCGATTGTCCTCCGGGAACTGCCTGTCCCGCCATTGAATCGGTAAAAGATGCCGATCTTGTCCTCCTTGTGGCGGAGCCCACTGCCTACGGCTTCCACGATTTTACTCTTATGGTGAAAGCTATGACCGGGCTTAAGAAAAAGATCGCGGTCATTATAAATAAATCCGGGATCGGGAACGACGATACTCTCATCTTCTGCGAAAAAAACAGCATCCCCGTTATAGCCAAAATACCTCATTACAGAAAACTGGCGGTATGCTACTCAAAAGGAGAGCTCGTTTACGACAGATTCGGCTTTATGAACTCTGAAATGGAAAAAATATACAGTTATATAAAAGAGTCTGCAGAATGAAAGAGATAGTAGTCATATCAGGAAAAGGCGGCACGGGAAAAACTTCGGTCACTGTGTCTCTTGCTTTTGTAAGCTCTGAAAAAACAGTTCTTGCTGACTGCGATGTTGATGCATCCGACCTTCCACTTATACTTAAACCTGAAACAGTTTCGCAGGAAGATTTTTATTCTTCTGAGCTTGCCGTCATAGACTACGGAAAATGTACTGACTGCGGAAAATGCTTCGGAATATGCAAATTTAACGCGATAGAAAAGAAAGATGGAAAATATTATATAAATTCTTTAAACTGCGAGGGTTGCGGTTACTGTTCTCATGTGTGCCCTTCCGAAGCAATATCAATGGTAAAGCAGAAAGACGGAGTGCTCAGAGTGTCAGATACGAGGCTGGGCAAGAGATTGTTTCATGCCGAACTCGGACCGGGAGCGGAAAATTCCGGAAAGCTCGTTGCTAAAGTAAAGAATACAGCAAAGAAATATGCCCGGGAGAACGGTTCCGATTATGTTCTTGTTGACGGATCGCCGGGTATAGGATGCCCTGTCATATCTTCGCTGTCTGGAGCGGATCTTGTAATTCTGGTAACCGAAACTACCCTGTCCGGTTTTCACGACCTTAAAAGAGTAGTTGAGCTTGTTAAGAAGTTCAGGATAAGGATGGGATGCGTTATAAATAAAGCGGATATTAATTCTGAAGTATGCGCAGATATAAAAGAATTTATCGGCTCGGAAGGTATTGAATTGATGTCGGAGATAAATTATACGGAAGATTTTCCCGGAGCCATTTCATCGGGATTGTCGCCGGCGGAATACAGCCCGGAGCTAAAAAGGGAATTTGAATCTGTTTGGAATAAAACAATGAAATTGACGGGAGATAAGTAATGAAAATCGCATTTACAACAAAAGGAAAAGGATGGGACTCAGAAATTGATCCCAGATTCGGAAGAACTGAGTTTATATTCATATTCGATGAGGATAACGGTGAGACAGAATCAATAGACAACTCGGGAGTTTCTGAGCACGCTCACGGAGCAGGACCTATGACAGCTCAGATCATAACTGAAAAAAATGTACAAGTGCTTATTACAGGTAACGGACCGGGCGGTAATGCTGAAAGAGTAATATCGTCAGCGGGCATTAAAACTTTTGCGGGAGCCGGCGGTATGACGGCTAAGCAGGCTTACGATGCTTATAAAAAAAATAAACTGAAACAGATATAACAGTAAAAAACGGAGGACAAAATGAAAACTGATGTACTGGTAATTGGAAGCTCAGCTGCGGGTCTGGTAGTGCCGACAGTTGGAAAAAGAGTAAACCCCGACAAGAAGTTTACGGTTGTGACAAGACAACCTAAAACTATGATCCCGTGCGGAATACCGTATATCTTCGGCAGCCTGTCCGGATCGGACAACAACATACTTCCTGCAGAAAAAATGTATGAGCAGACCGGAGTTGAAATCATTCATGACGAAATTGTCAGCATTAGCAGAGAGGATAAAACCGTAGAGCTTGCGAACGGCGAAAAGATCGAATTCGAAAAACTTGTGTTCGGCACGGGTTCACTTCCGTACAAACCAAAATGGCTTAACTGGGAAGGCAAAGACAATGTGTTTTTCGTTCCGAAAGACAAAGTTTATCTGGATGACATGAAAGAAAAACTTTCAGGCTGTAAAAAGATCGTAACTATTGGTGCAGGATTTATCGGCGTGGAAATGTCTGACGAATTGAACAAAGCGGGAAAGAAAGTTACGCTTATCGAAAAACTGCCAAATATTTTGGGGTTAGCTTTCGATAAAGATATTTCAGAGAGAATAGAAGTTATCCTGAAAGAAAGAGGTGTAGAAATACTTACGAATGCCGAAGTTAAAGAAATCACCGGCGAATCAAAAGTTGAAGGAGTTAAACTTGGAGACGGTACTGAAATAAAGGCTGACGCTGTAATAATATCAATGGGTTATAAGCCTAACACCGAACTTGCTCAGAAAGCCGGGATACTTGTTAATGAAATGGGATTTATCCGAGTTGACGAATACATGAGAACCTGCGATAAAGATATTTTTGCGGTAGGTGACTGTGCGGAGAAAAGAGATTTCGTGACCGGAAAACAGGTGCCTGTAATGCTTGCGTCTACAGCCTGTGCCGAAGCCAGGATCGCCGGGATGAACCTTTTCAAGCTTTCAGCTATAAAAACTTTCAGCGGCACGATCTCGATATTTTCAACGGCAATTGGTGATAACGGATTCGGCGTTGCAGGCATGACCGAAGCTCAGGCAATAAGCGAAGGGTTCGATATTATTACAGGAGTAGCTGAAGGAATGGACAGACACCCGGGCGGACTATCAGGAATGCACAAGCAGTACGTAAAACTTGTTGTAGCTAAAGAGTCAGGTGTGATACTGGGCGGAGCAGTTCTCGGCGGATTGTCTGCAGGTGAATTAATAAATGTTATCGGAGTTGCGATCCAGAACAGAATGAACGTGAACTCTCTTTTCATAACTCAGATTGGGACACATCCCCTTCTTACAGCCTCACCTGCCGCTTATCCCTTGATTAAAGCAGTAGAAAATGCTATAATACAGCTGAATAAATAAACAGGTCCGTGTAAAATGAAGAAAAAAACTAGAATAGGCATAATTATCTGCGGCAGATATCACACCTGCGCGGGCGGAAAATGCTTCAGATCCCTGCGTGAAAGGGAAGGTGCTTTCGACATCTATTCGAAAGACGATGAAGTTGAAATTGTTGGTTTCACAACTTGCGGAGGATGCCCGGGTGGAAATATAGAATATGCTCCGGATGAGATGAAGAAGAACGGCGCTGAAGTTATCCACCTGGCAACAGGAATGGTAGTCGGATACCCCCCATGTCACAGACTAGACTATTTCAGAAAATTCATTCCGGAAAAATTCGGCCTTAAGGTTGTTGTAGGTACTCATCCTATACCTGAGAAATATTATCTGACGCACTCTAAACTGAAAACATGGGACTCAAAACTCTGGAAAGAGCTGATCGGACCGACCCTGCCGTCAAAGAAAATAAGACTAAAATACGACTAGAGTGGCTATGTACAAGCATATATTCGGACCTGTTCCGTCAAGAAGACTCGGGGTATCACTGGGGATCGACCTTGTCCCTCACAAGGTCTGTTCACTGAACTGCGTTTACTGCGAATGCGGCAAAACGACTGATCTTACAGTCGAAAGAATAGAATATGTTCCTTACGGGGAAGTAATTTCTGAGCTTGACCGTTTCATGTCGGAAAACCCGAAACCCGATTACATCACATTTTCAGGATCAGGCGAACCGACTCTTAATTCCCGTATAGGAGATATCGTCAGCTACATAAAAAATAAATATCCTGATGTATCTCTGGCACTTCTGACAAACGGAACTCTGTTATCTGATCCGGAAGTAAGAAAAGAGATAATCGCCTGCGACCTTGTTCTGCCCTCTTTTGACGCGGCTACGGAAACCGCTTTTGATAAAATTAACAGACCTTCGGAGCTGATCGGTCTTGAACAATATCTGAACGGCATCATCGAGTTCCGAAAGGAGTTTAAAGGAAAGATCTGGCTCGAAGTGTTCATTCTTCCGGGTTATAACGACAGCCCTGAAGACCTCTCAGCGATGAAAGAAGCGATACTTAGAATAAGACCTGACTCGGTTCAGCTGAATACTCTGGACAGACCGGGAACTGTTGAAGGACTGAAGGCCGAACCCGGTGAAATGCTGAAAAAGATAGCTGAAGACTGGGGCCTTAACAATGTGGAGATCATAGCAAGACCTTCAGCAAGAAAAGATGAAAGGTCGTTCAATAAAGATACCGAATCGGCGATCCTGCAAACTATCTCCAGAAGGCCATGTACAATCGAAGATCTCATGAGCATACTCGGACTCCACGAAAATGAGATCAATAAATACCTTTCGGTACTTGAAGGAGACGGCAGGATCATCACTGAAAGGCTCGAAAGAGGCGTGTTCTATAAAGTCCGTCTGTTTTGAACTATATATTTGCGGAATTGATGTAATTATATTAAATTATCCGTAAATAAATTATGGAGATGATTATGATTAAGAAGATACTTTTCATTCTGACCGCTCTAACCGCCCTGTCGATGTCCGCACAGGTCCTCGATAAACACTACCTTCAGGGCGACGACTATTTTATTTCCGACACCGACCTTGAAGGGCACAGCTGGA
>ERZ795048.3327-NODE-3327-length-12095-cov-15.530648_pt1 | contig 12095 bp, 8 predicted proteins | sample MGYA00375132_ERZ795048 | MGnify/ENA primary metagenome ERZ795048 (study PRJEB30177, sample SAMN05720225) | activated sludge metagenome | isolation source: Anaerobic digester | place: Hong Kong | collected 2014-12-17 ...
ATGACAGATAATGATTTTCTCAGAAATATTCTGGTACACGGCCTGTTTCTCATGGGGTGTTTTGCCTTTTTTTCCTGTGCATCCGCACCGGCTGAACTACCAAAAGACTATATCGGGCCCCAGCCGGCACCCTCGAAACAGGAGGGCATGCTCCAACAAAAAGATGTCCCCCCTATCAAAGATGAAGGTCCGCTGCAGATTACCGTGCAGGCTGCCATCCTCCTGGCACTGGAAAACAACAGGGCACTGAAGGTGGAAAAATATACTCCCGAGCTCAATCGGGCTGCAGAGGAAGAGGCACGCTCAGAATTCGATCCCATCGTGACAGGCGGGTATTCACGTCTGAGGGAAAGGACCGACCATGACCTGAGACCTTCAGGAAAGGGCGTGGAGAGCGAAATAAACACAGGGCTCGGCATTTCCCAGTACCTGCCGAGCGGGACCGAAATCGGCATCGGGGTATCAAACCAGGAGACCTGGTCCGACTTGTACAGCGACCACCTCTATGAATCCCGGCTCGGGCTGAGCGTTACCCAGGCCCTGCTCCAGGGTGCGGGTCTCGGCTACAACCTTGCCGGTCTCCGGCAGGCACGTCTCGACACGAACATATCGCTCTATGAACTGCGCGGCTTTGCCGAGGCCCTGGTGGCGCAGGTGGAAGAGACCTATTGGGAGTATGCCCTTGCTCAGCGTCAGATCGAGATCTTCCTTGAATCCCTGAAACTGGCGCAGCAGCAGAAAGACGAAGCGCAGGAAATGATAAAAATCGGGTATCTGGCGGAATCGGAGCTTGCCGCTGCCCAGGCCGAGATTGCACTGCAGCGCGAAGGCCTGATCAATGCCCGGAGCAACCTGGACAAAACCCGTCTCGAGCTTTTGCGACTGTTGAATCCCCCTGATTCAAAGTGGTGGCAGCGCGAGATCGTACTCCTTCATGAGCCTGCAATCCCCAACGTGACTCTTGATGAAGTCGACTCTCACGTAGAGATTGCCATGAAAATGAGACCCGACCTCAATCAGGCCAGGTTGCAGGTCATACAGGGGGATCTTCAGATCGTGAAGACGAAAAACGGCCTCCTGCCCAAGATGGACTTCTTCATCGATATGGGCAAAACAGGATATGCGGATTCCTTCAGCCGTTCTTTGCGGGATATGGATGGGGACTCCTATGACATAGGCGCAGGGCTTTCCCTGCAGTTCCCTCCCGTGAACAGGCAGGCCCGCGCCCAGTACCATGCATCACTTATCAACCGCTCCCAGGCGGAAGAATCACTCAAGAACCTCGACCAGCTGGTCCAGGTGGATGTCCGCTCCGCCTATATAGAGGTAAACCGGGCAAAGGAACAGATTTCGGCAACCTCGGCAACCATGGCGCTGCAGGAGGAAAAGGCACGCATCGAGAGGGAAAAGTTCCGCGTCGGCAAATCCACATCACTCCTCGTGGCACAAGCCCAGCGCGATCTCCTCTCGAGCCGTATCGCCCAGATCCGGGCCACCATCAATTACCTCAAGGCACTCATTGAACTGTACCGGCTCGAGGGGTCGCTCCTGGAACGAAGAGGGATCATGGCACCCGGGAACGAACCGGCAGAATACCGTGCTCCATATCAGGAAAATCAATAATCAGGCAGCGCCTGCCGGGTAATCCCTGAATATCCTACAGGTAGGTCCTCGCACCTGCGTAGTTGCCCAGGTAATAGCTGTCTGTAAGCTTGTCGGTGCGAATCTTCTTGCCCTTGCCCGGTGCGTGAATGAAATATCCCCGGCCCGTGTATATGCCGACATGGGTCACCCTGCGGGTCTTTCCCGTGGCAAAGAAGACCAGATCGCCCTTCCTCAGCTGGTGCCTGGCAATGGGCCTGCCGGCCTTGAACTGCTGCCTTGAGGTTCTGGGCAGGTTGAGCCCGTTGAGCTGGTAGACAGCCATAGCGAGCCCGCTGCAGTCAAAACCGGTCTTGGCAGATGTACCTCCCCATCGGTAGGGGATTCCTTTATAGTTGCGGGCTGTCCGGACGATCTCGTCACGGAGCGTCCCACCCTTACCACCTCTTGCCGCCTGATAGGATCCCGGCGGGACAATGTAATAGGCATCGACAATCCCTAAACGTTTCAGTTCGGCTGCCTCTTCCTGCGCTTGCCTGAAGGAGGAGAAATTGCCGAAACGCACCTTGTAGAGCCCGGAGGTGTGGCGAAAGTAATAAGCATCATGGCCCCTGCGCTCAAGGGTCTCATTGAGCCTGACTGCATTGTTCATCTGCGAGAAAGCCCCGACCTGAACAGTGTAGCCCATGTTCTCCACATGGGCGGGAAGGACTGACGGAGGCTTCACTACGGTTTTTTTTGCGCAGCCTGAGAGCACCAGCCCAACAAACAATGCAAAGAAGACCAGCCTGACAACCCTGAACGTTTTATTCGGGCCTATTACGAGGAACAGAAACGCATCCATAGACATCTTATTCGGCCGCAGAGCAGAAAACATTGAATTCACAAGGATGAAACCGGGGAAGAAATCAACATTCTGCTCCCTTTGAGCGTGAATTCCTTCCATGCGCAGGTTCTCTATGTCTTTTTATTATGAACATTGACGCATAATAATTATTATGTTTAGTATTGCACACCTAAACTTCTACGAGAAAGGAGATCTTCTAATGGGCAAAAAAGGTTGTATTTCACTTGTTGTTCTACTCGGGCTATTCATTCTTCTCTCTACTCCAGGTTATGCTGCGACGGGTTCAGAGCAGGATATCATGACACGTGTTGACGAACTACAGAAGCAGGTAGACCAGCAGCAGAAAACCATCGACGAGCTCAGTGCACAAAAAAGCACCCTGACACTCTCAAAACAAATCGACAATCTCAAGATCAACGGAGATCTGCGTGTACGCTATGAACGGCGTGACCGCGACAAGGCTGCCGGAGGGGATGATGTACTGGAACGTATGCGCGCACGGTTCAGGGCAGGCCTTTTGTGGAAAAACAGCGCCGAGAACTGGGAGATCGGAGCCGGTTTGACGACCGGTGGTGAAAAGGGCACCGGGGCATTCGATACCTGGGGAGAAAACGAATTCTTCGAAACCGGCGATATCCGTCTGGATTATGCGTATGCACAGCACACTTACGGGGCACTGAAACTGACAGCCGGCCAGCAGAAGAATCCCTTCAAGACCAGCTGGCTGCTGTGGGACAGCGATCTGAGACCCACCGGCTTTACGGCACAGTATGGGGCAAAGTCATTTTTTGTCACCCTGGGAGCATATGATGTCAAGCAGTACACCCTCAGCAATAGTAATACCGATTTCGGTATGCTCTACGCCGTGCAGCTGGGTGCCAACCTGAAAGCAGATGATGCCAAGATCATGCTCGCAGGCTCATTATACAGCCTTGACGGAGTGTTTGAAAGGAATGAGCGGCCGAACCCGGATTATACATATATGATCGGTGATATCTATGGCTCAGCAGGCATACCCGTTGGTGATGTGAAACTCACACTGTATGCTCAGACCTTCTACAATTTCGGTGCTGAAGGTGAAGAGGGAGAAGGTGTTCTCGGAGGAACGCTCGATCCCGAAGAGGAAAACATGGGCTGGGTAATCGGTGCATCTGCAAAGATTGCCTCAATCTCAGCAGCCTATTCCTATGCTCAGGTGGGAGCTGATTCCTGTGTCGGCGGACTGAAAGACGCCACCTTCGGCAGCGGGGTGAGTCTTACCGATATCAAGGGACACAAGATCAGTCTCTACTACAACATCACCAAGAACTTTTCCGTGGGCGGGAATGTCCTGCTCTATGAGGCACTGGAACGCAGCAACCAGAACGAGGTAACCCTCTACCAGGCTGACCTGGCCTATAAATTCTGATGAGCCACATGGGCACGGCAAAGTGTGCCGTGCCCCGTATTTTCTCAGAAAAGCGGCTTTTTCTGCTCCGTTAAAGAATGATGAAGTCTGTTCTTTCTGTAACCATCCTGTATGCCAGCGTTCTTTGTACTCACATATCGAAGTCCGGAGCAAAGCCGCGCCGCAGTGTGTTTTCCACAGAAGTGACCGGGTCCACGAACTGAAGCAGGTAGTCAGGTCCGCCCGCCTTGGACCCGACACCGGAGAGCTTATACCCGCCGAACGGGTGGCGCCCGACGATTGCGCCGGTTATGTTCCTGTTGATGTAGATGTTGCCCACTTCAAGATTTTTCTTCAAGTACTCGATCGTGTACGGTCTGCGGCTGAATGCCCCGCCGGTCAGGGCGTACGGCACTGAATTGGCAAGATCCACAGCCTCCTCGATGGTCTTCACCTTAAAGACAGCCACCACGGGTCCGAAAAGCTCGGAAACCGCAACAGTGGAATCTCTCGGAACCCCCTCGAATACCGTTGGAGGGATGTAGTACCCTTTCGGATCGAGGCCTTCAGGAAGGCTGCCCTGAGTCACCCGTTCAACGAGATTCCTGGTTTCGTCAATGACCCTGTTGATCCGGTCATACGATGCCTTGTCCACCACTGCTGAGAGGTCGCAATTCGGGTCGCTCGCTTCACAGACAAGGAGATCGCCGATTGCCTCACGGAACCTGTCCATGAAACGGTCATAGATGGCCTCGTGAATGATAAGCCTGCTCATGGCGCTGCACTTCTGTCCCTGGAACCCGAAGGCGGATTTGATCGCCCCGGCCACAGCTTCGTCGACATCGGCATCCTCGTCGACAATCAGGGCGTTCTTCCCGCCCATCTCTGCCACGACCCGTTTTGGCGAAGTCATATCGGGAACAGGTTTTGCTGCATTCTCGATAATCTCTGTCCCCACATCTTTCGAGCCGGTGAAGATGATAAAAGATGTCTTTGCTGAGCCCACCAGGGGCGGCCCCACAACAGACCCCGGGCCCGTGATGAACTGGAGTACTTCCTTGGGACAGCCCGCCTCGATAAAGATCTCGTACATCCGCTCGCCTATCTTCGCGGACTGGGTTGCCGGCTTGAACACGACAGGGTTGCCGGCGACCAGTGCCGCACTGGTCATTCCCACCGGTATGGCCATGGGGAAATTCCACGGGGCAATGACCACACCCACACCCTTGGGCCGGTAAAAATAACGGTTGTCCTCACCCGAGATGTGCATCAGTTTCTTTCCTGAAAAAAGTTCAACGGCCATGCGGGCATAGTACTCACAGAAATCCACCGCCTCTGCGATATCGGCGTCTGCCTCCCGCCAGGATTTACCAACCTCCATGGTCTCCAGAGCGCACAGTTCGAACCAGTTCTTTCTAAGCAGTTCTGCAGTGCGAAGGAGCATGAGCGAACGTTCCTCTACCGGCAGCTTTGCCCAGTGTTCCTTTGCGTTCCAGGCAGAGTCCAGCGCCTTTGCCACATCTTCTTTCGTGGCAGAGCATACCTGCGCAACGACCTCATCAGGCCTGCAGGGATTCACGGAGGCCACTCTACTTTTGCTTTTTATACGCTTGCCGTTGATATGAGGCGTTACCTCCCAACCCAGGCCTGACTGCACCTTTTTCAGGGCTTTCTTGTAGAGTTCCCGGGGCTCTTCGAGGATAAAATCCGAGCAGGGTGCATTCACGAATGGCTGTTCCAGAGCCTGTTTGCCAGGCGGCGGGAATGTCGTTCCGATCAGTTCAGGGGATACGGGCGCCTGTCCGGGTGACTGCAGCAGAATGCGTGTTGGGGTGTCCGTGGTGAATTTCAGCCGCAGGAACGACTCGTTTGAGGTATTCTCCAGAAGCCGCCTCACGAGGTAGCCCATACCGGGGATCAGCTCGCCGACAGGAGCATAATCACGGCAGCGGTACCCCATGTTGGTCACCGCCTTTTTTATGGGTTCGGCCATGCCGTAGAGCATCTGAATCTCGAGGGCCCCGTTCGGGATCTTGAGCTCTTCAGCCAGGACAATGGCATTGGCGATACTTCGAATATTGTGACTCGCGATTGCCAGGCCGAACAGGTCATGCCGCCGGAGTATACGCCTGGTGATGTCCTCAAAATTCGCATCAGAGTGTGCCTTTGTGGTGAAGACAGGGACCGGCCATCCCCTCTGCTTTGCAGTAATGACTTCGTAATCCCAGTATGCACCCTTGACGAGGCGAATCGTAACCGGTGGACGGTCCTTTTTTTTGCACCACTGGATCAGGTAGTCCATGTCTTTCTGGGCTGACTTCAGGTATGTCTGGATCACAATGCCCACATGTGCCTGCTGTTTGAACTCGTCCTCCTCGAGGAGTGAGGTGAATGCCCTCAGCGTGATGTCTTTGAGCCCATAGCTTTCCATGTCTATGTTCACAAAACTTTGTGTGGCTTTTGCCGCCTGGAAGATCGGGCGGAGGGAATCTCTGAGCACCTTGACCGAATTGTTAAAATCCGGAGAATAGATCCTCGAACTCAGGCTCGAGGGCTTAACCGATACATTGACCTTGGGTATCGGACCAGTGTGGTCTGTATCGAGAAGCGGGTCGTCCTCCCATTTTCCCGATTCGGCTTTGAGGCTGTGAAAGAGTTCTATGTAGCGGTCCTGGTACTGCCTTGCCTCTTTTTCGCAGACGACTTTTTCTCCAAGGATGTCCACGGTAAAGCACAACCGCTGCTTTCTCAGCTGCGCATATACGTCAAAAGCGTCCTTTGCATCCGTGCCCGGAATGAACATCCTGGCCATGGAGGCCACATTCTTTCTGACACTCTTTGCCGCTATCCAGGCAGTGACCCCGGTAGCACCTGCAGTTGTGATCCCCCATTTCAGAACAGCGGGGATATCCTCGCCCTCACCGCAGAGATACCCCTGAAGATGATCGGCTATCTGCCTGTCGCTCTGCAGCACCGGAAGCACATCGACGAACCGGAACATATTCAGCTTGAAGTCCGGATTCTTCATGCACCAGTCCATCACCTTGCCGTTCCAGTAATCCCGCCTGAATATGCTGGCGGTCTCCCCCTTGATTGCATCAAACAGTTCCTGGCCTACCCTGGCGATTTTCTCTTCCATCGTGATACGCCCTCCCCATAGTTCATTTTGTCACGGCATGAAGGATGAAACGACCACAGGGACACCTCTGGTACGATGAATCCTTCAGGTAGGGCCTTTATGTTCACAGACCGGAACCCTCATTCATAAACCGCCCTGCAGCGAGCGACATCCTCATCACAATATCTGCCAACTATTTCACTATAATAACCCTGCGTTCGAAACTTTCCAGCCCTTAAGAGCTTCTTTCCGGATGAGAGCCCCTTGTCTGCAAGGTATGAGCTGATTATATCTAGAACGTATTGGCTTACATGAACGAGGAAGGGTTGACCGCAAAAATTCTGTTGCAGGAAAAGGCGACAAAGGAGGACTCTCTTATGAGGTATACGCTGGTTTGGCTGCTGGTCTTTTTTGTCCTGTCATTGACGGGGTGTGCGGAACTCAAGCAGCTGCGGATTGAAACCGCTGAACAGAAGAACACGATCGAACAGCTCAACGCGGAGAACAAGGCATGCCAGGAAGCCCTGGCAAAAACCCTGGAGGAGCTGAAAACCACGCAGGGAGAACTCGAAATCCAGCAGATCGACCTGAAGACAAAAGAGCTCGAGCTCGAGCAGCAAGAGGCCGCAGCCAGACAACAGAGCGAGGCCTTCAAAAGGATGCAGGAAGCCATGAAGGCCGAGCTCGCCTCAAAGCAGGTTGCACTCAAGGAACTCGAGGGCAAGCTTACCCTGACCATGGTGGAATCGATACTCTTCGATTCCGGCAAGGCGGATGTGAAGGAGGAGGGCCGACAGGCCTTACAAAAGGTCGCTGATGTGCTCAAGAACATCGCCGATCAGGAAATCATTGTGGCCGGGTATACCGACAATGTCCAGATCGGGGGTAACCTTGCGAGGATCTATCCCACCAACTGGGAGCTCTCGGCTGCCCGCGCCATATCCGTGGTCAAGATCCTGGTGGACGACGGTGTCGACCCCGGAGTCCTGGGTGCCTGCGGCTACAGCGAATACCGGCCGGTGGCCGATAACGAGACCCCTGAAGGCCGGGCGGAAAACAGGCGCATGGAAATCATCCTCATGCCCAAACTCAAGCCGTAACTGCTAAAAACAGGGGGCCGGGATCATCCACCCGGTCCCCTGTTTCAATTGTCTGTATCAAAAAAAGAGCCGGTTCTGTCTCTTAAGCGCCATGTGCATCTCCAACCAATGAACGGACATAGCGCATGGCCGAGACCGAATCGGGTCCATAAAAATCAGCCAGTGTCTCATCTGCATACTCCTGCTTCACCACGGCACCGCCGATCATGATGCTCACCTTGTTTCCTCGCAATATCATCTTGTTATCCCCGACATTTACCTTTAAGACCTCTCCGGATTATTATCTTACCTATGGGAAGGCCCAAGGAGAAAAAGGAGGAAAAAATAAGGAATCTCGTTATTGTTCCGGGTGACCAGTTAAACCCTGATTCAGCGGTCTTTGACGGATTCGACAGGGACCATGACGCAGTGTGGATGGCGGAGGTCTTCCATGAAGCGGCATACGTGTGGTCCCACAGGCTCCGTATCGCGTATTTTTTTTCCGCCATGCGCCACTTCCGCGATCTTCTCCGGCAGAGAGACATCCATGTCATATACCAGAGCCTGACTAAGAATCAGGGAGAGGACCAGGGTAATACCCTGGCGGATATCCTGCAACAGAGCATAGCAAACCTCGATCCTGAGAAACTCATCATGGTGCAGCCGGGCGACTACCGGGTCCTTTCAGACCTGAAAAGGCTCTCCCGGCGACTGAACAAGGAATTGGAGATCAGGCATGACAGGCTTTTCTACCTTGATATCGATGAGTTCGCCGGCTATGCAGGAGAGAAAAAGAAGATCGTACTCGAAACGTTCTACCGCAGGATGAGGAAAGCTCACCACATCCTGCTGGACACTGAAGGCAGGCCTTCGGGCGGGGCATGGAATTTCGACCGCGACAACAGAAGGGCCTTTGGGAAAAGCGGGCCGGAACATGTCCCTGAGCCCATATCCTTTTCACCTGATAAGACAACGCGGGAGGTTATCGACATGGTGAGGCTGCGCTTCAGCCGCCATCCGGGGAACCTCGATGTTTTTACCGCTCCGGTAACCCGGGAAGATGCCCTGAAGGCCCTGGATGATTTTACTGCACATCGCCTGCCCCTGTTCGGCACTTTTGAGGATGCCATGTGGACAGATCACCCGTTCCTCTACCATTCACGCCTTTCAGCACCACTCAATCTCAAACTCATCAGCCCGGCTGAATGTGTTACCGCAGCGGTGGATGCCTTTGAGTCCGGTCACGCCCCTATCAGCTCTGTGGAGGGTTTTATCAGGCAGATCATCGGGTGGAGAGAATTTATCCGGGGCATATACTGGCTGCACATGCCGGGCTACGCTGATATGAACCACCTGGGACACCTGCTCGATGTCCCCTCCTTTTTCTGGGACGGGAACACCGCCATGGAATGTATGCGCCAGACCATGCAATCCATCCTGAATCACGCCTATACACACCACATACAGCGTCTCATGATCATGGGGCTGTATGCCCTGCTGCTGGGGGTCAATCCGAAGAGATTTCACGAGTGGCACATGGCTATGTACCTCGACGCCGTCGATTGGGTTTCACTGCCCAACACCATTGGCATGAGCCAGTATGCAGACGGCGGTATCGTTGGCACCAAGCCCTATTGCGCCAGCGGAAACTACATCAATAAGATGAGCAACTACTGTACACACTGCCCCTACGACTGCCATCTCTCTTCAGGAACGAATGCGTGCCCCTTCACCACACTCTACTGGGATTTCCTCGACCGCCATTATGACAAGTTCAAGGCCAACCCCCGGCTCGTATTCCAGATACAGGCCCTGATGAGAAAACGCTCAGACAAAGATGAAATGAACAGGATCCGCCTGCAGGCGCAAAGATTACAAAAACAATAGTGGCTGCTTATGGGGGATCAAGACTGTTAAAAGGACAGCCTTTCCCCTCATCTCATTTGGGCTCGACAGGAAAGGACTTACTCTCCCACTCCTGCCATCCGCCCTTGAGGGCGAATACCTTTTTATAGCCGCGATCTATGAGTTTCTGTGCCAGACCGGCACTAGTCCCTTCTCTGAATCAGGAACAATACAATACTAACGTCTTGTCCTTCGGATACTTGTCCGCCCAGTTTTCGAAGTTTTCCTTGGTTTCTCTGATAGCACCGGTTATCTTGGAATCACTGGCATCCCAGTCTCCGCCGGTTCGTACATCCAGGATGATGACATCCGGATTGCCAAGCAGCCCTTTGAGCTCCTCTGTCGACATCCTCGGCGCATCGGCAGCAGACACGACAGAGCAGGCAAACATCCAGATTGCAGTCAAAACCATAACGCCGGACATCGACATGATCAGCTTTGTTTTCCTCATACACCCTCCTTTGTTATCCGGTGGGGCATTCTCTTCTCTCCGGTTCTGTTTTCCTGTTGTCTTTTGAAAACACTCCTCCCTGACACAGCTGCGGCAACAGCCATATCCATAGACAAATAATAGTAGCCCCGGCTCAGGGCAATGCAAGGGGTGCACGGCTGCACCTGCTTTTTGACAGGACAACTCATCGGAATCACGAAAATATCCAGCATGTGGACATTCCCCGTAGGCAAAATCCGCTGTTGGAATCAGTCCCGGAGAAAGATTCAACCCCGGTACATGAACCGGCTTCTCCCCGCACGAGGGCTCCCGGTGTCTTTACCTCACCGTCGCCCCCACTTCGTCATCACGGAGATTGATGGCTTTTCCTGTTCCCTCTTTATAAATCTGCCGCCCTTCATGACCATTTTCACGTTTTGAAGGGCATCGATGTTCTCGAGCGGATTTCCCTCCACAGCGATCATGTCCGCTATCTTGCCCGGCCGTATGCTTCCAAGGGTCCTGTCAATCCCCAGGATCAATGCATTGCCCGATGTTGCGGCCATAAGCACCTGCGTGCAGGAGAGCCCTGCCTGCATCAGCCGTTTGAGCTCCTCCAGATAGAACACGCCGAACAAAGCCATGGGCGACCCTCCCGAGTCGCTGGCAACGCCAACGCGGGCACCTGCACGGAGCATCCGGCCGATGTTGGCAAGGACCACCTCATATCGCTGTGCAAAGAGCGGGATATCGAAATAGGGCCTCTTCAGATATTGTTTCTCAGGCGGAGGATACGGCTTTTTGCGGTATGTAGCGATATGTTCTTTTACCTGCCGCAAAGGCTCGGGTTCCAGGAAGGACGATCCCTCCACGTTAATCTTCTCCTCCAGCATCTCCCACAGATTCTCATTGCCCAGATCGAGACAGGCCAGAGTCGGGTTCAGTGCCATATCCCGTGCCGCAAACTCTCCGGCCACCTGCTCCGGGATCTCCTCCATGGGGCAGTGCTCGAAGGTATCCACCCGCATGGACATGGCGTATTCCAGGTCTTTGAGCCAGCTGATATGGGCGCACACCTTCCTGTGGTTTTTATGAGCGGTCTCCATGATCGCTGCAAAGGTCTGCGGGTCGAACACAGGCAGGTCTCCGCCTCCCAGCAGCCACGAGCGGTGCTGGCAGTAGACCTTGATCCAGTCCGCTCCCAGGCGGAGCATCTCCTCCACCCGTGACCGTGCTTCATCCGGGGTCCTCACCCGTTCGGCATACTGCCCGCCCATTACATACCTGATGACAGGACTGAAATACGGCACCCAGTCAGGACATCCTCCCGGAGTGGTTATGCACGAATTGCACCTGATGATCCTGGGTCCGCGCAGATCTCCGCTGTTCACTGCCTGGATCAGGCTGTGCAGTCTCCGGGGAAACCCGCCTGCATCACGCACCGTGGTGATGCCTGCATCGATGCAGGTCCTGGCGTTGCGCTCTATCTGTGCCGTGATATTGAGAAATGCCCTGGGAGTGACCCTGTGCATGAACGGTACGGTGATATGCACGTGAGCATCGATAAGCCCTGGCAGGAGGGTGAGCCCGTTCAGGTCGATTGCTTCGATACCCGATACGCCCACAGCACCGTCACCGTCCTGTACGGCAACGATCCTGTCCCCTTCCACAAGAACTGACTTGTGGCTATGTAACCTGCCTCTCTCCCCGTCGAAGAGCTGCATGTT
>ERZ795048.3328-NODE-3328-length-12090-cov-7.271791_pt1 | contig 12090 bp, 11 predicted proteins | sample MGYA00375132_ERZ795048 | MGnify/ENA primary metagenome ERZ795048 (study PRJEB30177, sample SAMN05720225) | activated sludge metagenome | isolation source: Anaerobic digester | place: Hong Kong | collected 2014-12-17 ...
GAAAATAATAATGAAGGCTATATAGCGCATAAGAGTCCTCCGATGTTTGATATATTTATATTTAAACTATCTGGAGAGTGAAATCAAATTAATTTTTCTTTAATATCCTTCTTAAGTCTTTTCGAGTATCTGTTTTATTACAAATTCTCTTCTTCTGCCGAATTTATCCGGAGTGATCCTGAGCTTTTTATCTTTCAGATATTCCGCGACATACTTCAGCTCGTCACCTGAATATTTCAGATCGATCTCATTGAGGACATAGAGGGTATAATAGAACGGAAAACTCTTCCACCTTCCGGTACCGTCCCTAAATTTTTTCAGCCATTTCAGGCCTGACTTCAGCATTTCAGTATCGTTATCGAGTCCGCCTGCCGACAGGTTCAGCCATAACGAACATGTGCATGATTTGCAGCAGTAAGTACCGTGAACATATCTTGGATCATCCTGACCTGCCTTTATCCTGCCTAAAATACCTTCATCGGCTTCCTTGAGGGCTTTTTCGACATCTTTATTATGCATGTTCAGCTTCCGGAGTATCCTCGACGATTCTTCTCCGAGCATGTGGCTTTTACCCGCGCCCGTCTTTATCTTTTCGCCCGTAAAAAGTATAAGATCGTTCTTCAGATCATACTCAGTAGGTGCGAACATATTCGCGTATGATCTGTATTCCCCGTGCCTGCTCACGATAAATTCCGAAACTTCCTTTTTATCTTTATCGCTTATCTTCTTTCCGAATAACAGAGCTTCGGAGACATTTTCAACAGTATTAGCCAGGCTGTTCTTATCGAGAAGTGAGTTCATGCATTCCTCCGGTGAGATGTTTAAGTTATAAAAAATCCGGCTATAAGTCAAATTCAAGAAAATTATCAGTGCAGTACTAAATAAAATCCCAGCCGGTCTATAAAATCTTTCAGGTAGAATCCGAGCGGTATTACAAGAACCAGCATATTCAAAACAAAAGAAGTGATCGTAATTCTCTTGTCCGGTTCGTTTTTAAGCGCGCTTATAAAGGAGTAACAGATCCCGCATATTAAGAACAACGTGATCAAAAAGCCTAACAGGCCTTCCATCGGATTTCCTCAGCATGGTTTGAAGATCAGATACACAGCAACTGCTAGAACTTGCAAGAAAAAAACAGCGATCCCTTTTTTAGCATTCATAATTTTTCCTTATAAAATATTGATAATCAAAGCTGCTTGTTTTTCATTCCTTTCAGTAATTACCGGACTATACTTCTCCCATATTCTCATCGAATATTCGTTGTCTTTATCTATATCGCTCCTGACTTCAACAATTCCCTTATCTCTCGCTATGTTCAAGATCATCCTGAACGCTTCAGAACAAATTCCCTTATTCCTGAATCCGCTCCCGACCCAATAACCTATCCGTGCAGTTCTCAGCTTTTCATCAATATGACTCAGACTTATCATTCCCGCGAACTCATTTTCGTATCTGATCGCAAATTGCATAGAATTCGTCTTTTCGCACCAGTCCGATACAAATCTATATTCTTCCTCAGCCGAGAATTCTGTTTTATCCAGCCCGAGCTCTTTACGCAGAATCTCATCCGTTGAAAATTGCTCAACCATATCGGCCGCGCTTTGAAGATCGAATGGTTTAAGCGATATCAACATAATTTTATATTATTGTACTTAGAAAATTATTTCGCTGAATACACAGAAATCTTCTCAGACACTTTAGAATTACTTTGGCTGTGATTATCATAAGTATTCCATAATATTTGATAATCATCTGCCTGATTACCCCACGTCTCCCAGCCTTTTCTACTGCCGCGGGCAAACAATTCAAGAAACGGCCCCGGGCTGCAATTCTCAATTAATACATACTGTTCGTCAGGTTTTCTGGAGTGCTCCTGTTTAATCGATTTTATAATATTTACTTGGCTTCTGCCGGGATCCAAAGTTCTTAATGACCCTTTAATACCAAACAATAAAACTTCTGTTGTATTTCTAAAATAGAAACCTACACCTCTACCGTCAGGTTCTCCATCTTTTCTTACTTTATGCCAGATAATGTTAGTCTTATATTGAAAACCCCAGGCTTTCATTACATCAAGCCCCTCCTGTAACAGTGCATTCGGAACCCATAAATACAAATGAGCTTTTTCTGTCGTCAATAATTGAACAGGCAAATCCATAATCTCTTTAAGTTTCATAGTCGGATAACGCATAAGCCTCTTATGTTCGGGAGCAACCTTTCCGGTTCTGTTCTGAAACTGCCATGGGGGATCCGCTAAAATTGTTGAATATTTTTTTACTGATACTCTTCTTAATAAATCATTTGATGTTTTCATTCATTTTCTCCTTGAGTCATGCGCAATTCATTTAAATCGCTGATAGCTTCTCGACGAATACCTAAAACTAATACAGGACATCCTCCATGCCTGCCTGCATTTAATCTGTATAATAACTTACCCATCCATGTAGTGCTTGCACCATATTTTTGCTTACATAATTTTTGAGATCCATCGTCATTACGATCTATACTTCCGTCTTTTTTCTTTAAAGGCAGTTCGTTGAAAATCTCATTTAAATCTGTACTCCGTGTTAAAATAACTGCAAGACTTATAATACCGCATTCGTGAAACATCCTGAAAGCATAAAGATCTCTATCAAATGTTTGATCCTTGCTATTCCATTCCATATCTAAAGCAACTCTTCCCTTAACATAGTCAATTTTATGACCGTCAATGTAATTTTTCAAAGTGACAGGATCTCTTTCGGGTAAAGTATGTTTCTTAATTTTTCCGGTAGATAAAATTTCTTCACTATGCTCATGAACTCTTACGATTAAATCACCTTGAATCTTGGTCTCAAACCATTTCTTTGGTCTTAAACTATTAGAAATTTTCTTTGGCATATCAGATTCACTACCACCTGGTTTTGCAATCTCATCTAATGTAATATTAAAAGCCCTTAATGCTTCTTCTATCTCATTTAATTCTGAAGAAAATGAGTTTTTTAGTATTGAAGCAGCATGTCTATAGCTGTAAACATCATATTTACTTAAAATATCATCGCTGATACAATTTCTGATTTCTTCAAAAGAATCGGCATTAATTCCAGCGTGGTTAGCAACATCGTCCAATCTTTCGTCATCTGTCATTTTAAAATCCTTATAAATATTTCAGAATCAATAATATCAAATTATGCGTCTAAAATCAAACAAATTAAAATAAAATTTTTAATCCTTCAGATGCTCTTCAGTGACTCTGGACGCGAAGGCGAAGACTAGCGTGATGATGCCGAGGGCGAAGAGGGTCCAGCGCATGTTGATGTCGACGAAATAGCCGAACACGATGTTGGCGGCGGCGGTGACGATGGATCTCGCCATGGATACTGCCGAAAGTACGGTCGCCCTGTTGTCGGATTCGATGTACTTGTTCATATAGCTGAGGAAAAGCGGTTTGACAGTCAGTCCGAACCCGGCTATAACGAGCATGCAGGCAATGGCGGCGGTGATGTTCTGAGTATACGACATTACTAGGTAGCACAGTCCGACAAGCGCGGTCGAGATGAAAATATACCTTTTCTTGCTTCCGACCACCGATTCCATTTTTATTACGCTGTTCAGGACTATGATCTCAGCGATAACAATCCCGGCGTGGACGAAACCGTAGTATTCGAGCGGGAAGTCGAGGCTTTTTAGAACTACCTGATATACCCAGATGAGGAAGAACGAAAGTGTCATTATCGCCACATAATCTATCGTAAGAAGCCTGAGGATCTTGTGGTCTCTAAAGTAAACGAGCCCTGATCTTAGTATTTTGAGATAGTTCTTCTCCTCCGTTTTCTGAACGACAGGCGGTTCTGTGAAGGTCATCGCTATTACGATAGAGAACGAGATCGGGATTAGAGACAGGATCATCGCCCACCTGACCCCGATGTATCTGGCGACCAGGCTGCCCAGCGGCGCGGCGAACACCATGGCGAAAAGCCCTATGCTTTCGATCCTGTTCAGGATCTTTTTGGACCCTTTTTCCTCCCCGGTCTGAATGAGAGAATCGTAAACGAGAGCCGTGTCCGCGCCGGACGCAAGCGTCACCCCGACCGCCCAGATCAGCTCGCCGGCAATAAATACGGGAAAAGACGGGTGCGAGCTGTAGACAAGCACGGCAAGCGCCGTGAAGATACCGGACAGGATCAGGCTCGTTTTCCTGCCGTACCTGTCCGCCACGACGCCGGTCGGGATCTCGAAGAGGAACATCCCCAGCGTGAAGATCGCCTGCAGGATCATGATCTGCGAGAATTTTATCCCGCCCCACTGCGTGAAGAACGGTACGAGAACGCCCGAGAACAGCATAAAGTTCTTCAGGAAATCGTAGGCGTAAGCTTTCGGAATATTAAGTCTGTATTTATCTGACATTTAAACTAAAGCTCTATTCTTCAGCTCTTCCCTGAAAGCGGCGTCTCTCACAGACATAGAAATACTTCTCAGAGCCTTAAGGTGCTCTTCCGGATATTTTTCCGGTGTAACGATCATGAACACCGTATCGACAGGCTTGCCGTCAGGCGAATTCCAGTCGACAGGACCTTCAAGAATACCGCAGATGACCTTGACCGACTCGATCACGCCTGTCCTGCAGTGCGGGAAGGCGATGCCGTTACCGACTCCGGTGCTTGCAAGCTTCTCTCTCTCCATGATGGAGTTGACTATGATCTCTTTATCGTAGATTATGCCTGCAGAGACGAATTTATCCGCCAGTATCCCGATCACTTCGTTCGGCGAACGTGCTTTTATCCGGTATATTCTGTTCTCTGTCAATCCATCGAAAGAAAAATCCACCTCAAGCTTCTCGAGAACTTTCTCCTCTTCAGCTTCAAGCACACCGCTCTTTATGACCCTGGTCTCTCCGACCACCCAGTTCTTCCATTTGATAAGCGTTCTTTCTGAAAGCCAGGCACCTCCGAGCTCGAAAATGACAAGAGCGGGAATTATTGTATCGAATATCCTCTGTCCCTCAACATCATTAAGCACAGTAGCGACCAGAATAGTCTCGACCGCTGCCATTCCGGCCTGAGGCAGCATAAGCCTTGGAAGGCACGCTACTATTTTCTCGTCTTGACAGGTCAGCTTAGCGCCGTAATGGTTGCCCGCGAACTTTCCTGCGGTTCTCAGCACAAGATAACCGCCAACATAAAGAAGTGTATCGCCTGAGAAACTTTCCAGATTTATGTTCGAGCCTATAATGGCGAAGAACACAAGATTGAAAACAGGCATCACGTTCTCGACGCGGAGAGAATCGAAGAGAGCGTGCGAATGATAGTTCGATATAAGATATCCGGCGACGACGGCCGTGATCAGGAACGGCATGTTGAAATGCATGGCTACGGCTATTCCCAATGCGACGATACCGAGTATGATAAGCAGTATCTCGACTGACGGCGTAGGATGCTCATAAAGCATTTTATTCAGAAAAGAACTTTCAAGCTCAATATGATCCTCATCGCCTTTGGGAAGCTTTTTCTTTACGGTGAATTTCAATATCAGGAAGATCACAAATCCTATCAGTACGGCAAAGAACAGCTCCTCGAAAACCACAAGAAAGACCGATCCCGCATTAACTTCTTTACCGCTTTTAAGGAAGACTGCAATGGTCAGAAAGATGGAAAAGAAAATCACCTCGATGATATCATCCAGAACGACTATGTTCGCGAGCATGTTCTTGAGCTTACCTTCTATCTGAAGCTTATTCATCAGCACGAAAGTAAGTGCCGGTGCCGTCGCGATACCTATCGAACCGATCAGCAGGGCATGTATAAGATCGAACCCGAAGAAAAAATAAAATCCCGAAAAAATTATGAAGAAAGTCGCCATAGCCTGTATAACGCAGATTACAGCAGCCTGTTTACCTACTTTCTTTATCCTGTCCCTGTGAAGCTCCTCACCGAGCGAAAAAGCTATGATCCCGAGGAACATGAAAATGAAGAAATGGAAATCATCTATCACTTTGGCATATTCGTCGAATGAATTGTCGAAAAAATGGAAAGCCGGTTTAAAGAGGAAATTCTCTCTGAGACCTTCGAAGCCGTACAGGAATTTTTCGGTAAGGTGCAGAAAATGGGGACCTACGACAACACCTCCCGCGATCTGACCGACTACTTCACCGATATTCAGCTTTCTTGCTATGTAGCCGCCCAGATAAGCCGCGAGGATCAGTATCCCCGCTCCGAATATCTGGAATTTTATGTGGTCCATTTGTTTCCCGTTCAGGTTTTACCATTATGAATATAAGAAAAAACTGAGGTCAATTCCACAGCCGTTTTATCTTCTTTACTGTTATAAGAAAGCTGTTCTAGTATCACCTTCAAATCGCTTCAGGCATTAAATGAGACTGAGCAAGCAACATTGTAATGGCAACGATAATTGTTACCACTGAAACGACTATTCCTGGTTTTAGCCATTCGAAGAATTTAATATGTTCACCTGTTTCTTTTTCATACATTCCCATAGCAATAATATTCGCGGTACTCCCAATTACTGTTGCATTCCCGAACATAGCACCGCCAAAAAGCATTGCCCACCAGAAAGGAAAAATATATATACCGATTTTCTCTATTTCTGAAATGATCGGAATAAAGGCTGCCACAGCCAGCACATTGTCCATAAATGCAGTTAAAAGACAAATAGCGGCGGTAAATATATTCAATAGAAATAATGGACCGCCGTCTGATATATTGATCATTCCGCCCGCAACTCGTTCAATAACACCCACGCATTTCAATGTTCCTACTGAGGCGAACAAGGCCATAAAGAACGTAAGCGTCCACCAGTCTACCCGGCGCATAAAAAATTCTTGCGCCCGGATCCCTTTTAGAAGAAGTGAAACTGCTCCGAAAAATAATGCTGTTCCGATCAATAGAGTATTTTTTTCAAGACCTAGAATTTTCTCAATGTTAGAATGGAGTATCAGGCAAATAATCGTGCATGAAAAAAGAATCCAGCTCTTACGGATACCTGCTTTAGTATAACGGACATGTCTCAGCTCATGCGGTTCATTACCTTCCTTTTTCATTTCTGCTTTTAACAGATTCATCGGCTTTCTAAAAAAGAAGAAGCATAAAGGTATTGTTATACCTAGACACAATAATGATATTGGAGCTGCCCATCTTAAAAAATCCATAAAAGTGAAGTTTGCACGAATGGCTATCATAACACCGATCGGATTCCCGACCGCAGTAGCGCTGCTTCCGATGTTAGTTGCAAAAACGATCATAAGCAAAAATGGAACGGGATTGATTTTATACCTTTTTGTGATGTGAAACATGGTAGACATCATAAATAAAATTGAAGTTACTTCATCAATCAGCGCCGCCGAAAGAGCCGAAAAGACCATAAGTATGGACATTAATAAATAAGGCCGTTCGCCTACTGCATCCACTACCCTTGCGACAAGATACTCAAAAAAATGCATTTCTTCCAGGAATCCGATGATAGTCATCATTCCTACTAAAAACAGGATGACATCAAGATGTGCGAATTCGATCAAATTAGGAATATCGAGTAATTTTGTAACAAGCAGAACTGCTATTCCCAGAAATGCGAATGCAAGGCGAAATTTCCAGTAAAAAAGAGTGCCGCACAAAATGATCAGAAAAACTAGTGAAGAAACAATCTGCCTGGGGTTAAATCCGATAACCGATAATAATATTCCTGAAACAATGAGGAAAGAGATCATTAAAGCTGGTTTTATTATTTCTTTCATTAAATTTCCTACATTTATTTTTGAATTTACGGTCTAAGTCCCGAAAGATACAGGCTCAGGAATTTGAGCCTGTATCCGTATGTTATTTACTCTAATTATAAGTAAGCATTTTCTCCGTGATTCAATTCGTCAACGCCAAGTTCTTCTTCTTCTTTTGTAACTTTTACAGGCGTGATCTTACTGATAACGATCAACATTAAATAAGTAAATACAAATGCGTAAATACCTGCGCCCATTACTGCTACGACCTGCTTCATAAAGAACGATCCGCCCCCAAAAAGAATTCCGTCAGCACCGTTGGGATTTATTGCCGTTGATGCAAAAATGCCAAGCATGATCGTACCTATGATCCCGCCGACTCCGTGAACACCCCAGACGTCAAGCGCATCATCCCATTTCATTTTATTTTTCATTTCTACAGCGAGATAACATACAACACCTGAAATAATACCTATCATACATGCTGAAACAGGCGAAACAAATCCTGCAGCCGGCGTAATAGTTGCCAGACCTGCGACCGCACCGGTAAGAAGACCGACAAATTTAGGCTTTTTCCTGTGATTCCACTCAATAACGAGCCATGTGATAGCCGCAAAAGAAGCCGCTATGTCGGTGTTCAGAAAAGCTAAAGCTGTAATTGAATCCACTCTCAATTCGCTTCCAGCATTAAATCCGTACCAGCCGAACCACAACAGCCCTGTACCCAAAGCTACTAACGGGATACTGTGAGGGCCGTGTTCCTTGATCTTTCTTTTACCGACATAAAACACCGATGCAAGAGCTGCCATACCGGCTGTTGCGTGTACGACAATGCCTCCCGCAAAGTCAAGAACTCCCCATTGCTGAAAAATCCCGCCGCCCCAAACCATATGCACGAACGGGAAATATAGGAAGAGCTGCCATAAAACTAAAAATATTAAATACGCTTTAAATCTGATTCTGTTTGTAAAAGCTCCCGTGATCAAAGCCGGAGTAATTACTGCGAACATCATTTGATAGGCTACAAAGACCAGCAAAGGAATTTTGCCTTCGCCAAAAACATCTGTCGGGGAAACTCCTTTTAGAAATGCCTGATCAAGATTACCGATGATCCCTCCCACATCACCGCTGAAGCACAGTGAGTAACCGACTACGAACCATAGGATTGTTGTAATACCCATAGATACAAAACTCTGCATCATGATACTAAGAACATTTTTCCTTCCTACCAGACCTCCGTAGAAGAACGCCAGTCCCGGCGTCATAAGCATAACAAGACTTGTTGCCAAAAGCATGAATCCTGTGTTTCCCGTGTTAAAATCCATATATGTCTCCTTTTTTTTCTTTCTGTATATTTCAGTATTTTTGTACTAAACTGGTACTGTTGGTTATTTTTATTATTTGAAGTTCTTTTTTTAAATAACAGGCAAACCTGATTATTTTCAACGATTTCTTAAATAATTCTCTGATTTGATCAGTTATGGCTAAAAAATGTCGCTCAGTTCATTTCGTTATTACAAATATGCAGATTCACCGTGCTGACCTTCATCCAAACCGTCACTTTCTTCCTGTTGTGATACTCTGACAGGGGTGATCTTATTTATCACCCAAAGCATTACAATCGTGAACAGAAATGCGTAAACCGCCGCAAATATTCCTGCTCCGGCCTGTTTATAAAAAAATGCTGTATTTCCGTCAATTAATCCGCTCGCCAGAGAAAATGGATCTTTTCCGGGAAAAGTCATGGCTTTTGTTCCTAATACACCTAGAAGTATGACTCCCAGAATTCCGCTTACGCCGTGTATCCCGAAAACATCCAGGGCATCATCAAGCCCGGCTTTGTTTTTGAAACGAACCGCCAGATAACAGGCAACTGATGCTAAAGTTCCAATTATAACGGCAGATTGCGGAGAAACATATCCTGCGGCAGGGGTAATACAAGCCAATCCGGCAACCGAACCTGTCAGAAAACCGAGTAATTTCGGTTTTCTTGTAAATATCCAGTCCAGCAGAAGCCAGGTGGGTCCGGCAAAAGATGCTGCAATATCAGTATTTATAAAGGCAAGAGTTGTAACAGGATCGACCCCGAATTCGCTGCCGGCATTAAAACCGTACCAGCCGAACCAGAGGATTCCTGTACCCAGTGCAACAAGAGGAATACTGTGCATACCTTTATCAGCGACTTTTCTTTTGCCAATGAATATTACAGAGGCCAAAGCCGCAAACCCCGCGGATGTGTGTACAACAATACCTCCAGCAAAATCTTTTATACCCCACGAAGAAAGAATACCGCCACCCCATATCATGTGAACGAACGGAAAGTAAACAAGGATCTGCCATACAATTAAGAAAATTATATAAGCAGAGAATCTTACTCTATTTGCAAAAGCTCCGGTGATAAGAGCGGGAGTTATTATAGCGAACATCATCTGATACGCTACAAATACAAGGATAGGAACTTCCGGATTTACCGGACTCGGGTCTATTAAACTTATACCGTTTAAAAACATATGATCAAGATTTCCTATTACTCCAAAAAAATCACCGTTGCCGTATGTACCGCTGAAACACATTGAATAACCGAATGCAAACCATAAAATCGTTGTTAAACCCAGTGAAACAAAGTTTTGGAACATTATAGTGAGAACATGTTTTCTTCCTACAAGACCGCCATAGAAAAAAGCCAGTCCGGGCGTCATGAACATAACCAAGCTTGTCGCTAAGAGCATGAAACCTGTACTCGCTAAGTTGAAATTCATTCTAAAATCCTGTAAAATTAAGTTCTCTATAAATGTTTCTGTTCACCGAATAAAAATATAATGCCTGATCTTATAGTTGAGGAGGAGGTCTCGGTAATGCCAAATTTGAAAATTCTTTGAAAACAAATGATATAAAATACAGAAAGCTTATGATTAATTTATTAGGATCAAATCTAAAATTCTTTGATAAGAAAGAAAATGAAAAGAAAAGAAAAAACAAAATACTTAATTCACAAACGGCATTTGTTCCCGTAGAATTGTGAACATTTTCATGAAGTGCGTATCTTAAATCTCTTTCATCCTTAAAACCTGATGCTGACAATCCATCTTGAAAATCCGAAGAAGTATAATGATATTTTAAAACGGATTCAGCGTTGTTAAATTTGACAGTTTTATTTATTTCGATAAAGAAATCCGCTAAGAATACTGTGCCGATAAGTACGAAAAGAAATATTATTCCGGCTTTATCATTATATATATTTTCTCTTTTCGACATTGCATTCCGTCAATCTTAGTTAAAAATACAAATCAAAATAAATTAAATATGGAAGATTGTCAAATATAAATGATACTAATTATATATAAGAAAAAATGAATAATCTTATCCGATCATTTTCCCGGCGAGCTTTTTGAGGTCGTCCCCTGCACGACCGGACGTGATAAGCGATGCGATCTCTTCCGCTCTCTGAGCTTTATTGAGCTTTATGACGCCGACCTGAGTCCTGCTGCCTTCAACTCGTTTCCTGACCGAAAAGTGCGAGCCGCCCTTGGATGCTATCGCGGGCAGATGGGTGATAACTATGACCTGACGAGCTGATGAAAGCTTCCGTATCTTTTCCCCAACCTTTTCAGCGACTCTCCCGCTGATCCCTGAATCTATCTCGTCGAATACGGAGACCTGAGCTTCTCTGCCCGCGCCGGTAATATTCTTGATCGACAGCATTATCCTTGAAACCTCGCCGCCCGAGGCTGTCTTTGACAGCGGCTTGGGTTCCTCGCCGACATTCGTTCTGATGTAGAACTCCACCGCGTCGGCACCGTCCGGCGAGACCGGTTTCTCCGATATCCTTATGCTCATCTCAGCCCCGTTCAGACCGACTTCAGCGAATTCCTCTGCAATCGCGGAGCAGAATTTCTTTGCTCCCGCCTTCCTTGCGGCTGTAAGCCCGGCGCATTCCTTTTTCATGCTCTCTTCGAGAGAATTGAGATCTTTAACCAGTTTTTCGCGGTCTGTGCCTATATTGTCGATCGAATCAAGCTGAGCTGAAATTTCATTCCTGTATTTGACTACATCAGCGATATCAGGCCCGAACTTCTTCATCAGTTTCTTTAAAGAGAGATATCTTTCGCTGAGCATGTCGTACCTTTCGGAGTCGAACTCAAGCGAGTTGGAATAAAGCTCGCAGGCTGATGAAAATTCCTTTACAGCCTGATAGGATGATTCTATATCGTTGACGAACGGAGCGAATTTTTTTTCGGTAATACTCAGAGTTTCGCACTTGGATTTAATAAAATTTATTCCCCTAAGAACCGAGCTTTCACCCTCAGCGGCATCAGTAACTGACTGACAAAGCTTTTTCAGGTCTTCAATACTGTCGAGCTTGTTGAGTTCTGCCGAAATCTCAG
>ERZ795048.3330-NODE-3330-length-12085-cov-8.643558_pt1 | contig 12085 bp, 11 predicted proteins | sample MGYA00375132_ERZ795048 | MGnify/ENA primary metagenome ERZ795048 (study PRJEB30177, sample SAMN05720225) | activated sludge metagenome | isolation source: Anaerobic digester | place: Hong Kong | collected 2014-12-17 ...
TGACGCTGGCGCCCATCATATTCAGAAAATTTGCAACGTCGACCACATGCGGTTCTTTTGCAACGTTGCTGAGCACGGTTTGCCCTTCGGCCATGCTGGCGGCAAGCATCACATTGATAGTCGCGCCCACGCTGACCACGTCGAAATAAATCTCCGCGCCGATCAGCTTTTTTGCACTGGCGCGGACAATGTTATGCTCCGTGTCGCATTCGACCACCGCACCGAGCGCGCGCAGGCCTTTGATATGCTGGTCGATCGGACGTGCGCCAATCACGCATCCGCCCGGCAATGCAACTTCCACCTCGCCATAGCGCGCCAGCAGCGCGCCGATCAGATAATAGGAAGCACGCATGCTGCTGACCGCCTCGCTGAGCGCCTTTGTCGTGTTCAGCGTACGCGAATCGATGCGCATGCAGTCGCCATCGGTATAGTCGACGGAAACGCCCAGTTCCTCGAGAATCTCTTTGAGGCTCTGGACGTCCTGGATGTGCGGCAGGTTCTCCAGCACGCAGGTTTCGCCCGCGAGGACCGCCGCCGGTATAATGGCAACCGCGGCGTTTTTCGCGCCGCTGATGGTCACGGTACCTTCTAACCGTTTTCCGCCTTGAATTTCATACCATTGCTTCAGCATACCATGTTTAGTCTAGCCGAATCGCTTTTCAAAGTCAAGCAGAGACATTTTGCAGCAAAAAAATGGGACCTTTCCTGCCGGAGCTTCCCTTTGCGGTATGTATAAAACACACGGATTTTGCTTTTTTTAAACGATTTATACCGGTTCGGCAAAGAAATTTCCCTTTGCTACAAATGCAGGATTGTTTCTCCTGTATTGCAAAATAGTTTCGCTTTTCCATTGAACAACCCCTCTTGTTTCACAGAATCCTATATAATATCTGTGTTTTTGTCGTCTTCTCTCCGTCGTCCTACTTGTGTCATGAAATATCTCTCGTCGTAATCCTGCATTTTCTTGAAAAACATATCTAAACCACACGATTTTCCCCAGAATGAATTGACAAGTTTGGAACTGCATGCTAAAGTAAATTTTGCAGGACTACTTATTTTTAATAAGGCAGGTATCAATAATGGAGAAACTGGTCATCGCCCTTGGCGGGAACGCGCTTCAGCAAGGCAAAGGCCCGGCGACCGCGGAAGCGCAGCTGGCGGTCGTTGAAAAAACATCCGTTTACATTGCCGATATTATCGAAAAAGGGTATCACGTGATTCTGGCGCACGGCAACGGCCCGCAGGTCGGTCGCATCGTCCTCCAAAACGAAACCGCCGTGTCCGTAACCCCGGCCATGCCGTTCGACGTATGCGGCGCTATGAGCCAGGGCATGATCGGCTATCATATCCAGCAGGGGCTGGCCAAGGCGCTGCGTGCACGCGGCAATCACACAGGGGTCGCCACCGTGGTCACGCAGGTCGTCGTGGACCAGAACGATCCGGCGTTTTCCAATCCCAGCAAACCGATCGGCCCGTTTTACACCGAAGACGAAGCAAAAAAACTCCAGACGGAAAAAGGCTATGTTGTAAAAGAAGACGCCGGCCGCGGCTGGCGCAGGGTCGTCGCCTCCCCCAAACCGGTTGAAATCGTCGAACTGCCTGCGGTTGAATGCCTGATTCAATGCGGATTCGTCGTCGTCACCGTCGGCGGCGGCGGTATCCCCGTCGTACGGGACGCCAACGGCGATCTTTCCGGAACCGCTGCCGTCATCGATAAGGACCTCGCTTCCGAACGCCTCGCAGAGGACGTGGAGGCGGACACGCTGCTCGTCCTTACCGCAGTCGAACAGGTCTGTCTGAACTACGGCAAGCCAAACGAACAGCGGCTCGGTAAAATAAGCGTTGCCGAGGCAAACGAGTATATCGGGCAGGGACACTTTGCTCCCGGTTCCATGCTGCCCAAGATCCGGGCCGCATGTCTCTTTGCCGCCAGCAAACCCGGCCGCCGCGCCATCATCACTTCGCTCGACAAGGCCGTCGATGCGCTGAGCGGCTCCGCCGGAACGATGATTACGGAATAAACGGAATTCTCTTTCTTTTCTTGAAAGAAAAGAAACAAAAGAACACATATTTGAACTTCTCACAGCATGAGAAGTTCTTTTTTTTGTTTATGAAGTCAATTTTTAAAAAAGCGCTTCTTTTGAAGCACTCAGCCTGTCAAAAAAGTTCTTGGGATTGTTAAGGGCCGTAGCCCTTAAACTGTTTTTCCGGCTGCGCCGGTTCATCCGGCGGAACGGATCGCCCTTTAGGGCGGTTTCCCTGTGCGTTTTGCCGCCCGGGAGCCCGAAGGCGAGAGGCAAAACGTGGTTACCCCGTCAAAAAACTGGTTTTTTGACGGCCAAAGCGCTTCTTTTGAAGCACTTTCCTTATCTGTGTTATGTGGTTCTTTTATTCCTCTCGGAAATGATGCGTACCAAAACTATAGTTTTCTTTAACTGCTTTTTTAAAGATTGAACGGTAGCGTTTCTTTTGCTTACTTTTCTTTTTAAAGAAAAGTAAGTCAGGAAAAGAACGTCAGTTTCTCGATCGGGGCGACGCGAACGCGCAGTTCCCCAAGGATATTTTTATACGAAATGCAGCCAACGGCTTCCAGCCTGCTGTCGTACATCTGGGACCGTTTGTCTCCAAGCACGAATACCTCGCCTTCCGGCACGACCACGGGTTCCATATCCCCGGCATAATCGACGGCATACGCGCTTTCGTCGAGCGGCCTGCTGTCGATAAACACATACCCGCCGGCCACTTCCACGCTCTCGCCCGGCAAACCGACGATCCGCTTGATAAAAACACCGTCCGCTGTTTCAAAAAGGATGATATCTCCCCGTTCCGGTTTGGAAACATATTTTGCCAGCCGGTCGCAGAGAACGACTTGCCCGCCGCTAAGCGTCGGTTCCATGCTTTGATCGACAATCCGCGCCGGAAACAGCCAAACCAGAAAAACGAAACAAAGCACCGCGACGGCAGCCAAAATGGAAAACAGCCAGCCGAGCCGCCTTGCGTTCCGATAAGTCCGTTCGCGTCCGTCCGATCGCCGTTGTTTGCGCTCCCCGCTCATGAATACGTCACCCGGTCGAACGAACGGTATTCGCTCAGAGGCCACACGACCGCCAGCACGCGTCCAACCACCTTGGAATAAGGAATGCTCCCAACGGACGCGTTCCGGCTGTCCTTGCTGCCGTTGCGGTTATCGCCGCAGACGAATACTTCCCGCGCGCCAACCTTCACCGGGTCCATATCCCCGATAATTTCCCCGTTCCAATAAACGCTTTCGTCCAAATATTCGCCGTTAATGTAAAGATCGCCGCTGACGACCGAAACCGTTTCGCCCGGCAGGCCTATCACCCGCTTGACGCAGCTTTCCGTATATCCGGGATAATAGCAGATTACGATATCCCCGCGCAGCGGGTCGCTGAACCAGTAGCTTACCTTTTCCACCAGCATATCTTCGGTGTTATACAGCGTTGGAATCATGGAATCGCCTTCCACGCGGATTGGTTCGGCGATGAACGAGCGGATAACCAGCGCGGCCAGCACGACAATCAGTATGTAAATAAAAAACTCCACGTTGCGATACGCACGTGAACCGCGCATGTTTTCATATTGTTCTTCGGCGCGCTCGCGCAGATACCGAATCTGGCTTGGCGTAAAGCTCCTGCTTTTCACTCGGATTTTCCTGTTTTCGTCAGAATTTTTTTGCCCATACGCACAAAATCGGCACGATCAAGCATCACAATGCGCCCGCAGCGGTTGCATTTGATCTTGACGTCCGCGCCGACACGGATAATCGTCCATTCGTTTGCCCCGCAGGCATGCGGTTTCTTCATCGTCACCACGTCGCCCAGCGAAAATTCGTTAATCATTCCTCGTCTTCCGCAAGGTGCTGCGTATAACGGTACACATCGTAATTCGGAACGGCCGGCGGAATGTAGCTATAGATAATCTCCAGCAGCTTTGTCGGCGCTTCTTCCTGCAGAAGGTGTCCGGCGTTCCGCACCAGGTAATACCGTCCGGCACGCAGGATGCTTTGGTAATACACGCTTCCGGCGGGCGGATGCCAGAGATCGTCTTTCCCCCAGAGAACGAGTACTTCGTGTTCCACGGGCAAAAGCCCTTCCGCAACGGCTTCCATATCGAGATTTCTCAGCGCATACATCATCGCTTCCCTGGCAAGACCGTCCGAAATCGGCTCATAATACTGTTTAACGACATGGTCGTCGATCAACTGCGGGTCCGTTACGCATTCTTCCAGCAGTGCACGCACGTTTCCGGCGGTATAAAGGTTTCTTGCAAACACCGAAATCAGCGGTTTTTGCAGGTTATGCACCAGTTTCGGCATCTGCTCCGTCACGCCGCCGGGAGAAATCGCAATGCAGTTGGCTACGCGCCTTGGGTAAAGAGAAAGAAGCCGGAGCATATAAACGGCTCCGATCGAAAAACCGACGATATGTGCGCTTTTGATATTCAGCGCGTCCAGAAACGCGTTCAAAACAAACGCCATATCGTCCGCAGTATAGTCCAGCGTATCGGGCCTCGCGGAATATCCGTGTCCCGGCAGATCGACGGCAATGACCCGGTAATTGTCCGAAAGTTCGGCAAATACATTTCTCCACGTGAAAAGGGACTGCCCGATCGAATGGATCAGCAACAGGGGCTCCCCAACGCCAGCTTCCAGATAATGGATGCGCGCAAGTTCGCCCTCATCCTCATCCCCGGACGCGGGTAAAACGACGTCTACAAAATCGCCCACCTTTTCGGAATTGATGAATAACTGGCTGCGCAGCGATTCTCCCACGGGCAATCTTCCCCCGATACCAATATTCTTTTATTATTGTACCCCCTGAAAAGACGATTTGCAATCAAACGGGCTCTTTGTCACAGATTGTTAACCCCTCAAGGCTCTTTTTGCGAAATTTTCATGATTTGTGGGGCAATATACAACTGTTTTACGTGTTTTTTCATCGTTCCGGGGGTGAATATCCTCTTGTTCACCCTTTTTCTTGTACCGGAAGTTCTGAGCGGCAACCTCCCTTTCTTCTTAACAGTACAGGATTATGTCTTTTTTTCGTGCTGGAAAGCAGAACATGCCTTTGCATAAGCCATGTTTTATGCATTTTTACCTGCTCTCTCCGGGTTTCTTTTACGGGAAGAATGGCCCCCTTTTATACGCGCCTTTTACCCGCAGAATTCACGCTTTTTTCATCTTTGTCCGTGTTTAGCACACCTTGAAATAGAACGGTATTTTTGCTATGATGATGAGTAACATAGGGGGTAAGGCGAACATGGATCAATTACAATCGATTTGGGCGGCCGCGCGGGAAAATATCCGTCCTCAAATGACGGGGCTGTCGTTTCACGCCTGGATCGACGTGATCGTTCCGCTTGCGCTTCGGCAGAACGTTCTCATTCTTGAAGTGCCGACGCCCGACATCCAGAAAACGCTGGAAGATTTCTATTTTGAAAATCTGCTCAACGCCGTAAAGGCTGCAAGCGACACGATTCTGGAAATCAAAATCGTGCTTCCGGAGGACCGGAATATTTACATCAACCCCGTGACCGCGGAACCAATCAACGTTTTTGCACTGAATCCCAAATATACGTTTGAAACGTTTGTTGTCGGCGGATCGAATCATTTTGCGCACGCGGCCGCACTCGCCGTCGCGCAGAATCCCGCCGCGGCATACAACCCTCTTTTTATCTATGGAGGCGTCGGTCTGGGTAAAACACATCTGATGCATGCCATTGGCCACGCTGTCAAGGCAAAAGACCCCGGCGTACGCGTTATGTATGTCACCAGCGAAACGTTCACAAACGAACTGATCACCGCGATTCAGATGGACAAACGGCTGGAATTCCGCAAACGCTACCGCAACGTGGACGTGCTGCTGATCGACGATGTTCAGTTCATCGCAAAAAAGCAGTCCGTACAGGAGGAGTTTTTCAACACGTTCAATACGCTGCATAACGCCAATAAACAGATTATCATCAGTTCCGACCGGCCGCCGAAGGAAATCTCCAGTCTGGAAGAACGCCTGCGTTCCCGTTTCGAGTGGGGGTTAATTGCGGATATTCAGCCGCCGGACGTTGAAACGCGAATCGCTATTCTGCGCAACCGTGCCCGTCTGGACAACCTGAATGTGAGCGACGATATCATTCAGTTCATTGCAGAACATGTCGTAAGCAACATTCGTGAACTGGAAGGTTCTCTGACGCGTGTGGTTGCCTATTCGCAGCTGCGCCGCCGCCCTTTGACGCTCGAGCTTACAATCGAGGCGCTGCGCGATCTGCTGCCGGACGTAAAAAAGAAGGAAATCACGCCGCAGATTATCAAAAACACCGTTTCGGAATATTATTCAATCCCGCTTGAAAGCATGCTTTCCGAGCGGCGCGACCGTGAAATCGTACTGCCGCGGCAGGTTGCAATGTACCTTTGCCACAGCTTGCTTGGTATTCCTTATAAACGCGTGAGCACACTGTTCGACAGAAACGACCATACAACCGCCATCAACGCCTGCAAGAGAGTTGAAGAAATGATTTCATCGGACAGCTCCTTTTCTTCGACATTGGAGGACATAAAAAAGAGAATGAGTTGAAATTTCCGGCAAGTTTCTATGTTTGGTGAAATAAGAATGTTTTTCATATATTTTATCCACAATTCGTGGAAATTGTCTGTGGATAAAATGTGTAAAGCGTGGATTCTATGGACTGTGTGGATAATCGCCGGTAAAAGTTCCATTTTTTCCACATAGTCTTCCACCGGGAAAAGCGTCTGTTTTTGCGGAAAATATCAGGTTTCCACACTTTGCACATTGCAACTACTACTCCTGCTTCTGTATTACTATAAATATATACACACTTTACAGAGCAACTTAGTGGATAACCCGAATAATTTTAATCAAGATATCTGTAATCAGCGAAGAGAAAGGAAGTTATTCTATGCATTTCTTCATCGATTCAAAAGAGTTAATGGGAGGAGTCCTTTCCGTTATCAAAGCGCTTCCTGTCCGGACGACGATGCCCATTTTAGAGGGTATCTATTTGGAAGCGACGCAGGAAGGCGTAAAGCTCAAATGTTCGGACCTTATGTTGCAAAAAGAGTGTATTCTTCCAGCAACGGTCGAAGAAGACGGTTTTGCGGTTGTTCCCGGAAAGTTGTTTTCCGAAATCGTCCGAAAACTGCCGGATTCGATTGCGGAAATAACGTTAAATGGGAAATCGCTCGATATTAGCTGCGGACGGGCCAAAAGCAGTCTGCAGTGCGTTGAAACCACGGAAGATTTCCCTGACATGCGCTTTACGGGCGAAACATTCACCGTAAAGATGGATCATGCAGACTGTCGGGATATGATTAATCAGACGGTATTTGCAACGGCTCAGGACGACAGCAAACCGATTCTGACCGGTGTTTTAATGGAACTTGGGACGGAAATTAATATTGTTGCAACGGATGCATATCAGTTTGCAATGCGTTCCATGCCGCTGAAAACGCCCGTTTCGGAGCATCATATGGTTATTCCCGGAAAATCAATGACAGAAATTTCCCGTATGATGGACGAAACCGAAGATGATGCGGAGCTTACGTTTACAAAAACGCATGTGTGCGTCAATATTAAACATTCAAAGCTTGTTGCACGTCTTTTGGACGGAGACTATATCAAATACAAACAGATTCTCCCAAAGGACCATACGACGCGCGTGCTGATCGACAAAGCGGAGTTGATGGAAAGCATTGACCGTGCACAGCTCATGGCGCGCGAGGGAAACAACAATATTGTTATGAAATTTCATAACAACAAGCTTACGATTTCTGCAAACAGCTTTGCAGGCCGGATTAATGAAGAAATGGACGTGCAAATCAACGGTGAAGACATCGATATTGCTTTTAACCCGAGATTTTGTATGAACATTCTCAAATGCATACCGGACGACCATATTTACATGGATTTCACGACCAGCATCAGCCCTTGTGTAATCAGGCCGGCCAAGAGCGACGGATTCTATTATTTGATCGTTCCGGTGCGGATTTATTCAAACTTCTAAAATTCCGGCAAAACAAAAAAAGCGCTTCGGCGCTTTTTTTAATGTTTCACGTGAAACTTTGAATCACTATAAAACAGGGTGGATATGCATATGTGCTTATTTATAAAAGAGATATAGCGTGGCTAATGAAACGGATATTCTAGTCCTCTTATGGCGGCAAGAATGTTTCACGTGAAACAAAGCGGTGAAAAATAGAAAAATAAAAAATCAGTATATAAAAATATGCGAAAATTCAGGATAGCAGTGGTTCTGAAGTACTTTATGTTTCACGTGGAACATTGAAACGATCCGGCGGATACAGTATAATGACAGTATCGGTACGAGCGGAGGATCTGGTTGATTATGAAGATCGTAGCAATTGCAAATCAAAAGGGCGGCGTCGGCAAAACGACGACCGCCGTCAATTTAAGCGCGTGTCTGGCCGAACAGGGCAAACGTGTTCTTTTGGTGGACGCAGACCCGCAGGGAAACAGCACAAGTGGCTTGGGATTAAAAAAACAAGGCAGTGAAGCTTCCGTTTACGACGTTTTAATCAACGATGTCTCCGTGGACGATGCAACGCGCGATACGATGATTGAAACGCTCAAGCTTCTTCCCGCGCATATTTCTCTTGCGGGCGCGGAAGTGGAGCTTGTCAATATGATTGCGCGCGAACAGGTGATGAAAAACGCGTTGCATGCGACAAAACGGGAATATGATTATATTTTTATCGATTGCCCGCCGTCGTTGGGTCTGTTGACACTTAATGCGCTGACGGCTGCGAATACGCTGCTTGTGCCGATTCAGTGTGAATTTTATGCGCTCGAAGGGCTCAGTCTACTGATGAATACGGTCAAACTGGTGAAAAGAAGCCTGAATCCGGAACTGGACGTGGAAGGCGTCGTGCTGACGATGTTCGATTCCCGCACGAACCTTTCAATGCAGGTCGTCGAAGAAGTTAAAAAATTCTTTAAAAACAAAGTTTATGATACGGTGATTCCAAGGAGCGTTCGACTTGGCGAAGCGCCGTCGTTCGGTCTGCCGATTACGCGGTATGCGCCCGGCAGCGCCGGTGCAACGGCTTATAATGCGCTCGCTGCGGAAATCGTGACAAAGGAGGACGCGTAAATGGCGGCACAGAAAAAAGGACTCGGCCGCGGACTGGACGCGCTGCTTGATCCTTACGATCTTTCCGTAGAAGAACAGAAAGAATCCGGCAACGGCATTCTGATGGTTGACGTTCGGGAAATCGACACCAACGCGCTTCAGCCGAGAAAACAATTTGATGAAGCGTCGCTGAAGGAACTTGCAGAATCCATTCGCGTACACGGCATTGTGCAGCCGTTGATCGTTAAAAAGAAGAAAAATCGCTATTTTATTATTGCAGGTGAGCGGCGGTTTCGCGCTGCACGCCTTGCCGGACTGACGGAAGTGCCGGTGCTGATTGCAGATTACGACGAAGCGCAAATTCACGAAGTTTCGTTGATCGAAAATATTCAGCGCGAAGATTTAAACCCGATTGAGGAAGCCGCGGCGATTCGGTTTTTAATGAAACAGCATGATATGACACAGGAGGAGGTAGCCGCGCGTCTCGGAAAAAGCCGACCGGCGATTGCAAACGCTGTGCGTTTGCTGCAGCTGCCGGAACCGGTGATCGAGCTTCTTAAAAGCGGCGTGCTTTCCGCCGGACACGGGCGCGCGCTTGCAGGGCTGACGGATCAGGCGCAGGTTTTGCAGCTTGCGCAGGAGTGCGTGCAGAACGAATACTCCGTTCGGGCGCTGGAAGAGCGAATCCGTCATTTGAACGACAAAAAGAAGCCGGTCGTAAAAAAAGAAAAAAAGCCGCTTTCCGCCGATCTACAGAACATTGAAAACGCGTTCCGCGAATCGCTCGGCACCAAAGTGACGCTTTCAGGCAGTCATTCGCGGGGAAAGGTCACGATTGAGTATTACAGCAAAGACGATCTGGAGCGGGTTTACGACTTACTTTTTTTAAAAGAAAAGTAAGCAAAAGAACCATAATCTTTTTTATTAAAAGAAGTAGAAAAAATTCTTTTCATCAAAGTAAAGAAGCGTTAAAAAAGAACTTCCAAATGGAAGCTCTTTTTGTTTCTTTTTGTGTGAGAAAAAGAAGAAAGATAAGCGTCAATATTCAATTCCTTTTCTTGCCTGGATGCCTTTCTGATACGGATGCCGGATTAGCTTCATTTCCGTGATGTAGTCGGCACGGTCGATTAAAGCCGGGGAGGGATCGCGGCCCGTGATGATGATTTCCGTTTCGCTTGGAGTATCAAGCAGATCAAACACCGCGCCGGAATCGATCAGATTGAGCGAGAGCGCCGCACAGAGCTCGTCCAGCACGAGCAGCGTGCACGCATGCGTTTGGACTAGGCGCGTAACCTCGGCGAGCGTACGGTCGTGCATGGCGGCCACGGCGGCTTTGGTCTCCTCTGTCATGGAAGGGAAGAAGCCGTGCGGCAGATCGTTGCGGTAGACGGGTATGCCGAGCGTTTCCAGCGCGGCCAGTTCCCCGGTCGGCATGCTCTTGAGAAACTGGGCGAAGACCGCCTGTCCGCCGGATCCGGCATGCCGGACGATCAGTCCCAGCGCGGCGGTCGTTTTGCCCTTGCCGTCGCCATAATATAAGTGAATCATGTTTCCTCCATGTGGTCATTCGTTCTGTCTGTATTATAGTCAATCCGGGATGAAAGGGGAAGGAAAGGAAAATAATAGTTCAGCCGATGGTGTCTGGCAGAAAAAAAGCTTTGCTTTATGGTAAATTAATACAAATAAATGTTCGTATAATACAAATATATTAAGGAAATTTCTATATCAAGCGAAGAATAAAAACGACTAAAATGCAATCCATACCACACAGGGTATGTTTCTAATAAAGAAATTCAATACGCAAAGCGTGAATTTTAAAAAACGGATTCCGTTTCAGGAGGACGCGTTTCAGACAGAAAAAAGATGGCAGGAACAAAGATTGGCTTACAGAGAATAAAAAGATTTCAGAGAACCTCCGCTACAGTGCGGTGCTGCTGAAATTGAAAGGAATGACAATTTCTATTTATATCTCCAGGCACGTATAAAGAAAACACAGCTTTGTCGCATGGCAATCTGTAAAGAGTTATTTATTTAAAGGGGCTTTTCCATATGCTTCAGAAGGTGTTTCTGTTCCCAAAGCAACGCCGTTCTTTCAGAATTCAAAAAGCGCCTCTAAATAAATGGAGGCGCTTTTCTGACGTTTATGGTTGTATGGCGGTTCAGATGCCCAGATGGCGTCCTAAATCGCGTTTTTCAAGCTGTTTGAGCATTGAAGCGGGGTCTTTCACTTTGGCAAGGAAGATCATTGCGGCGATGATGTAGGGCTTGAAGGACGCCTGCTTGTAAAGCGGGTCGCGGTAGCGGTCGAATACGCTTGCGGCGACTTCGCCCGCTTCGCAGCTCACCCCGGTGATGTCGGCGGGCAGACAGTGCAGATAGAGCGCTTTGCCGCCCTTTGTGGAGGCCATGAGCTCCTCTGTGCACTCCCAGTCCTTATGCTCGGCGTTCTGCGCCAGCAGCCGCGCTTCAAGCGCTTTGATGCCGTCGAAATCGCCTTTGCCGTAAAGGTCCGTGCGTTCTTCCATCGCTTTGAACGGCGCCCAGCTCTTGGGGTAAACGATGTCCGCGCCTGCGAAAGCTTCTTTCATATCGTGCGTAACGCTGAACGTACCGCCGCTTTCGGCGGACTGCTTGCGTGCAACGTCCACAACGCCGTCCATGACTTCATAACCTTCCGGATATGCGAGCGACACGTCCATGCCGAAACGGCTGAACAGACCGATCACGCCCTGCGGAACGGAGAGGGGCTTGCCGTAGCTGGGGCTGTAAGCCCAGGTCATTGCAATTTTCTTTCCGCGCAGATTCTCCACACCGCCGAATTCACGGATGCAGTGGGCCATGTCGGCCATGCACTGGGTCGGGTGGTCGATATCGCACTGGAGATTGACCAGCGTCGGTTTCTGCTCAAGCACGCCGTCGTCATGTCCCTGACGGACCGCGTCGACGACGCTGTGCATATAGG
>ERZ795048.3331-NODE-3331-length-12085-cov-4.629011_pt1 | contig 12085 bp, 10 predicted proteins | sample MGYA00375132_ERZ795048 | MGnify/ENA primary metagenome ERZ795048 (study PRJEB30177, sample SAMN05720225) | activated sludge metagenome | isolation source: Anaerobic digester | place: Hong Kong | collected 2014-12-17 ...
TCGCTCGCCGCCCGGGTGGCACGCACCGTCGACAGGATGCCGCCGCCGGCGCGGAAGCTGCGCGCGCGCCGCACGTTGGCGACGAAGGCGTCCAGCCCGTCGTTGTTGAACCCCAGCCGGTTGATCAGCGCCTGCCGCGCCGGCAGGCGGAACATGCGCGGCCGCGGGTTGCCCGGCTGCGCGCGCGGCGTCACGGTGCCGACCTCGATGAAGCCGAATCCCATCGCGCCCAGGCCGTCGATGCAGCGGCCGTTCTTGTCCAGCCCGGCGGCCAGCCCGACGCGGTTCGGGAAGCGCAGCCCGGCCAGCGTCACCGGGTCGTCGACGCGCGGCTGCGCCCAGGCGCACTGCGCCGGCGTGTTCTGCAACGACGCGATCGCGGCCAGCGTCATGTCGTGCGCGCGCTCCGGGTCGAGGCCGAACAGGAACGGGCGGGCGAGGGCGTAGGGCAGCGGCAGCATGCGGGGATTGTCTCGCGGCCCGCGAGCACCGTGGCGCGAGCGCCGGCGCGGATAATCGCGCGCCATGACGCAGGACGAACTCAAGGCGCTGGTCGGCCGCGCCGCGCTGGCGCATGTGGTGCCGGGCGAGCTGGTCGGCGTGGGGACCGGGTCGACGGTCAACCACTTCATCGACGCGCTGGCGACGATGCGCGATCGCATCCGCGGCGCGGTCTCGAGCAGCGAGGCGAGCAGCGCGCGGCTTCGCGCGCATGGCATCGAGGTCGTGCCGGCGGAGCAGGTCGAGCGGCTGGCGGTCTACATCGATGGCGCCGACGAGATCGACGGCCGCGGCTGCATGATCAAGGGCGGCGGCGCGGCGCTGACGCGCGAGAAGATCGTCGCCGACCTGGCCGACCGCTTCGTCTGCATCGCCGACGCCTCGAAGCGCGTCGAGGTGCTGGGCGCCTACCCGTTGCCGGTCGAGGTCATCCCGATGGCGGCGGCGCAGGTCGCGCGGCGCTTCGCCGCGAACGGCGGCCGCGCGGTGCTGCGCCAGGGCGTGCTGACCGACAACGGCCACCCGCTGCTCGACGTGCACGGGCTGCGCATCGACGACCCGCCGGCGCTGGAGGCCGAGATCAACCAGTGGCCGGGGGTCGTCACGGTGGGCATCTTCGCGCGCCATCGGGCGTCGGTTTGCCTGCTGGGGACGGCGCAGGGCGTGCAGACGATCGAGTTCTGAATCGCGCAGACGCGGCGAGGCGGCCACGATGGACGGTGCGGCGTGGCCTTTGCCGCACGCTGCGCGCGGGTCGGGTGAGCTATGCTCGGCGTCCACCATCCGCCATCGGCGCGTCCGCGCGCCGCACCGAGGACACCCGACTTGGCCAGGACCAACTACTCGTTCGAGAAACGTCAACGCGAGCTCGCGAAGAAGCGCAAGAAGGAAGAGAAGGCGGCCAAGAAGGCCGCCGGCGGTGGCGACGAGGAGATGACGCCGAACGAGGCCGCGATGGCGCTGGCGCAGAACGAGGCAGAGGGCGCCGAGGCCCCCGAGGGCGAGGTCGACGACGAGGCCGCAGGCGGCGGCGACGAGGCGGGCGGCGCGGCACCCCGGGTCTGACTGCAGGGCACACCCGGCAAGCGGCACCGCCGATCCTCGCCCGCGCTGCGGCGTGCGCGGACGGCAGGCGGCGCGGGCGCACGCAACCGCGTCGCAGCGGCATGCCCGTCCGCGCACGGCGGGACCTCAGTCGCTCGTGTCGGCCCCCTGCCGCGCCGCGCGCACGATCCAGCGCGCCGGGTCGATCGCATCGCGCAGCCTGGCCTCGATCGGCATCGGAGAGCCGCTGACCCAGGCGGCGAGGACCTCGCCCATCAGCGGGCCCAGCACCAGGCCGCGCGAGCCGAGCGCGGTCAGCACGAACAGCCCCGGCTCGCGCGGCTGCCAGCGCGCCTGCGTCGGCCGCACGGAGACCGCACCCGGCGCCGGCACCGCGCCGACGATCGGCAGCCGGTCGGGGGCCTGCACGCGCCAGCCGACGCGGCCGGCCGACGGCGCCGGCACGTCCCAGCCGGTCAGGCGCTGCAACCGCGCGCGGTTGAAATCGTGGTCGGCGTCGCGCAGCGCCGGGTCGGTGTCGCCCGGAGTCGCGGTGGCGCCGGCCAGCAGCGAGCCGTCGGGCAGCGTGATCGCGTAACCGGCGCCCGACAGCGGGCAGCGCAACCGCGGCGTGTCGGGGCTGGCGGGCCAGATCGAAAGCTGGCCGCGCCCGCGGCCGATCGGCCAGCCGGCCTGCGGCCACAGGCGCGCCGCGCCGTCGGCGTTGGCCAGCACGACGACCGGCGCCCGGTCGACGACCGCGCCGTCGGCGTCGAGCAGCTCCCATGGCGACCCGTCGCGCCGTAGCGATGCGACCTCGATCCCGCCGCTGAAGCGCACCCCCGGCACGTCGAGCAGCGCGCGCACCAGCGCCGGCGGCTGCGCCCAGCCGCCTTGCGGGTAGGACCAGGCCGGACGATGCAGCGCGATGCCGGCGCACCGCGACGCCTCGGTGGCATCCAACGCCTCGGCGACCTCGGACGGCGTGGCGTGGCGCGCGACCAGCGCCTGCATCGATGCCAGATCCTCGTCGTCGCCGGCGATCTGCAGCATCCCGCCCGCATGCCCGGGGACGCGGCCGGCAGCGATCCACGGCGCGAGCCGGCGCGCCAGCCACAGCGCGCCGGCGCGGTGCAGCCGCAGGTGCGCGCCTTCGTCGGCGTGGACGGTGGCGTGGAACAGGCCGCCGGGGTTGCCGGAGGATTCGGCCGCCGGCTCGGTGCGGCGGTCGAGCACGCGCACCGCCCAGCCCTGGCGCGCGAGCGCGAACGCGGCCGAGGCACCGGCGAGCCCGGCGCCGACGACGATGGCTTCGCGCGCCGTGGCCGGCGAGCGGCTGGATGCCGCGCCCACGGCAGTCGGCATGCCGGCCGATGGTCGCGCGGGTGCGGCCGCCGCCGCGTCGGCCTGCACGCCGTCGGGCTCGGGATCGCCAGCGGCGCCGACGCCGCGCGGCGGGGGCCCGCGGTGGCCTCTGGGGGTCCACCGCGCGCGCAGCGTCTGCCGCTTCGCGCCGTGGCCGTCGACGCGCTCGACCTCGAAGCCGGCCGCCGCCAGCGCGTCGCGCACCGCGCGCGCGACGGTCCAGGTCGCTGCGGTGGCACCGGGGGCGACGCAGCGGGAGAGCCCCTGCATCAGCTCGCGCGTCCACATCGCCGGGTTGCGGTCCGGCGCGAAGCCGTCGAGCAGCAGCGCGTCGGCCGCCAGGTCGAGCTCGCGCACGATGCGGCCGGCGTCGCCGAACGCGAGCAGCAGGCGCACGCGGCCCTCGTCGAAATCGATCGGGTGCAGGCCGTCGACCGCAGGCGGCCAGGCGTCGATCAGCGCGGCGGCCAGCCCGGGCCAGGGCGACGCTGCATGACAGTGCTGCAGGTCGGCGCGCGTCGGCGGGTGGGCCTCGATCGAGACGAAGTGCAGCGTGCGCGGCCGTGCCGGGTCGTCGCGCCAGGCCTGCCAGGTGGCGAGGAAGTTGTTGCCCAGGCCGAAGCCGGTCTCCAGCAGCGTGAAGCCGGCGCGCCCGGCCCAGCGCGCGGGCAGGCCGTTGCCGGCGAGGAAGACCTCGCGCGCCTGCGCGGCGGCCCCTTCGCGCGGGTGGTAGCGGTCGCCGTAGTCGCTCGCCTGCGGCACGCCGTCGGCGTCGATCTCGATGCGGGCGGGGGTCAGCGGCATGGCCGTCCGGACGGACGGGCGCTGGCTGGGGCCGCAGCGCCGGCGTCGGCCGTCTCGACGGCATCGCCCACGGTGCGCGCCGCCAGCCATGTCAGCAGGATGTCCCGCACCGCGGCCAGCGCACGGTCGCCGAGCGCCGCCGGCGTCATCGAGGCGACCGCGTCGCGCAGCCGGGCAGCCTGTGCCGGCGTCGCGATCGCCGCGTCCAGCGGGGTCACTTCGACGCCGATCGTGAAGACCGCCTGCTGCAGCGACGGCAGCGGCAGGAAGCTCTCGCGCTCGCTGCGCCACCATGCGCAGCCTGGCCAGGTCGAGGCTGCATCGGCCGGCCAGCGCTGCGGGTCGACATGGCGCGGGTGCGCATGCAGCCGCGGGTGGCCGGTAACGGTCCACGCGAAGCGCTCCCGGCGCTCGGGGCCGGCGACGAGGCGAGCCAGCACGTCGGCGGCGTGTTGCCGCAGCTCGGCGTCGGGCCGCGGAACGTGGACCTCGGCGAGCGATCGACCGATCTGGTCCTGCGGCGACCAGTGCGACGGCAGCGCGACCGCGGTCCAGGCGATGCGGCCGCCGTCCGCTTCGACGATCGCCAGATCCTCGGCGAAGGCCAGCGCCAGCAGCCCGGGCAGGCGCCAGACCGGCGGCAGCGCGCGCAGGCAGCGCGCGACCTCGTCGCCGTGGCCGAAGCGGCCGGGAGCGGTCTGCACGACCTCGGCCTGGCCGTGGGCGTCGACGTCGACCGCGGTGCCCAGCCAGAGCGCCTCCGCGCGCCGGCCGTCCCAGCCCCAGGCATCCGGGTGATCGGCGGCGGCATGCGTCGCGAGTGCGGCCAGCGCGGGGCCGGGGTCGAAACCCGCGGCGCCTTGCAGCGCCAGTTCGGGGAAGGCCGACAGCACGGCGAGCTTCTCGCGCTGATGGCGCGAGCCGGGGGCCAGCGGTGTCAGGGGGGTCGCGCCGCCGGCCATCGGCCGCGGCGCGGGCGGCATGCCGCAGGGCGCGACGACCGCGGCGTCGAAGTCGAAGCCCAGCGGCGAGAGCGCGGTGGCCGGCATGTGCGGCGCGGCGCCTGGGCGCGCGGCTTCAAACGCGCTTGCGGTACTCGTGCGTGCGGGTATCGATCTCGATCCGGTCGCCGCTCTCGACGAACAGCGGCACCGCGATCTCGAACCCGGTGCCCTTGAGCTTGGCGGGCTTCATCACCTTGCCCGAGGTGTCGCCCTTGACGGCGGGCTCGGTCTCGACCTCGCGCACGACGGTGGTCGGCATCTCGACCGAGATCGCCTTGCCCTCGTAGAACACCACCTCGACCGGCATGTTGTCCTCGAGGTAGTTGATCGCGTCGCCCATGTTCTCGGCCTCGACCTCGAACTGGTTGTACTCGGGGTCCATGAAGACGTACATCGGGTCGGCGAAGTAGGAGTAGCTGCACTCCTTCTTGTCGAGGACGATCTGGTCGAGCTTGTCGTCGGCCTTGAAGACGACCTCGCTGCCGCCGCCGGTCAGCAGGTTCTTCATCTTCATGCGCACGGTCGCGGCACCGCGGCCACCGCGGCTGTATTCGGTCTTGAGCACGACCATCGGGTCCTTGCCCTGCATGATGACGTTGCCGGCGCGGATTTCCTGGGCGAGTTTCATGGCGCGATTCCTGTCGGGACGGGCGGCGACCCGGGTGGGGTGGGCCGCCGCGCAAAGCCCGCCATTCTAGCCTGAGGGGTGCCCCGCGGGCTGCTCGGGCGCGCCGGCGCAGACGCCGGTGCGCGTGCGCGTACCCGTGCCGTGCCGGGCCGGTGCTCAGGCCGCCGGCCGGGTGGCGGCGAATCGGATCAGTTGCGTCGTCAGGTCGGTCTGCGCGGCCAGGCGCTCGCGCCAGCGCAGGCAGGCGGCCTGCCAGGCCGGCCAGTCGGGCCAGACCGGCGGCTCGGGCCACGCGGCGAAACCGTTCCACGCCCACCACAGCCGCCGCAGCGAAGCGGCGAAGCGGCCGTTGGTGCCTTCCAGCAGCCGGTCCAGCATGGCGTCGACCTTGGCGCGCTGCGCACCGCCTTGCAGCGGGTAGGCCTGCCACAGGAAAGGGCGGCCGGCCCAGATCGCGCGCACCAGCGAGTCCTCGCCGCGCACCGCGTTCAGCGCGCAGCCGGCCAGCAGCGCGTCGTAGCCAGCCTGCGACGCCCAGGGCAGGCGCTCGCCGGGCAGCGACGGGTCGGCCTGTGCCGGCCCGGGGCACAGCCGCAGGCTGCCGGGCCAGTCGCGCGCCAGCGCCGCCAGCATGGGGTTCGCGTAGCAGAACACGCTGGCCGCGCCGCCGGGCTCGGGCGCGGGGAGGGCCGGCGGCAGGGCCAGCGTCGGCTCGCGCAGCAGCCCGCCGGTGAGCGGCGTGAAGCCCGGGAAGAAAAACCAGCGCAGCATCCCGCCCGGCTGCGGCGAGGGCAGGGCATGCGAGCGCTCGACCCAGTCCTCGGCGCTGAGGTATTCGACGTCGATCCACACCGGCGCCGGGCGGGTGACGGCCATGCGGTCGACGAATCGCGGCGGCGGGCGGCAGCCGAACAGCTCGACGACCACACCGGCCGGCCGCACGGCGTCGGCCGCGGCGGCGTCGAAGTCGCAGACCCGCACCCCCGCGGCGCCGCCGGGGGCCATCCACGCCAGCGCCGAGGCCTCGTCGACCCACAGCCGCACGCGCTTGCCGCGCGCTGCGAGGTCGGCCGCGAGCCGCCAGCCGAAGCCCAAGTCGCCATGGTTGTCGACGACGCGGCAGAACAGGTCCCAGCTCGCGGTGTCGGGAGCGTGCGTGGGCATCGCGGACATCGGGCCATTATCCGGAGTGCGTAGCCGGGCGCCGGCGGCGCGCGGCCTGCGCGGCACAATCGCGGCCGATGCCCGAGCCCGCAGCGCCCGCCGATGCCGCCACCGAGTCGCCTGCCGACCGCCGCACGCGCCTGCAGGCCGACGCCGCCGCGCTGCCGCACCTGCCCGGCGTCTACCGCTACGTCGATGCCGGCGGGCAGGTGCTGTACGTCGGCAAGGCGCGCGACCTGAAGAAGCGCGTCTCGAGCTACTTCCACAAGGACCACGGCGGCACCCGCATCGGCAGCATGGTCGCGCGCATCGCGCGCATCGAGACCACCGTCGTGCGCAGCGAGGCCGAGGCGCTGCTGCTGGAAAACAACCTGATCAAGACGCTCGCGCCGCGCTTCAACATCCTGTTTCGCGACGACAAGAGCTACCCCTACCTGAAGATCACCGGGCCCTCGCAGGAGGGCGCCGCGGCGCGCCGCCGAGGCGGCGCGACCGGGCAGGGCGACGAGGCGGGGCCGGCGCGCTTCCCGCGCGTGGCCTACTACCGCGGCAGCGTCGACCGCCGGCACCGCTACTTCGGCCCCTACCCGAATGCGTGGGCGGTCAAGCAGACGATCCAGCTGCTGCAGAAGGTCTTCCGGCTGCGCACCTGCGAGGACACGGTCTTCGCGCACCGCACCCGGCCCTGCCTGCTGTACCAGATCCGGCGCTGCTCGGGCCCCTGCGTCGGGCTGGTCACGGCCGAGGACTATGCGCGCGACGTGCGCGACGCCGAGCGCTTCCTGCTCGGCCAGACCGACGAGGTCGTCGCCGAGCTGCAGGCCCAGATGATGGCCTGGGCCGAGGCGCTCGAGTTCGAGAAGGCGGCCGAGCTGCGCGACCGCATCGGCGCGCTGTCGCGCGTGCTGCACCAGCAGGCGGTCGATGCGAGCAGCCTGTCGGCGGCGGACAAGGATGTCGACATCCTGGCGGTGCGCGTGGCTGGCGGGCGCGCCTGCGTCAACCTGGCGATGGTGCGCGGCAGCCGCCACCTCGGCGACCGGGCCTACTTCCCGTCGCACGTCGACGATGCCACCGCGCTCGCGGCCGCGCCGGCCGAGGTGCAGGTGCTGGAGGCCTTCCTGGCCCAGCACTACGTCGGCCAGCCGGTGCCGCCGACGCTGGTGCTCAGCCACGCGGTCGACGAGGCGCTGGTCGACGCGCTCGGTGCCGCCACCGGCGTCCGGGTGCGCGCGCTGCACCAGCCGCGCGAGCAGAAGCGCGTCTGGCTGGAAATGGCGGCCAAGGGCGCCGAGCTGGCGCTGGCGAGGCTGCTGGCCGAGGAGGGCTCGCAGAAGGCGCGCACGCGTGCGCTGGCCGATGCGCTGGAGCTCGACGCGGCGGACCTGGACGCGTTGCGCATCGAGTGCTTCGACGTCAGCCACACCGCCGGCGAGGCGACGCAGGCCGCGTGTGTGGTCTACCAGCATCACCAGATGCAGGCGGCCGAGTACCGGCGCTACAACGTCGAGGGCGTCGTCGCCGGCGACGACTATGCCGCGATGCGCCAGGTGCTGATGCGGCGCTACGCCCGACTCGCCGAGGGCGCGGCCGGTGGCAGCGGCGGCGCTGGCGCGCGCATGCCCGACCTCGTTCTCGTCGACGGCGGGCGCGGCCAGGTCGGCGTCGCGCGCGAGGTGTTCGAGGAGCTGGGGCTGGACCTGTCGGCGATCGTCGGCGTGGAGAAAGGCCAGGGGCGCAAGGTCGGGCTGGAGGAGCTGGTCTTTGCCGACGGCCGCCCCAAGGCCTGGCTGGGGCACGACTCGGCGGCGCTGATGCTGGTGGCGCAGATCCGCGACGAGGCGCACCGCTTCGCGATCACCGGCATGCGCGCGCGTCGCGCCCGCGTGCGCACCGGCGCGAGCGCGCTGGAGGAGATCGCCGGCGTGGGCCCGCGCAAGCGAGCGCGGCTGCTGCAGCGCTTCGGCGGCGTGCGCGGGGTCGCGGCGGCCAGCGTCGACGACCTGGCTTCGGTCGAGGGCATCTCGCGCGAGCTCGCCGAGGCGATCCACCGTGCGCTGCACTGATCGATGCGCCGGCGCCACGCACGCCGTGGCCGCGGCGGTGCCGCGCGCGCACGATGCAGCGCCTGACGCGGGGATCGGACAGAATCGGACGCCATGTTCCTGACCTTGCCGACGCTGCTGACCTGGGCGCGCATCGTCGCCATCCCGCTGATCGTCGGCGTGTTCTACCTGCCGCTGGACGGCGCGACGCGCAACCTGGTGGCCACGGTGCTGTTCGTCGCCTTCGCGCTGACCGACTGGGCCGACGGCTGGCTGGCGCGGCGGCTGAACCAGACCTCGTCCTTCGGCGCCTTCCTGGATCCGGTGGCCGACAAGTTCCTCGTCTGCGCGTCGCTGCTGGTGCTGGTGCACTTGGGGCGCGCCGACGTCTTCGCGGCGCTGATCATCATCGGGCGCGAGATCGCGATCTCCGCGCTGCGCGAGTGGATGGCGCAGATCGGCGCGTCGGGCAGCGTCGCCGTGCACATGCTGGGCAAGGTCAAGACGACGGTGCAAATGGTCGCGATTCCGTTTCTGCTGTACGACGGCGTCGTCCTCGGCCTGATCGACACCCGGCTGTGGGGCACGGGACTGCTGTGGCTGGCGGCCGTGCTGACCGTGTGGTCGATGGTCTACTACCTGCGCCGGGCGCTGCCCGAGATCCGTGCCAAGGGGCGTTGACGCGCGCGTCAGCGTCCTAGGGCCGGACGCGGCGGCTGTCAACCGTGTTTGCGCGGCCCGCGCGACCGGCCATGACCGCGGGTGGAGTGCTTAGAATCTCCGCTCCCATCCGAGCCTGTGGCGCGCGCGGCGACGCGTCCTTCGGGGCGGGCAGGCGGGCCCCGCCGCCCCGCTGCCGACGGCCCCGGTGGACGCTCCGACCATCCGACGACCAGCAGACGAGGGCAACCGACGTGAACAAGACCGAACTGATCGAACACATCGCCACGCAGGCCGACATCTCCAAGGCCGCGGCCGCGCGCGCGCTCGACGCGCTGATCGGCGGTGTCAAGACCACGCTGAAGAAGAACGGCAGCGTCTCGATCGTCGGCTTCGGCACCTTCACCGTCACCAAGCGTCCGGCGCGCAGCGGCCGCAACCCGCGCACCGGCGCGACGATCAAGATCAAGTCGGCCAAGATCCCGAAGTTCCGTCCCGGCAAGGCGCTCAAGGATCACCTGAACTGATCCCGCGCGCGGCCCGGCGTCGCCGGGCGCTCCCGGCCGGGAAGGCTGCGGGTGCTTAGCTCAGTTGGTAGAGCGGCGCCCTTACAAGGCGTAGGTCGGCGGTTCGAGACCGTCAGCACCCACCAGTTCACCGCGCGCACGGGCGCGCCGCGTGCGAGCGCCCTGGCCGAGCGGCGACTCGGCTAAACTCGGCTCCGACACGCATCGGCGCGCAAGCAGGGCAAGGCGAACCGCGGTTCGCCTTTTTGCCTTCTGGCTGCGCTGCCTCATCGTCTCGCCACGCGCGCCGCCCCGGCGCGCCCCATCGACCGGGCCTCCACGATGTTCGATTTCATCCGCACGCATTCCAAGCTGATGCTCGGCCTGGTGGTGCTGCTGATCATCCCGTCGTTCGTCTTCTTCGGCCTGCAGGGCTACTCGAGCTTCACCGATGCGGCCAATGCGGCGGTGGCGCAGGTCGACGGCGGCAAGATCACGCAGGGCGAATGGGACTTGGCGCACCAGCGGACGATCGACCGGCTGCGCCAGCAGATGCCTGGCGTCGACGTCGGCCTGCTCGACACGCCGCAGATGAAGCGCGAGACGCTGGACGCGATGGTGCGCGAGCGCGTGCTGCTGGCCGAGGCGAACGCGCGCCACCTGTTCCCGACCGACCAGCGTCTGCAGCGGCTGTTCGTCAGCGACCCGCAGTTCGCGGACTGGCGCAACCCCGACGGCAGCGTCAACCGCGACCTGCTCGCCGCGCAAGGCATGAGCTCGGACCTGTTCGCGCAGCAGTTGCGCACCGAGTACGGCATGCAGCAGGTGCTCGGCGGCGTGACCCGCAGCGTGGTGGCGCCGGCGGCGGTGGCGGCGGCGGCGCTGGACGCGCTGCTGCAGCAGCGCGAGCTGCAGGTCGAGCGCTTCGATGCGGCGGACTTCCGCGACCGGGTGCAGCCGACCGACGACGAACTGCAGGCCTACCACAAGGCCAACGAGGGGCGCTTCCGCGCGCCGGAGCAGGCGCGCATCGAGTACGTCGAGCTGGGGCTGGATGCGCTCGGCCGCGGGATCGAGGTCGCCGAGCCCGACCTGCGCCGCTACTACGACGAGAACGCGAGCCGCTGGACGCGGGCCGAGGAGCGTCGTGCGCGCCACATCCTGATCCAGGCCGACGCCGACGCGCCGGCCGCCGACCGCGGCAAGGCCAAGGAACGCGCCGAGGCCATGCTGGGCAAGCTGCGGCGCGACCCGGCGGCCTTCGAGTCGCTGGCGCGCGCCGAGTCGCAGGATCCGGGGTCGGCCACGCGCGGTGGCGACCTCGGCTTCTTCGGCCGCGGCGCGATGGTCAAACCGTTCGAGGACGCCGTGTTCGCGATGCGGCCGGGCGAGATCAGTCCGGTCGTCGAGACCGACTTCGGCTACCACGTGATCCGGCTCGACGAGGTGCGGGGTGGCGAGCGCACGCCGTTCGAGACGGTGCGTGGCGAAGTCGAGGCGGAGGTGCGGCAGCAGCTGGCGCAGCGCGCCTTCGCCGAAGCCGCCGAGCAGTTCACCAACGTCGTCTACGAGCAGCCCGACAGCCTGCAGCCGGCGATCGAGCGTTTCGAGCTCGAGCCGAAAACGGCCACGGTCGGCCGCCAGCCCGCGCCCGATGCGCAGGGGACGCTGGCGTCGCAGGCGCTGCTCGACGCGGTCTTCGGCGACGACGCGCTGGGACGCCGGCACAACACGAATGCGATCGAGGTCGCGCCCAATACGCTGGTGTCGGCACGCGTGGTCGAGCACCGGCCCGAGCGCACACGCGCGCTGGACGAGGTGCGCGGCGAGGTGCGCGCCGCGCTGGTCGCCGAACGCGCCGCGGCGCTGGCACGCGAGGCCGGTGCGCAGCGTCTGGCGGGCCTGCGCGCCGACCCCGAAGCCGCGTTGCCGACGACGGTGACGGTGTCGCGCGTGCAGTTGCAGGGACAGCCGCGGGAGATCGTCGATGCGGCGTTGCGCGCCGACCCCGACGCGCTGCCCGCTGCGCTCGGGGTCGACCTCGGCGCGCAGGGCTATGCGGTGCTGCGCGTGCTGCGCGTGCTGCCGCGCGACCCCGCAGCGGCCGGCGGCACGGCGGCGCTTCGATCCCAGTATGCCCAGGCCTGGGCCGGTGCCGAGCAGCGGGCGGTTCTGGCGGCGCTCGAGCAGCGTCACAAGGTCAGGATCACGGCACCGGCGGCGGTGCGCGAAGGCGCCGACTGAGGGTCTTGCCACCGGGCGGCACTCGCCGGTCACACAGGCTCCGGGCGGTATACTTCCGGGCTCTGCGGTGGCTGTAGCTCAGTTGGTAGAGTCCCAGATTGTGATTCTGGTCGTCGTGGG
>ERZ795048.3333-NODE-3333-length-12073-cov-5.545349_pt1 | contig 12073 bp, 8 predicted proteins | sample MGYA00375132_ERZ795048 | MGnify/ENA primary metagenome ERZ795048 (study PRJEB30177, sample SAMN05720225) | activated sludge metagenome | isolation source: Anaerobic digester | place: Hong Kong | collected 2014-12-17 ...
AAGCAAAAACCGAAAACGGAACTATCAAAACATCCGAAAACACATCGTACAAAACGATAATAGTACCCGACACCGATGCATTACCAATTGAAACTCTTAGCCATTTACTAAAATTAAATTCGGAAGGGGCAGCTATAATTTTTGCAGGCCTGCCTGAAACGGTACCCGGACTTTTTGAACTCGAACAACGAGAGAATACACTAAAAAAGATGCTTAAAAGCACGCCAATTAAAATAAACAGTAAGCCAATTGAGCATCTAAATGAGCTTTCGATTTATGGCGAACAAAGTGCTAACCATGGATTAAAAATAATTCGCAAAAAACTGAATGGCAGCAAAATATATTTCGTAGCCAACCACAGCAATAAAAGCATCGACCAATTTGTACACTTTAATGCTCAAGGGCAAAACGTTTTATTAATGGATGCCCTTACACAAAAAACAGGCCTTGCAAAAACCAAACATATCGAAAAAGGTACCGATGTGTTGTTACAACTCGATCCGGGGCAAAGCATTTTTGTACATTTTTTAAACCAAGCAACAAAACACAAAAACTGGGAATATTTTGAACAAGGCAAACCTTATGAATTAACCGCACAATGGCAAATTGATTTTACCGAAGGTGGACCGGTATTGCCACAAAAATTGAATATTGAAAAGCTAGGCTCGTGGACAACTTTTGGCACCGAGTACGAAAATTTTTCGGGTACGGCACGCTACACAACCTACTTCGAGCTACCAGATTCTGACATCAAAAATTGGCAGCTTCATTTGGGCGATGTGCGCGAAAGCGCTCGGGTATTTGTAAACGGCAAATATGCAGGCACTTGCTTTGCGCATCCTTTCAAAATCGACATTTCGGACTACCTTAGCACAGGTAAAAACCAACTCGACATTGAAGTGACCAATTTGGCAGCTAACCGCTTAAGGGCTTTGGAAATTTCAGGAAAAGAATGGAAGAAATTCCACGAAATAAACATGGTCAACATTCATTACCAAAAGTTCGACGCAACAAAATGGGATATTTTACCTTCGGGCCTTTGCTCCCCGGTAACACTAATCCCACTCAACTAATCACTAATCATTCTTATATTGACTAATGACCATAACAAAAAGTAACCATTTAAATAGATAATTATGAGCAGGATTACACGTACAACATTAACCCTACTTTTACTGATGCTTACAATGGGCGGGCTTCAGGCACAAAAAGCCACTAGCCCCGAAATAATTCTTGAAAAAATGCAACTGGCCAACAAATATTTCATGGAAAAATGGCCCGATGTAGGCAAAACCATTGTTACCAACCGCGAACGCCCCAGCAACATTTGGACACGCGCAGTATATTACGAAGGGCTTATGCAGCTTTACAGCATCGATCCCGATCAAAAATATTATCAATACGCAGTTGACTGGGGCGAATTTCACAAATGGGGCTTCCGAAGCGGAAACTATACCCGAAATGCCGACGACCAATGTGCAGGCCAAACATACATCGAGTTGTACCAAATTGACCCAAAACCCGAACGAATCGAAAATATTATTGAATGTATCGACAATGTATGCAACAACGAAGCCAACGACGATTGGAACTGGATTGATGCAATACAAATGGCCATGCCAATTTATGCACAGTTGGGTGTTTTGTTGAACGACCAAAAATATTTCGAAAAAATGTACCAAATGTACATGTTTACCCGCAACCAACATGGCGAAAAAGGGCTTTGGAATCCCAAAGACAAACTTTGGTGGCGCGATGCCGATTTCGACCCACCATATACCGAACCAAATGGCGAAGATTGCTATTGGTCGAGGGGAAACGGTTGGGTGTATATGGCATTGGCCAGGGTTATGACCATTATGCCAAAAGACGGGCCACATTACAAACAATATTTAAAAGATTTCAAAGCCATGACAAAAGCATTGGCCAAAGTTCAACGCGAAGATGGAACGTGGAATGTTAGCCTTCACGATCCCAACAATTATGGTGGCATGGAGCTTTCAGGTACTGCCATGTTTGTTTACGGAATGGCCTGGGGCATCAACAACGGAATACTTTCGGAAAAAAAATATTTACCAATTGTTGAAAAAGCATGGAATGCAATGATTAACGACTGCCTACACCCCAACGGATTTTTGGGATATGTTCAAAGCACAGGCAAAGAACCCAAAGATGGTCAGCCGCTTACTTACGACAAAATACCCGATTTTGAAGACTATGGCCTTGGCGCTTTCCTATTTGCCGGAAAAGAAATGTATGTGTTAATGAACAAATAACCCATCAATCCTTTATTCCAATATTCCATTAATCCACATAAAATGCTCAAAAATATCACGTTAATCCTACTGGCTTTCATAACGGTCTCATGTGTAAAACCCGAAAAGGAAGCTTACTTGTTTTCGTATTTCACCGGTCGGGGCGAGGATGGTCTGCACCTTGCATACAGCCACGACGGGTTGAACTGGCATGCCATTAACAAGGGCCAATCGATACTGGAACCCACTGTGGGCAACGATAAGCTAATGCGCGATCCGTGTATAGCACAAAGCCCCGACGGGAAACTCCACATGGTATGGACTACCGGATGGTGGGACAAATACATTGGATATGCCAGTTCAAACGATCTGATTAACTGGTCGGAACAAAAAAGCATTCCGGTAATGGAGCACGAGCCCGAAGCAAAAAACAGCTGGGCACCTGAGATTTTTTATGACAGAGAGAAACAATGCTTTCACATATTTTGGGCAACAACCATTCCCGGCCGTCATTCCGAAGTTGCCGAGTCGGAGCGCGAAAAAGGGCTCAACCACCGCATGTATGCCACATCGACTGCCAATTTTGAAAAATTTGAACCAACGCACATGTTTTTTAACCCCGATTTTAGCGTGATTGATGCTACAATTATTGAGCACAGCGGTGAATTTGTAATGATTATAAAAAATGAAAACCCCAACCCACCTGAAAAAAACCTGCGCATTACAAAAGCAACCAATCCCGATGGGCCATATCCAACAGAAGTATCGGAGCCTATAACAGGCAATTACTGGGCCGAAGGGCCTACGCCACTTAAGGTTGGCAAATATTGTTACGTATATTTCGATAAGTACCGCGAAAAAAAATACGGCGCGGTACGAACACTCGATTTTGAAACTTGGGAAGATGTTTCCGACTCGTTAAACTTTGTGCCGGGCACCAGACATGGCACTGCGTTTAAAGTTGAACAAAAAGTTTTAGACCAACTGCTTGCTCATTTTAACTAAATTTGAGGAAAATATAAAAACTACAGAAGATGAGGTATTTATTTATAATTAGCGCACTACTACTAATTACACACAACACTTGGGCACAAGCCCCTAAAACCGATGTTAGCCTGTTTATGCGTTCCGACAGCACAAAATACTTATCGGAAGTAAGCGAAAAAACAGGCGATTTATACAAAACAATTGGACATCATGGCCCTGCTGTCGAAAACCAATGGTTAGCACTACGCATGTATTTCGACCATAAAGCCGCCATCGATGTTTACAATAAAGCAAAACCTGGCCTCGAACTAAAACAAGCCCGTTGGTACCCAACCCCAGAACAACAAAAAGATGGCTGGGGTGCCGATTATTACAAAGTTGGCAGCACTGTTGGTTTAGGAGGCATACGCTTGTGGGATGGCGAAAAGGTTATAAAACTCGATCCGGTTAGCATGCGTACGGCCCGTGTAAAAAGAGAAACCAACTCGGCATATATGGAGATGCTTTCGGAAGGTGTTAATTACAAAGACACTCAAGTTGACATTTTGGTTAGGGTTACTGTTTATTCCAACTGTCGCGAAGCCAAAGTTGAAGCATTTTCACTCTCCGACATACCGGTTCAATTTGTAACCGGAGTAAATTACCATAGCAACCACTGGCAACAAATAGGTGTTGGCTATATTGCTGCATGGGGACTTCATCCCGAAGATGTTGCTGCCGAAACAATATCGTTGGGAGCTGCAATTATTTATAATCCAAAAGATTTTCTCGATCGGATTGACGATGGTAAACAACATTTGCTGATCAGTAAACCAACAAAAATGCTGCAAACCCGCATAACATCGGCCTGCGAAAGAGAAATAGAAATAAACACTTTCGAAAAATTTGTCGAATACCTGGAAAAACTGTGATAAAAGAAATTCGGTTTGCATCCCAATAACTTGAGCCAAATAATCATTAACCTATAATTCAATACCTATGAAGCTTTTATATTTGATTACTGTATTTTCGATGCTTTTATTTTCGGCATGCACCAAAAAATCGGAAAATCGAACACTTTATATCATCGGCGATTCAACCGTAAAAAACGGACAAGGCGATGGGGCCGGCGGCTTATGGGGATGGGGCGACTTTATTCCTCAACTTGTCGATACGGCTAAAATAAAGGTAGCAAACCATGCCCGTGGCGGAACAAGTAGCCGTACTTTCCGCACCTTAGGTTTATGGGCTCCTGTTTTGGAACAAATTAAACCCGGCGACTATGTTTTCATCCAGTTTGGACACAACGACAGCAGCAACATTAACGACGAAAGCAGGGCCAGAGGTACGATTAACGGCTCAGGAAACGAAACCGAAGAAATAGACAACCTGCTTACACACGAGCACGAAATTGTTCATACTTATGGTTGGTACATCCGCCAATACATTACCGAAATAAAATCGAAAGGCGGAATACCTGTTATATTTTCACCAATACCGCGCAACAATTGGTCCGAAGGGAAACTTCCCCGCAACAACATCAACAGTTATGGCATGTGGGCACAACAAGTTGCCGAGGAAGAGAAAGTAACATTCATCGATCTGAACAACGAATTTGCAACAGCACTCGAAGAAATTGGCGAACAAAATGTTACAGGCAATTATTTCTTCGAACACGACCACACGCACACAAGTGCCAAAGGTGCCGCACTTGCAGCTACTATTATTGCCAATGAAGTGCGAAAAGCCGATGAGCTAAAAATAGCAAAATACTTCCCCACCAATAAACAAACCGTATTACCTGAGCCAATTAGGGTTTTCCTTGTTGGCGATTCGACAGTGGCAAACGGAAAAGAAACCATTATTGGCTGGGGAAAAATGCTGCCCAATTTTTTTATCGAACAATGTGTAAGCATTATCAATAAGGCTCGTGGAGGGCGCAGCAGCCGAAGCTATCGTTTCGAAGGCTTATGGGCCGAAGTTGAAGACCAACTGCAACCCGGCGACTATGTGATCTTTCAGTTTGGCCACAACGACAGCGGCAATATCGACAAAGAAAAATTCCGCGGATCGTTAACAGGAATAGGCAACGATTCCCTTGTAATATCGCGCCCCGACAGCACACAAGAAACCGTTCACACCTACGGTTGGTACATGCAGCAATACATTAACGAAACCAAAGCGAAAGGTGCTACTCCAATTGTAATAAGCCAGGTAACACGCAACCGTTGGAACAATGGAAAAGTTGAAAGGGTTAACGACAGCTATGGCCTATGGTCGAAACAAGTAGCTGAAAAAGAAGGCGCCCTGTTTATCGATATCAACAACATTATTGCCGACAAATACGAAGAAATGGGAAAAGACGAAGTGAAAAAATTCTTCACCAACGACCACACCCACACCAACGAAACTGGTGCACTTTTCAACGCGGGAATAATAGCCGGCGAACTTTACAAATGTAAAAACATCGATTTACGTAAATACATTGTTTTTAACGAATAATTAAATTGCCCGATATGCCTTCAAAAGCACTTTTTGTAATAACTACATTTCTGTTTGCGCTTGTATCGTGCAATACCAAACCGCAAACCGAATGCTACTATTTTGGCAGCAAGAAATTATTTTCAAGTGGCACAGCTATTCAAAATCATGCAAAATACTCAAACGAAACCGGCTATGGTTTCGACTTCGAAAATAAAGATAAAGTTCAAGTTAAACCAGGGATAAACAGCTTTGCAAGTGCCGATGTACCTTTTTATTTTTCGGTAAAAAAACCCGAAGGCAATTACGAGGTGGAGATTACCTTTGGCAACCCATTGGTGGCATCATTAACAAATATTAAAGCCGAAGCACGGCGCTTATTGCTTAACAATTACAGTTTAAAAGCCGGTGAAAGCACAAGCAAAAAGTTTGTTGTTAACGTACGCTCACCCAAAATCGATAGCAATCGCGAAATTAAGCTTAAAGCACGCGAAGAAAATTACATGAACTGGGACAATCGCTTAACACTTGAGTTTTCGGGCACTAATGTTGCCATCCAAAAAATATGCATTCGCCCAATCGACAGTATTCGAACACTTTTTTTGGCCGGAAACTCAACCGTTACAGATCAGGATTGCGCACCATGGGCCTCGTGGGGGCAAATGATTACCGCTTACCTCGACCAACAAATTGTTGTGGCCAACTATGCCGAATCGGGCGAAGCGCTCAACACTTTTAAAGCACGAGGCAGGCTCGATAAGATAGAATCGCTGCTAAAGCCGGGCGATTACCTGTTCATTGAATTTGGCCACAACGACCAAAAACAACAGGGCGAAGGCATTGGTCCATGGCTATCGTTCAGCAACTTATTAATTGAATACATCGAAAGAGCACGCAATAAAGGGGCAATTCCGGTTTTAATCACCCCCACCCAACGAAGGTCGTTCAACAGCAACGGAGAAATTGAGTACACCCACAACGATTACCCGGCCGCCATGCGAAAAGTGGCCAAAAACTACAAAGTTCCTTTAATAGATTTAAACGAAATGACAAAAAAATTGTACGAAAGCTGGGGTCCCGAAACCTCAAAAACTGCTTTTGTTCATTTCGATGCCAATACTTTCCCCGGACAAAGCAAAGCCCTTGCCGACAACACCCACTTTAGCCCCTTTGGTGCTCATGAAATTGCACTTTGCGTTTTAAATGGAATTTGCGATAACAAACTTGAACTTGAAAAACACATTATTAACTTTGACAAAAACTACACACCCTACAAACCCAATATGCATCAAATGTGGAAAGTACCTATGAGCCCCCGCTTTGAAAGCACCAAACCTGACGGAAATTGAAAACATTAATCTTTGATACAATGAGAATACATAAGATCATTCTTTGCACATTTTTAATAGCAGCTACTGTTCAAGTAGCCTCGGCACAGCATCAACTTGTAATCGACACGCAAAAACCGATTGCCGATATTGCACCTACAATGTGGGGCGTATTTTTCGAAGACATCAATTTTGCTGCCGATGGAGGCATATATGCCGAACTGGTAAAAAACCGTTCGTTCGAATTTCATAACCCGCTTATGGGATGGAAAGTAAAAGGGCTTAGTGTTGACAAAGGAGAACTACTCATTATCAACCAAAAAGAAAACGAAGAAATCAACCCAAGATTTGTTCGTGCCACACTCTCGACAGAAAACGAAATTCAAGGGCTCGAAAACGAAGGTTTCAGGGGCATGGGCATCAAACAAAACGAGAACTATAAGTTCTACATCATGCTGCGTAGCCTTGAGCCAAACGTAAAAGTTAAAGTTGAAATCATCGGCAATGAAGATCAAATAGTTGGCAGCAATATCATAAACGCTACATTGAGCCAGCAATGGAATGAATATACTACAACCATAAAAGCAAATCGAACCATCGAAAAAGCAAAGCTAAGGGTACTTTTCGAAGGGCAAGGCATCATCGATATCGATATGGTTTCGCTTTTCCCTGAAAAAACCTGGAAAAACCGCCCCAAAGGGCTACGTGCCGATTTGGTTGAACTGCTCAATGGGCTCAACCCCGGCTTTGTCCGTTTTCCCGGCGGATGTATTGTCGAAGGCTACACACTCGACGAACGTTACCAATGGAAGAAAACCGTTGGCCCTATCGAAAACAGAGTTCTCATTAAATCGCGTTGGATGGACGAATTCAGGCACCGAGCAGCACCCGACTACTTTCAATCGTACGGTGTAGGTTTTTACGAATACTTTTTGCTTTCTGAAGATTTGGGCGCCGAACCTCTGCCCATTCTAAATTGCGGCATGGCATGCCAATACAACTCAAAAGAAGTCGCATCGATGGACGATTTACAACCATACATCGACGATGCACTCGATTTAATTGAATTTGCCAACGGATCAACACAAACCAAATGGGGAAAACTCAGGGCCGAAATGGGTCACCCCAATGCTTTCAACCTTAAATATATTGGCATTGGCAACGAACAATGGGGACCACAATACATTGAACGCTACAAAGAATTCCACCGTGTTTTAAAGGAAAAACATCCCGAAATCGAAATCATTTCGGCAGCTGGTCCAACCACCGACGAAAGAAACACCTATTTATGGAACGAATTAAAAAAACTGGACGCCGACATTGTTGACGAGCACTATTACAAACCCCCACAATGGTTTTTGGAGAATGCAACACGCTACGACTCGTTCGACCGTAACGGGCCTAAAGTTTTTGCAGGCGAATACGCTTCACATGTAAACACCGACAATAAAGCACCCGAAGCGCGCAACAACTGGCTGGCCGCACTTACCGAAGCCGCATTTATGACCGGTCTCGAACGTAATGCCGACGTGGTAATCATGACTGCTTACGCCCCGTTGTTTGCACACAAAGAAGCCTGGCAGTGGAACCCTGATATGATTTGGTTCAACAACCTCGAAGCCATGCCTACTCCAAACTATATGGTACAACAAGCCTTTTCGCTGAACAAAGGCGATAAAGCTTTGCCAATTACCGAAAACGGGATAGCATTAACAGGGCAAGACAGCCTTTACGCTAGTTCAACTATCGACAGCAAAAACAACCAATTGCTTATTAAATTGGTAAATGTTTCAAGCAATTCAAAATCGATAAAAATTAATACAAAAGGGAGCAAAGTTGATCCCAATTCGCAAATTGTTATTGAAACATTAAGCGGACAATTAGATACGTTTAACCAAGTTGGCAGCAAAAACAATTTCAGCAAACAGCAACAAAAGGTTGAATACAACAAAGGCGTTCCGCAGCTCGAAATTGAAAAACACTCGTTAACCATTGTAAAAATTCAACTCAAATGAAAAAAATACATGGCACCTTTTTTTTACTGATTATTCTTACTGCGCTTTCAGCATGCACAGTAAAATCGAGCCAAACAAATACGGCCGACAAACCATTGTACCGCGACCCGGTTTACGATGGTGCGGCCGATCCGGTTGTTATTTGGAATAATGAAGAAGAGAAATGGTTCATGTATTACACCAACCGCAGGGCAAATATCGAAAATTCGATTGGAGTTGACTGGGTACATGGCACACGCATTGGTATCGCTCAATCGGACGACGGAGGGGCAACATGGCAGTACCGCGACACTTGCAACATCAACTTTAGGCCCGATACAGCATATACCCATTGGGCGCCCGAAGTAATTGAACACAACGGACTGTACCACATGTACCTCACCTATGTGCCGGGTATTTTTACTGATTGGCGGCATCCTCGCTACATAGTTCACTTAAGCAGCAAAAATGGTGTCGATTGGAATTTTGAATCGAAACTGCAACTGGCTTCCGAAAAAGTAATCGATGCATGTGTGGCACAAAAACCCGATGGCAACTGGCGCATGTGGTACAACAACGAAGCCGAAGGCAAAACCATGTACTATGCCGATAGCCCCGACCTTTACAACTGGACCGATAAAGGCAAGGCCGGTGGCAAATTCCGTGGCGAAGGCGCCAAGGTATTCAAGTGGCAAAACACTTGGTGGATGCTTATTGATGCATGGAAAGGATTGGCCGTTTACCAGTCGGACGACCTTGAAAACTGGAACCGGCAACCCGAAAATATTTTACAAGAACCAGGAATAGGCGAGGACGATAAAGTTATTGGAGGCCACCCCGATGTTGTGGTACAAGGCAAGCGTGCTTTTGTTTTTTACTTTACCCACCCTGGGCGCAGGCCCGAAGTACCCGATTCGCTGACTTACGAAAAACGCCGCAGCTCAATACAGGTTACCGAACTTTTTTATGAAGATGGCAAAATTGTATGCGATAGAAACAAACCGATAAACATCAATTTATTAAGCAAATAAACAATCAATTACAGAAGTAAATAATAATGCACAAATTTCTTATCTCAATATCTTTTATCTTTTGTGTTATAATTACTATGGCACAAACAGATAATACAGCCATTCAGCAACATCTGTATCCCACGAAGAACATTGTTTCAAAATATCACAACGACTGGACACGTATTCATTATAAAAAACGGATAGAAGCCTTTAAAAAAGATCCCCTCTTAAAAAACGAAATTGTTTTTATAGGCAACAGCATCACTGAAAAAGGCCATAACTGGAGTGAGAAATTCGATATTGACCATATCCGTAACAGAGGTATATCGGGCGATTTAACCGACGGCGTACTAAAACGTCTCGACGAAATAACGTATTCTGAACCAAAAGCCGTTTTTATCTTAATTGGGATTAATGATCTTTACAATCTGCATCACAATGAAACCGGAAAATCCAACCTCAAATATTTTAAAATCATTCCATCAGCCAAATATGTTGCCAAAAACATATTGAAAATAACAAAGGAAATTAACCATAAATCGCCCAAAACAAAAATTTATGTAAGAACAATACTACCAACACGCCAAACATATCTGAAAGAAGATATTATAAAAGTTAACAAACTACTTGCTCAATATGAGAAGAAAGCAAATTACTCATTAATTGACCTCTATTCACATTTTACAAATGGAGAGGAATTGTTGAAAAAGGAATATACAGATGATGGTTTACACTTAAGCGAAAAAGGCTACGAAAAGTGGATTTCCATCGAAAAAGACCTCATTAAGAAAATTAACTGAATAAAAATATCAAGATGAAAAACTTAATTTTATCATTGATAATCCTCTCTGCATTTTTTTCAGTAAATGCCCAACGTCAAATGGAAAAACTTGACCGGGGTTTGGTTGCTGTTAAAACCGACGAAGGAGTTTTTCTAAGTTGGCGCATTTTAGCCACCGAGATGAACAATACTGCCTTTAACATTTATCGCGACAACCAAAAAATTGCATTCATTTCGGCTTCCGAAGCATCGAATTATATCGATAAAGATGGACACCAAACATCGGTTTATACCATAAAACCTGTAGTGAACAACAACGAATTGAACGAAAGCCAAACAGCAGTTCCGCTCAACAACAATTACATCGAAATAGCGCTAAAACAACACGAGGGCTATACACCCGGTGATGCATCGGCAGGCGACCTTACCGGCGACGGAAAATACGAAATAGTGATTCACCAAACCGGTCGTGGACGCGACAATTCGCACCCCGGCTTTACCGATGAGCCCATTTTGCAAGCATATACAATAAGCGGTAAATTGTTGTGGGAAATAAATTTAGGTAAAAACATACGCGAAGGAGCACATTACATCCAATTTATGGTGTACGATTTGGATGGCGACGGTATTGCCGAAATAGCATGTAAAACTGCACCAGGCACCACCGATGGCAGCGGCAGTTTCCTGAACCTTGGCCCGGCAGCAACCGACGATGACATGGCCGATTACCGATCGGTAGGTGGGCGAATTGACGGGCGCATACTTTCGGGACCCGAATACCTTACCATTTTCGATGGAAAAACCGGCAAAGAATTGGCAACAACCTATTACATACCTGCAAGGCTCGATGGCACAACGGCTTACAATCAGCAAAAGTTAAAGGAAACCTGGGGCGACAACTACGGCAATCGCTCCGATCGTTTTTTGGCATGTATTGCCTATCTCGACGGTATGCGCCCCAGCTTGGTAATGGCACGAGGCTACTACACACGCACAGTGTTGGCCGCTTGGAACTGGCGAAACGGAGAGTTAAGCCACTTATGGACTTTCGACAGCAACACACCGGGGAACGAAGCTTATATCGGACAAGGCAACCACAACTTGGCAGTGGGCGATGTTGACAACGACTCTTTTGACGAAATAATTTACGGTGCTTGTGCAATCGACCACAACGGAGAAGGCCTTTACAGTACCAATTTGGGACATGGCGATGCAGGTCATTTAAGCGACTTTGATCCCGACCGCCCCGGATTGG
>ERZ795048.3336-NODE-3336-length-12068-cov-7.507950_pt1 | contig 12068 bp, 10 predicted proteins | sample MGYA00375132_ERZ795048 | MGnify/ENA primary metagenome ERZ795048 (study PRJEB30177, sample SAMN05720225) | activated sludge metagenome | isolation source: Anaerobic digester | place: Hong Kong | collected 2014-12-17 ...
CATTACCGCCGCGTACGTGATGAAATACGTGTATTCATCGAAACACTGCCCGGTTCATTGATTGAAGAATCGGACGGGGTTCCGATAAATCCATAACAGGTCAATATTTGTTGACAATAAAATCACTCCTGGTATATTCAAGAAATATTGAATTATGAAGCCGGGGGCTGCATGGAATCACTGAAGGAACTGACTGGTGTTGTTACGACGCTTCCACGGGGAGGCTATCTCGTCGATACAGAAGCAGGCTACATACAGTTCGGCTCTCCACCGGAAACCATCAAGGACACCATGAAGCTCCCGAAGGGTGTGCCGCAGGTTTTTGTCCTGCCGAATAAGCTTTTCAACTGGATTAAAGGCATAAGCATCGCAGAAATTGAATTTCCGGTGTACTATAATTTTTTTATAAAAAAGAAAAAGACCTACATAATCTGCACCGAAGAACAGTTCGGGCACATGAAGAAAGTGCTTCAGGAAGCGGTTTTCGGCCCTCGTGAGTTTGATATTTCTGAAGACTTTGATACCGTATGTATGCCGTGCCATATTCCCGATATAAGACGTGAAATGAATTTCTTCAGGAAAAACCTGAAATTTTCGGATCTCCTGGCATTTGGTATTATGCGGGACGATACATTCACGTATAAGGGGATAACAATTTCCCGCAATGGCGATGGAAACTTTCATCTCACAGAAAAGGGAAACACAATTACCGACATTCCCGGTAACATTGAATATAAACCCACCTATGAAATCGGGGTGAGACTTCCTGAGCCCTACAAGCCTCCGCTTTTCAGTGTAACATGTCTGGGCCCAAGCCACGGTTTTGATCCTGACGAAAATACCTCAGGATATATTATATGGCTTAACCATCAGGGAATCATGGTGGACCCCCCGGTCAATTCCACAGAATGGCTTGAAGATTCGAACGTTAATCCGAAACTCATAGACAGTATTATCCTGACACATTGTCATGCGGACCATGATGCCGGTACGTTCCAGAAAATTCTGGAGGAAGGCAAGGTGACGGTGTATTCCACTGAAACAGTAATGATGAGTTTCCTCAGAAAGTATTCGTCACTTTCCGGTGTCCCTGTTGACTATCTCATGAGGCTCTTCGATTTTCATCCGATAAAAATAGGCAAACCTGTATTTATTCACGACGGGCGTTTTATGTTTTTCTATACGCTTCACTCAATACCAACAATCGGGTTTCAAATGCAGTTCCAGGACCAGAGTTTTGTGTATTCCTCGGACCACAATAATGACCCTGAAATACACCGTCAGCTGTATGATGAGGGGCATATCTCCGAAGAGCGGTACGACGAACTGAGAAAATTCCCCTGGGATTCAAAAGTAATATATCATGAGTCAGGAATAGCACCGCTTCATACACCGATAACATTTTTAAATTCACTGCCGGAGGAAATCCAGAAGAGAATTGTTGTATACCATATCGCGAAAAAGGATTTTCCTGAACAAACCGGCCTGACACTCGCTACCTTCGGAATAGAGAACACCCTTGATTTTGAAACGACACCACCGCTTTTCGAGAAGGCAACCCAGATACTTGGTCTTCTGAAGCATCTTGATTTTCTTCAGGAGCTGCCAATTGACAAGGCGCAGGAATTCCTGAATATCGTTGATGAGGAGCAGTACAGTAAGGGTGACCTGATAATACAACGCGGTACGAAGGGAGATAAATTTTATATTATTTATTCCGGTAATGTCCGTGTGGATAGCGGCGGTCTTGAAGAAAACAAAATTTACGGCACATACGAATATTTTGGTGAAGTGGCCCTGGTGACAGAACAGAACAGAGCTGCTGACGTGTACGCTGAAACCGATGTTGTAGTGTATACCGTTCCCCGGGACAAGTTTCTTAATTTTATAGTGGGCACAGAGTTCGAGCGGACCCTCCTGCGTCTCGCACGAATACGCAACAGTGACACATGGAACCTCCTTTCCACAAGCAAGTTTTTTCAGTACTGCACCTCATCGCAGAAGACCTGGCTTGAATCGATTTTTATACCTTTGGAGAAAACTGAAAGCGGTGTACTTATCAGTGAAGGTGATCAGATTGAGTTTGTGTATATCATTCAGAATGGCATAGTTGAGGTGAGCCGGAATGGCAAGAAGATTGCTGAGCTTGGAAAAGGGGATTTTGTAGGGGGTATGCAGAAGGTGCACCGGCGGGAGCCTTCAAATTTAACCTTCAGCCATACAGGACCTGTATCGCTCTATGCTATGAAACGTGATGATGTATACAATTTCCTCGAGTACAATCCAGGACTACTGATGAAATTTGTATATGATTTCAGTTAACAACGTCCGGGCTTTACAATAACCGGAATTCCGGAAAGAATGTAATTGTTATTATCATAGCGGAGAATTATTGATGAAAGAAATAACAGGCAATGCAGTATGTAACGGATATGATGTCTTTTACCGGATGGTGGAAGGAACATCCGGGACGGCAGTTGTATGTGTACACGGGGCTGCCGGTGATTCACGGCTTTTCACGTATCAGTTGAAGGGGCTCGGCAGCACACATACCGTTGTGGCCGTTGATCTTCCGGGGCACGGGCAGTCCGGGGCTCCGGAGAGCCTGTCTGTCGAAGACTATCGGGATGCGGTGCTTGCGGTCGCGGATACTCTTTCTCTTACTTCAATTATACTCGTGGGGCACTCCATGGGGGGGGGCGTACTGTTTGAAGTATACAGAGCAGCTCCACACCTTATAAAAGGCCTTGTGTTTATATCGACCGCCCCGGAACTTCCCGTAAACGACATGATTCTGGATTTTATTGATAAGGATTTTAATTCATTCTGTACAATGGTTGTTGACCTGACCTACAGTCCTGATGTGGATGATGTATTGAAAAAACTTGCCGTTGAGGAAGTACGGAAAACTGGTGCGAAAACGGTAAAAAGTGATTTTGCCATCTGTAAAAAATTCCAATACAAAGAACTGGCCGGAACCCTTGAGGTCCCCGTGCTGCTTTTGACAAACAGGAAAGATAAAATGGTTCCGGCAGATCTTGTTGAAAACTTCGGGGCTATAGTGTCCGGGGCACAATGCAAAATATATGAAGCACGCGGGCACATGCCGTATATTGAAAATGCTTCTATGGTCAACAATGATATCGCGGCATTTATACAATCATTATAATGAGCAAAACAATATCACACATAATCGGGGATGATATCGGCCTGGACGCACCTGATAATCCCGGGGAAAACAGTATTCTTTACGTCCCGGCACCTTCTGAATTTCCGGAATATGGTGAGAGGTCAAATGAAAACTGAGCATCCTGAAATACGTTCCATTACAGTTGGAGAGGCGGAACTGCAGTATCTTTTTTACGGATCCCGCGGGCCATTTATTATTATGATGCATGCCACAGGATTTCTACCATGGCTGTGGCACCCGATCGCTCGGGAGCTGTCGGAAGAATACAGAATAATTGCGCCGTATTTCTGTGATCACCGTTTTACTGAACCGGAAGAAGGCGGTCTAAGCTGGATGCTTATGGCGGAAGATCTCTGTGAAATCTGCAGGAAGCTTGAAATAGGCAGACCCTATCTCGTCGGTCATTCAATGGGAGCGACGGTGATGGCATTGGCAAACAGCATACATGAGACCAGCGCGGAGAAGATGATACTTATTGAACCGATATTTTTACCGCAGGAATTTTATAAAATGGATATATCAGTCGAACAGCATCCTCTTGCCTCACGATCAATAAAAAGAAGAAATTACTGGGAAAACAGTAATGAAGCACGGGCATATCTGAAATCAAAAAAGCTTTTCATGAAATGGGATGATGAGATGATTGATCTCTATGTGCGGTATGGAATGGTCCCTGGCGAATCCGGAGGGCTGCAGCTTGCCTGCTCCCCGAGAAGAGAGGCATCACTTTTTATGGGGGGAAAAAGCTTTGATCCATGGCCTGTCCTTGATAACATAACATGCCCGGTGCTGATCCTGGAAGGTGAAGAAAGTGAGAACCGGGCTTTCATAGATCTGCCGAAAGCAGCTGAAATAATTCCGGAAGGATCATATCGCCTCATTCCTGACGCAGGTCACCTTATCCCCATGGAGCAGCCGGGGAGGATACTGGAGTTGATACGCGAATTCTTCTAATGGGTCATCTTTATGAAATGGATGGTATGAATACGGATTACCTGCGTCTTTCAGATTGATACCAGTTTCTTTCCCTGAATTCATTATATAGTTTTTGTGCAAGTTCTTCAGCCTGTTCTCTTGTGTGCGCACTTCGTATACTGACTTTTGATACGATTTTATTATCCCGGTAAAAAATGTAGGAAGGAAGAACGTTACTACCGATGATATTATTGGTTACATACAGTGAATCATCCCCGGGAAATCCACGGACATCGCAGGTATAGAATACAGCTTTCCCTTCCATACGGTTCATAATCGCTTTCATTATTATATCACCGTTTTCAGGATTAAAGCCGGAATAATAAAAGTAGACACTTGCTATTTTATTGGTGCTGTCTATAGTTTTGTATGTGGTGTGATCAAGTACCGGCGCAGAAATACTCGTAGTATAGGTAGTTGTTGCACATGCTGTTAAGGATATACATAACAATAAGGAATAAATTCTTTTCATGACACTCCCCCGAATAATATATATTTGTAATAATAGTAATAATAAAAAATTATAAAAAATATTAATTTCAACAATTATTTATTGTTATAAATACTATATGAGCTGGTATGATTTCTGTATAAAGAATTTCATAATACTTATTGACGTGTATATTAATTTATAGTGACATACTACAAAAATCGATACCAGCTGGAGAAGTAGTATGAAGCATCGTCACTGCAATATTACAACGCGTTCTAATTATACTGTATATGTCTGTTGTGTAGTCGGGATTCTTTTCTTTTTTTCATTAAGCATATTTCATGAAGGAGAAGCAGCAGGCCGGGGAAGAAGCGCTACTCAGAAAAAAAGTGCCCATAAGAGGCCGGCCATACAGCATGTTACAATCGGTACTGCAACAAAAGTTCAAATCCCTTTCAATTACCGGCTTTCAAAACCAATGAAAAGGGTGTATCGAAGTCATGATTTTATGGTGAAGGTTTTTTCCAAACGATTTGCCCAGGGGAATGCCGGGTATATGGAAATAGTTTCTTTGAACAAGGAAGGGTTTCCATCGGATTTTGGCATTACTGCGGATCTGGAAGGAAAACAGATTTTACTGACAAGGATGTTGTGGGGATACCGGGGCATCTTTGCATTTCCTGTTGATATGAGACCGGGCCAAAAAACAATTACAGTCAAAACAACAACCCCGGTTGAAGAAATTACCTACACCTATCCTATTACCGTTCGATGGACACGGTTTCCGGTATACAGGGGAAGTATGGATCTTGGGAAATATTCAAACAGGAACTATCTGAAAGGCAAGCCGGAGCTGTTGAAGAAGATACAGGATAATTATAAGAAAAGGGCTGAGGTGTTTTCTCGTGTCAGCAGTGATCTATTGACTGCACACCTTGCTCATCCAAGGAATTATCACAAGATAACATCTGCCTTTAACGCGAAAAGGATAACCCGACGATATATAATCAGGGGCAGAAGAAAAATATCGAAAAAATCTTCCGTGCACCAGCATTCAGGTGTTGATCTGAAAGGCTGGGATGGAACACCTGTGTATGCCCTGGCAAGTGGGAAAGTTGCAGTTGCTGAAGATATGTATTATGAAGGCAACCATACCATGATAGATCATGGAAATGGAATAATCACAAGATATATGCACCAGAGTAAAATAATCGTAACCCCCGGTCAGTTTGTGAAAGGGGGGCAGCTTATCGGGTATTGCGGAAAAACCGGTATGGTTACGGGCCCGCACCTTCATATCGGGTTATATATCAGGGGAGAGTATGTTGATCCCTTAAGTTTTTTATCACTTCCAATTCGTGAATAATAATTAAGAGTTTAAGATATTATATTGACATCTTAATAATATTATGAGACAATAAGCCTAACTCTTAAAGGATCAGTCAACGGAATGGATCATAAGAAAAAAATACTTATTGTGGAAGATGAAGTAATTACTTCTCTTGAATTAAAAAGTATTCTCATTCGAAACGGCTATACAGTCGTTGGGTCTGTTTTAACAGGGGGTGATGCAATTCTCGAAGCATCCGCAAAGAGACCCGACCTGATTCTGATGGATATCGGATTGATTGGCGATATGAATGGCGTAGAAGCGGCAAGTTATATCAAGGCACGCTATAGCATTCCAATAGTATTCATAACTGCAAATACCAACAAAATAACCTACGAGAGCGCAATGGCTATTAAGCCGGCAGCATATATTGCAAAGCCCTTCGACGAAAAAGAATTGCTTGATACGTTCAATGATATACTTTCATGATTAAGCGATGAATAATGAAAGTATATCAAAAAAATTAATTATTATTTAACAGTTATTATCTTCTCGAAATCTTCAGGGGGAAGGGGTTTACTGAAGTAATAACCCTGAAACTCATCACAGTTGTATTTAATGAGGAAATCAAGCTGCTCTTTTTTCTCAACACCTTCCGCTACAACTGTATACCCCAGGTTGTGGGCAAGTTCAATAATCGAAATAACAATATCCTGAGACACAGAATCGCCGGGGATGTCATCAATAAAAGATTTGTCAATTTTCAGGGTATCAATCGGATACGTTTTAAGTTTACTCAATGAGGAGTAACCTGTACCGAAATCATCAATAGAAATTTTTATCCCCAGCTGATTGATTCTTCCCAGACGTTTTATACTGTCGCTTTCATTTTGCATAATGCCGCTTTCGGTAATTTCAAGCTCAAGCCATGCGGGGTCAAGCCCGGTTTCATCAAGTATTTTTTCAATATTATCAACAAGATCGCTCTGACTGAACTGATAAGGAGAAAGGTTGACAGCAACTCTGACATCCTTATGCCCTTTTTTCTGCCATTCCTTTGTTTCCATGCAGGCTTTACGCAGAATATAATAACCGATATCCACGATAAGGCCGTTTTTCTCGGCTACAGGAATAAATTCAAATGGGGGGACAAGGCCCCGTTTGGGAGAATTCCACCGGATAAGGCATTCCATTCCGCTGATTGTAGTATCGTTCCTGTATTTGGGCTGGTAATACGCGATAAACTCGCCATAATACAGTGCTGAAAGCAATTCCGTCTCAAGCTTGATATTGTTTATTATTGCCGCATGCATCTGATGATCAAAAAGCTTGTACGATCCGGGTCCCTGTTGTTTTGCCATATACATGGCGGATTCGCTGTTCTTCACAAGCGTGTCGGCCTCTTTGCCGTCATTGGGAAATATTGAAACACCTATACTTGAGGAGAGTTTAATTCTGGTGTTATCTTCATCAAGATAGTCAATGAACACTTTCAGCGTCTTATTGACAACATTGATCACTTCATCTGTGCTGGAGATATCAGTGAAGAGTACCATAAATTTGTCACCGTCAAACCGTGACACTATATCGTCATGACGGAATGATTTTTTCAATTTGCCGGCAATCAGTTTTAAAATTTTATCTCCGGTTTTCGGACCGTGGATATCATTAATATTCTTGAATTTATCGATACCAAGGCAAAGGACGGCAAATATAGTATCCTTACTCCTGCGCTGTGTTTTCACAATTTCCATGCGCAGCCGGTTTAAAAACATTTCCTTGTTGGGAAGCTCGGTGAGCTGATCGTACATCGAATAAAACATTGCCTGATTTTCGGCTAACTTCTTTTCGGTGATATCTTCATGAGTAATGACAATATTCTGTACTTCGCCTTCTTTGTTTTTTATAGCGTATATTTTTGAGCTTAAAAGCCGTTTTCTTCCTGAAAACCCGGATAAAGAAGGATCGAACTCAAATTCAGGGATTGATATACTTTCCCCATTCATTGCTGAGATAAAATGATTATGGAGCCCTAAATTTACGAGCTGCTTGTCCTTTAGAAAATTGAATGTATTAATAGCCTCATTGGGATTTGAACGCCATAATGATTCCCATGCATTATTAACCTGACGAAGTGTCCCGTCAGGGCTGTATATTTCTATTGCAATTGGTGATTGTTCTATAAGTGTTCTGTACCGTTCTTCACGTTCAAGGAGGTCTTCCTCGGCCTGCTTCCGCTCGAGGGCGCTGACAAAAATATCAGCGACGAATTTGAACAGCATAACAAGCTCCGTAGACCACTCTTTCGGTTCATCCGTTGATCCATAAAAGCCGAGGGTGCCAAAAAGAATACCCCGTTGAATCATGGGTACAAATATAATCGGCCTGAAACCGTGCTTTTCAACTATGAGGTTCTCCATTTCTGCCGCGGGAGGCAGATCATCACGTTTGCTGAGAACAATACTCTCAAGGCGCTGGAGGGTCTTCCAGTAATAACTGAATCCGGAAGGTGAAATGATCTGATATTCTTTTAGTCCGGTAGATACTTTTGCACTGTGCCATTGATGGGTATTGGTGAGATGATTTTTTTCATTGTCAAATAAATACACAACCGCAGAAGGGACATCAATAAACGCGGCGATTTTTTTCAGGGCATCATTTATTCCAACATCAATCTTTTCTGTAGGCAGGTTAATAAACTCTGCAGACATGTTAGAAATCAGTTTCTCAAATTCCTCACGATACTGCAGTTGTTCCTCGGCATACCTTCGAGCTGTTATGTCCCTGGCTATTGAAACTGACCCTATTATTTTTCCCCCCTGGATCATGGGGGCGCTGCTTACCTCGCAATATATAATATTCTCATCTTTTGATAAAAATTTATAGACGGAGGAATTAACATTTTCGCCTTGGATTACTTTTTTAGTGTCATGGTCGGCAATTTTATAATAGGCCTTGTCGAGAATATCCAGTTCGGTAATTTTTTTCCCGATCAATTCTTCGGGACGGTATCCCAGGAGACGTTCAACTGACGGCGAAACACTGTTGATGTTGTACTCGGAATCGAATGAATAAATAACTTCACTGGCATTTTCAAAATGCATCCGGTATTTTTCTTCACTTAGTTTAAGGGCCTTTTCTGCATTAATTCGATCAGTAATATCATGAAATATACCATTGATAATGCGGGTTTCCCGAATGGTGGTTATTGTGGCGGAAATTGCGACGTTCTTTATTGTACCGTTTTGTGTAACTATCTCTGCTTCAATATCACCGGTATCATTTCGTGTTAAATATTTGCGAAGTGATTTTTCATAGTAGTCAGAATTCTCAGGAGGGAACAGCGCGGTAAGGTGTACACCGATTATTGCATCCCTGCTTTTTTCGAGAAGGCGCTCTGCTGCGGCATTACAGTTTGAAATAATTCCTGTTTCTGAGTTTATCCATATAATGGAGTCAACTGCTGATTCAAATGTAAGTCTGAATATTTCTTCACTTTCCTTAAGCCGCACATCCATTTTGTATTTATAAAGGGCAAGTTCAATGGTGAACTTCATTACACTGTCATCAATTGGTTTATGGATATAGCCATATGACTCAGATTCAAGGATTCTGGAAAGGGTCGTATTGTCAGAATATGCGGTGAGGTAAATTACCGGGACATGGTAATTGTTCTTGATTAGTGTCGCTGCTTCGATGCCGTCCATTTCACCTGCAAGATTGATATCCATTATAATAAGATCAGGCTTAAGGGACTCTATGGATGAAACAGCCTCTTCGGCTGTTTTAAAAACAGAGGCGATATCATAGCCCCAATGCTTAAGCTTTTCCCGAATATCCAGCGCTATAATTGAATCATCTTCGACTATTAAAATTGCAGGTTTTTCCATAATCACTATTTTGTTTGTTTAAGATAAAAGCGTATTTTGAATGTTGAAAATAATTCGCAATGCTGCTTCCGCATCTACTATAACAGATACATGCGGAAAATAAAGATTCTTGCATGAAAGGAGTATTACGTCAATACATTAACATGTAATAATATATGTTTTTCATGGCATACATTGTTACTGAGTGTATTTTATATGTGAATATTATATATGTATATTCTTTTCATTAATATGGCAGATGGTATTATTGCTGCAGTTTTAACAGTGGGCACTGATTCGGGAAATATTGTATCAATTGGATGCAATATTCTTTCCTTCAACGTGTCTGGATACGACTTCCAGTACTGCCTCCGGGTTTCTGGGAATATGAACGATAATGTCCTGGGCATGCCGTCTTCCAAAAGAATTTGTTGAATCATGGTTGGCCATCGAAATATCGATCCGTGTGCCCCTTATTGCTGAACCGGAATCTATTGCAAGATATCTGGTGCCGTTATAGGAAATAATGGATCCATGGGGAATAACGTCAGGGTCAACTGCTGCAATTTGTATACCATTCCTGTGAAGATCGGTGATAGTCATGTTGCCCGCGGCTACTCTGTTTGTCCAGTCTACAATGATTCTTTTCCCGTTTCTTGTAATGAGTTCAGAATTACAGCATGGTCCCGGGCAGTATGCGGTTATTTCACTTTTCATTGCAATAACAGAGCTGTTTTCGAAAAGGTTTGATGAAAGTAGTATATCATTGAATCGGGACCTGTCAGAGCTGAACAGGTAGGGGCCGAAAAAATGAACGATAAGTATAATTATTACAAACAGCTGTATCAGGGAAAACCCGATGATATATTTTCCATTTTTCATAAAGATGATTCCTTATTAAGGGAGAAAAAGTGATGAAAGATGTTTCATCATTCGTGGAATAGAACGAATCTGTCAGTATTAAGTATAGTGAGGGGGGATGATTTTTCTAAAAAAAATACATAATTTTGTTTTTGTATTGTTATGGTGTGAAATAAATATAATATATAATGTACTCGAAAAATAATAAATGAAATGTATTTATGTTACAAAATCAGCAGACTGAAAGCCATGACTATCATGCCGGACACAAGTCCGTATATTGAAATATGGTGTTCTCCCCATTCACGGGCTGCAGGAAGTAGTTCGTCCAGTGAAATGAACACCATTATCCCTGAAACAGCCGCGAAAAGGATGCCGAAAATTGTTTCATTGTAAAAATTATAAAGAATTGCAAAACCAATAAGGGCCCCCATAGGTTCTGCCAGACCTGATAGAAAGGAATAAAGAAACGCTTTTTTTCTGTTTCCGGTTGCGTAAAAAATTGGAATTGAAACGGCAATGCCTTCGGGGATGTTATGTATTGCAATTGCAATTGCAATGGGTATACCAAGTGATATGTTGTTTATTCCTGCGGTAAACGTGGCAAGTCCCTCAGGGAAATTATGAATAGCGATTGCAAGGGCCGAAAATAATCCGAGACGCATTAGCTTCCCATTCCTGACGGTATCATCACTGACATCAATTTCTTCTATACTGTGCACTTCATGGGGATTTTCAAATTCCGGTACCACTTTATCTATTATTCCGATCAGGAGTATTCCGCTGAAAAATGATATAACCGTAACCCATGAACCCAATGGTTTCCCCAGGCGTGTGATAAGAGATGCCTGGGCCTCGGGCATCATTTCCAGAAACGAAACATAAATCATAACTCCCGCAGAAAAACCGAGTGAGAGTGATAGAAATTTTGTGTTTGTCTTTTTCGTGAAAAAAGCGAGTGCACTTCCTATGCCCGTTGATAGGCCCGCAAACAATGTGAGTCCGAATGCGAGAAAAACTGTATCGTAATCCATAGGTCAATCCTTACAGGCAGAATATCATCCCCAGAATAGTATTATATCTATTTAAAATTACAAGTATTTTAAATCAATTAACGGTTTACTACTATTCTTTTCTGTAAAGCGACGCACCGTGTTCTTTTTTATTAAAGGAATAATTATTATTGAAAAGCTGCAATTATCGTGCAAGAATGAAAACAGGATTTAATCGTATTGTGGATATTCACCTGATGACATGATGGAGAATATCACATATGGTTCTTTCATGATGAAAAAGTTTTTTCAGCGGGTTTTACAATAAAATATATATTACAAACTTGAAAGAAATTGCAGGTTCCATGAATCAGAAATCTCACATTTTATATTTAAAAGCAGAAATGTCGCATTTCGG
>ERZ795048.3342-NODE-3342-length-12052-cov-4.626990_pt1 | contig 12052 bp, 9 predicted proteins | sample MGYA00375132_ERZ795048 | MGnify/ENA primary metagenome ERZ795048 (study PRJEB30177, sample SAMN05720225) | activated sludge metagenome | isolation source: Anaerobic digester | place: Hong Kong | collected 2014-12-17 ...
AGTGTATTTTCCGGTATAAATTATTTTGTAAAAAATTCTAAATCCATAAAATAACCTCTTTATTATCTGCCCTTAATAATATTGGGGGGATACTCATGAAAGAAAAACTTTACAGAACATTTATAGCTCTGGAATCAAATAAAGAATTAAAAGTTCTTATGGAAACACTTATCGAAAAATTAAAAAAAATAGGTTTTAAATCAAACTGGACAAAAAATGAAAATGTACATCTTACAATGCTTTTCTTAGGTAATATAAGTATGCAGCAAATCGCAAAAATTTCTTATAAAGCCGGAGAAAGAATTTTTGGTTTTCCGACATTTACCTTTAAAGTTGACAAACTGGGATATTTTACGGATAACGGTATTCCTAAAGTATTATGGCTAAATGTATCCGGCGGGGAAACTTTAAACGGTCTTTACAGTGAATTCAAAAAAAGTGTTATTCAGTCTGATATCGAAATTTCTTCAGAATCTTTTGTTCCGCATATAACCGTAGGAAGAGTTAAAAAACATCCTGATTATTGGGATCATCTTATAAAAGAAATAACTTTTGAACCTATAGATGTTCCTGTAAACTCAGTAGGACTTTATTCTTCCCAACTAAAAAAAACAGGTCCGGTATATACCAAACTATATACCATTGATTTCGAAGGAGGCGTAATAATTAATGGCTAAATCTTCTAATAACTCTAAAGAACCTAATAAACAGGATTTACTTGAAAAACTTGTAAAAGAATTAGAAAAAAACCATGGCGCCGGTTCCGTAATGCTCATGGGTAAAGGTATCGAAAACAAAGAAATAAAAGTTATACCTACAGGCTGTCTTGCCCTTGACATGGCATTAGGTGTTGGCGGATTTCCGAGAGGCCGTATTATAGAAATATACGGTAACGAATCTTCAGGAAAAACCACACTTGCTCTTCAGGCTGTAGCAGAAGTTCAGAAAAGAGGCGGAGTATCAGCATTTGTCGATGCCGAACATGCTCTGGATATAGAATATGCAGGAAAATTAGGTGTGGATATTGATAATTTAATAGTTTCACAGCCGGATTACGGAGAACAGGCCCTTGAAATCGTTGACTCTCTTGTAAGATCAAATATGGTTGATATGATAATTCTTGATTCTGTTGCAGCTCTTGTACCGAAAACAGAAATAGAAGGCTCAATGGGAGATGCCCATGTAGGACTTCAGGCAAGATTAATGTCTCAGGCATTAAGAAAACTTGCAGGTTCTGTGAACAAATCAAAAACTATAGTTGTTTTCATAAACCAGGTAAGAATGAAAATAGGTGTAATGTACGGAAATCCTGAAACAACTACAGGCGGTGTAGATTTAAAATTTTATTCCACAATAAGAATTGAAGTAAGAAAAGGTACACAGATAAGAGAAGGAAAAGATGCAATAGGTTCGGAAACAAATTTAAAAGTTGTAAAAAACAAAGTTGCACCTCCTTTTAAAGAAGTAAAAGTTGATATGATTTACGGTAAAGGTATAGCAAGAGAAAATGATATATTTAATCTTGCGGTTGAAAATGAATTAATTTTAAGAAAAGGTGCATGGTTCTTCCTTGTAAATGAAAAAGAAGAAGAAATCAGCATAGGTCAGGGAAAAGTTAATTCTGTAAATTATCTTCTTGAAAATCCTGAGCTAATTGACTACCTCGAATATAAAATAAGATCAAAATTTGAAGTTCCTATTCCGGAAGATTTAGCTGAAAAATTCAATTCCAAAAAACCAGCAAAATCAAAAACGGAAAAGAAAACAACTACTAAAAAATCAGCTAAATCTTCTGCTGAGGATTCTGCGGATGAAATTCCGGAAGATAACGCCACTGATGATAATATCAATGATGATTACACCGAAAATTATCCGGAAGAAGAAAATGAATAATACTGATCCAAATGATGTAAAAGCAGCAGAAAATTCTGCGGCAAATCTTATCAGATTCAGAATGAGAAGTGAAAAAGAATTATCGGAAAGATTACGTGAAAAAGGGTTCTCTGAGGAAACTATAAAAACTGTAACTGAAAAATTAAAAAAACACGGTATTATAGATGATGTTAAATTTTCTTATTTGATGGGGTATGAAAAGGCAACGTTATACGGTAAAGGAAAAATTTTCATAAAAAATTATCTATTACAGTTAGGTGTTGAAAAATACACAGTTTATGATACTATTGAAAAACTTGATCAGGAAGTAAATTTTTATAATTATGCTTTAGAAGAAGCGAAAAAACTTATTAAATTAAAAAAAGAAAAAAATAAAGTTGTTGATTCCCTTATGAGAAAAGGTTATGAATATACTTTAATAGAATATGTTATTAAGGATTTAACAGAAAGTTTTAAAGAAACCTAATTTACAATGAGGAGGAAAAGTATGGTTGTTACAATAATAGCAGTAATTATAACTGCAGCTGTTGCAATTACTGCTGGTATATATTTGGGAAATAAAAATTTTTTAGGTAAACTGGCTTTCGAGAAAGAGCAGCTTCAGAAAGAAATTGAACTTTCAAAAAAAGAAGCAAAATCAATAGTTGAAAAAGCAAAGGAAGATGCAGCTTCTGCCAGAAAAAAAGAAGTTCTGGAAGCAAGAGAAGAAATACATAAAATAAGAGATGACTTTGACAGGGATTCAAAAAAGCAGCGTGATGAATTAAAATCACTTGAAGAAAGACTGGTAAGAAGAGAAGAAAATATAGACAGAAAAGAACAGAACCTTGATTCTCTTAAAGAAAAACTGGAATCAGAAAAATCAGAAATAGAAACATTGAATCAGGAAGCAAAGAACAAACTAAATGAAATAGCTAATTTAACAGAAGACCAGGCAAGAGAAATAATATTAACACAGGCAAAAGAAAAATATGAAAAAGAACTTGCACAGAGATACGTGGAAATAAAAGATAATTACGAAGAAGATGCAAAAAGATATGCAAGATGGGTTATAACTACAGCAATACAGAGATATGCCTCTGATGTAACCTCAGAAATAACAACCTCTACAGTAACTCTTCCTACCGATGATATGAAAGGAAGAATAATCGGAAGAGAAGGAAGAAATATCAGAACATTTGAAAAATTAACAGGAACAGATCTTATAATAGACGATACACCTGAAGTTGTTGTTCTGTCATGTTTTAATCCTTTAAGAAGAGAAATTGCAAGAAGAACTTTAAATGCTCTTGTTCTTGACGGAAGAATTCACCCGGCAAGAATAGAAGAACTTTATGAAAAATCAAAAAAAGAAATTGAAGAATATATAAAAGATGCCGGAAAAGAAGCTGTAATACGAGTAGGAATAAAAACACCTCATCCGGAAATTGTTAAATTACTCGGAAGATTAAAATTCAGAACGAGTTACGGTCAGGATGTTCTTGAACACTCAATAGAAGTTGCACAGTTTGCAGGTCTTATGGCAGAAGAATTGGGACTCAATACAGAAATTACAAAAAGATCAGCTCTTATGCATGATTTAGGTAAAGCAATAGACCATGAAGTAGAAGGTTCACATGCTATTGTCGGCGGACAGATTGCAAAGAGATACGGAGAAAAACTCGAAGTTGTAAACGGAATTCAGTGTCATCATAGTGAAGTTGATACAATGACACCTGAAGCTGTACTTGTAGGAGCTGCAGATGCACTTTCCGCAGCAAGACCGGGAGCAAGAAGAGAAACCCTTGAAAATTATGTAAGAAGAATAGAGCAGCTCGAAGAAATAGCAAAAGGCTTCAGATATGTTGACAAAGCTTATGCTATACAGGCAGGAAGAGAAGTAAGAATAATTGTACAGCCTGATAAAATAGATGATTTTGTTGCCGAAAAACTTGCCCAGGATATTTCATCTCAGATAGAAGAAAAAATGCAGTATCCGGGAGTAATAAAAGTTACAGTAATAAGAGAAAAAAGAAGCGTATCATACGCAACCTGAAATATTATTAAGAATAAAGGAATCCTGGTGTTTATTCATCATGATTCCTTTATTTATTAGAAAGAGGTAAAAAAATGGCTACATTAATAACAACACACAAAAATCCCGATTTTGACGGTTTTGCTTCCGCAATGGCTGCAAAATTTCTTTACAGCGACTCTTATGTAGTAATAGAAGGTATACCTCAGCAGAATCTTCTTGAATTCATCAATATATATAAACCTTTTTATATAGAATCAAAAAATCTTGAATCTTATCTTAATGAAAATAATATAAATTCAGTTGAAAAAATTGTTATAACAGATACCGCAAATATATCAAGAATTCCCGCAGAAATAAAAATTTATATAGAAAACGGAACAGAAACTGATATTTATGATCATCATCCTGCATTAAGAGAAGATAATAATATATACGGAAACAATTTTTCAAGGGAATGCGGATCGGCAACAACACTTGTTCTTGAAAAATTATTACGTGAAACAAATGATCTTCCTGATGTTTACGAAACTCTTTTTTTAATTGCCATTCATGAAGATACCGGAAATTTTCTTTATCCTACGACAACGCCTCTTGATCACATGATAGCCGGAGAACTTATAAAAATGGGCGCAAGAGTAGAAGAAATAAATGAATTTGTTTCCCTTGATATGACAGAAGAACAGAAAAACCTTTTCAATGATCTATATACAAATATACTTGATATAACAGTAGGCGATATAAAAGTAAATATATGTTTTCACCAGATAAATAAATTTATAGGCGGTTTAAACGTAATTACACATAAACTGCTTGATACTCTTTCACCTGATGTTCTCTTCAGTATAGTAAAAATGGAAAAAAATATTTATATAGTAGGCCGTTCAAAAACAGATGAAATTGATTTAAACAAAGTTTTAGAAAGTTTTAACGGCGGGGGACATAAAAAAGCAGGTGCTGCAAAAGTAAAAAACGGAGATATGCAGCAGGTAACAGACAAAATTATAAAAAAACTGAAAAGTGTTTATAACCCCTCACTAAAAGCTGAACATATAATGTCATCACCTGTAAGAACCGTTCAGGAAAATGAAAAAATAGAAAAAGTTTATCAGATTATGGAACAGACAGGTCATTCCGGAATACCTATAATTACAAAAAATAAATTATCAGGAATGGTAACCAAAAAAGATGTTGAAAAAGCCATAAAACATAATCTTGGTCACGCACCAATAAAATCAATTATGTCATCAAAATTAAAAGTTGTAGAATTTGATTCATCGGTAACAGCTATAAGAAGAATAATGGCTGAAGAAGATATAGGAAGAGTTCCTGTGATGAAAAACAACATACTGGTAGGAATAATAACAAGAAGTGACATATTACGTGCTTCAAACGGAATATTTGATTTTTCCCCTAACCCGATATTAGATGAAAAAACCAATATTGTAAATATTAAAAATAAAATGGATGAAAAACTTCCGAGCAGGGTAATGAGTATGCTAAGATTACTCGGAACATACGGTTCTGAACTTTCTATGAATGTTTATGTTGTCGGGGGATTTGTACGCGACCTTATTCTCGGCGTTGAAAATTATGATATTGATATTGTTGTTGAAGGAAATGCACACGAATTCGGAAAATTTGTTTCTGAAAGACTTAAAATAAAATATGTAGAATACAAAGCTTTCAACACATGCTCTCTGTTTTTTAAGGATGGCTTCAGAATAGATGTGGCTACAGCAAGAACAGAATATTATAATGAACCTGCCGATCTTCCTAAAATAGAGATTTCTTCAATAAAAAAAGATTTATACAGAAGAGATTTCTCAATAAATGCAATGGCAATAAAAATAAATCCGGGAAGCTTCGGACATTTACTTGATTTCTTCGGATGTAAAAAAGATATAGAAAACAAAACAATAAAAATACTTTATCCGCTTTCATTTATAGAAGATCCCACAAGAATAATAAGAGGTCTGAGATTTGAACAGCGATACGGATTCAGTATCGAAGAAGATACACTTAATCATCTTAAAAACGCTATAAATGATGGCTATCTGGAAAAAGTATCAGGTCCGAGATTAAGAGAAGAACTGGAAAAAATAATGAAAGAAAGAAACTTCACCGAAACTCTCGACAGACTCGGAAAATTAAAAATTTTCTATCACATGTTCCCCGGAAATTTTTATACACCTACAATAAAAAATGATTTAGTAAAAATTTTTGAAATATATTATCAATACAAAGAAAAAATAAACGATTCTCAGGTAAAAAAATTTCATATTCTCTTATATCCGATATTACAATACTGCAGCGGTGAAAATACCGAATTTATAAGCAACCGTTACGGACTTCCGAAATATTTTTTTACCGAACTTTTCAATGCATTGAATGCACTCGAAAAACTTTCTTTTCTCTTTGAAAAATCAGTAAAATATTCTGAAATATACGAAATATTAAATGGTTTTTCACATGAGCAGGTAATATTTATATTATCAAAATTATCAGAAGACTCAAGAGAAAAAATATATGAATACATAAATAAAATAAAAAATATAAAAATGACTGTTGATGGTAAACAACTAAAAAACAAAGGATTAAAAGGTATTGAAATAAAAAATGAACTTGAAAGAATTAAAAAAGAATTGCTTGATTCTTAAAAAAAATTTAATAATCTTAATTTTTATGAAAAAATAATGTATAATGGTAATGTAAAACTTTATAATATCTTTATATTACGTGAGGTATGAAAAACTTAAAACTGCTTGTGAAGCTTTTTATAATGGTTTTCATTACTGCTGTTATTCCTATAATCATTATAACCTTCATATTTATTTTTTCTTCAGGCAATGAAATTAAAAATCAGGTATCAGTAACGGACAAGGTTTTTGCAGAGCTTTCAAAATCAAAGGTAGAAAATTATTTTTCCGGAAGAATAAGTGATTCAAATCTTGCGGCAAATCTCAGCAGGGTTCAGAAAGCACTTGTATTTAACAACACGGAATCTTCCGAAGCAGACCTTGAAAAGGCCTACAAAGATTTAGATGATTATTTTAAGGTTTCTCTTGAAGAATACGGTTATACAGATATATTTATGACAGATAAATCAGGAAACGGTTTTTTCTGGACAAAAAATAAATCTGCGGAAAATTTTGATTTTTCAGATGTCTCTTATATAAAAGAAGCCTTATCAGGTAAACAGAACTGGTCAGATATATTTTATCTCGATCTTATAAATGCAAATATTATAGTTCTTGCAACTCCTGTTTACGAATCCGGAAATACAAAAAATATTATAGGTACATTGAATATTGTAATAAGTCAGAAAATACTTGAAAACCTTCTATTTGCAGGTATTGAACAAATAGGAAATACTGCTGATTCATTTTTAATTTCGCAGGATCAGATATTACTCACAAATACTAATCATGGTGAATTTTCACAAAATTATTCACTAAAACAGAAAATAAATTCAGACGGTGCAAAAAAACTTGCGGATGAAATAAAAAACAAAAATTATACATACAGCGAATTTACAGAATATACAAATCATTACGGTGAAAAAGTTTTTGGTCTTTTAAGTGTTTTATCTGTAGGAAATAATCATTTCGGGCAGATAATAGAAATAGAAACATCAGAATCTCTTGCAAATCTTAATAAACTTCAGATATTAATAGCTATAATAATATTAATCGTATTAGTTTTCATTGTTATAGTAGTTTATTTTATGTCAAAATCAATAACATTGCCGCTAAAAATATCGGTATCACAGGCAAAAAAATTCTCAGAATATAATTTCAGGGATCATATACCTGAAGAATACACAAAAAGAAAAGATGAAATTGGTGAACTTGCTCTTGCTTTTGAAACTCTATCGGAAAACCTTAGAAATATAATAGAAAATATAAAAGAATCTTCAGACGAAATAAATCAGGCAAGTCAGGGACTTGCATCAATTTCAGAAGAAAATACCGCTTCTATACAGGAACTGGCTTCACAGAGCAGTATAATTTCAGACAATACTGAAAACTCATCTTCAGGATCTCAGAAAATAAATTCAGAAACAGAAGAACTTGCATCATCCGCTCAGACAATATCTGATCTTTCAAAGAAAATATCAGATATAACAGGAGAAACAACAAAAGATTCTGAAATAGGTTCAAAAGTAATAAACAAAGTTACAGAAATGATATCGGAAGCTTTTGAAAATTCAAATATTACAATAGAAAGAGTAACCGAACTAAATACAAAAGCACAGAATATAGAAAGTATAGTCAGTACAATCAACGGAATAACAGAACAGACAAATCTTCTTGCACTAAACGCAGCAATAGAAGCCGCACGTGCCGGTGAAGCCGGTAAAGGATTTGCGGTTGTTGCTGATGAAATAAGAAAACTTGCGGAAGAAAGTAAAACCGCAACACAAAAAATTGCAGAAATTCTGAGCAAATTCAGAGAAGATTCAGGAATAGTTACAAAGCAGACAGAGGATTCAAATACAATTATTTCAAAAGTAAAAACAGGAGCCGATGAAATAACTCTTACTTTTGAAAGAATAAAGCAAAAAATAGAAGATATAAATACCAAAATAAAAACACTTACTTTAAATTCGGAAAATCAGAATGCAGGTACAGAAGAAATACGTAAATCCGTAGGCATTATAGTTAAAAACTTTGAAGAAATATCAGATCAGGTCGGAAATATGAACAACGCCGTATCCGATCTTAATTCAGGAAGTCAGACAATAAGCTCAAATGCTGAAGAATTATCTGCACTTTCACAATCATTAAATGATGTAATAGAAAAATTTATACTGTAAAATATTTTTATAAAAATAAAACTACACCCGGTAAAATAATTACCGGGTGTAGTTTTAATTACTGAATAAATCTTTTAAAACATTATTGGACTTTTTACCTTTATAAATAAAATTATTATTTCCGTAAACACTTCCCGAAAATTCTTTGTTAGTACAACCACAATTTTGATCGGCAAGAAAAACCGCATAAGCATTATCATAAAAAATATTTCCCAAAATATTAACCTGCTGATTTCCACCAAGTAAAATACTGTTGTTAAGGGACAATAAGAAAGAATTATTAAAAACATTACTCGTCATATTTCCTGATAAAAGAATAGAATTAACATTATCACTAAACTCATTACCGATTATATTTATATCAGAACCATTATCAGAAAAAGCAATTATAGCGTTAGAAAATGCACTGAAATGAGAATTTTGTATATAAACATCCGTATAATTCATAACTTTTATTCCGTATCCTTTTATAAGATATGTTTTTCCCGATAATTCCTTTGTTCCGTTGATTTTCACATTATTTATACTTACATTATTATTATAAGTAAAAACAGAAATACCATTATATTTTGTATTTATGTCAATATTATTTATAAATATACCTGCGTCAATTATGTTCATAGCAGTTCCGTCAGAAGTTAAAGTGATGTTTTCTATTATTACATCATCTGTATTATATATTTCAAAAGAATCAGCTGAAATAATTACATTTTCTTTTGAACTTCCTATTATTCTCAGCGGTTTATTAACTGATATATTTCCCCTGTAATTTCCGTTGTTTAAATATATGATATCACCGGATTCGGCTCTGTCAATAAAATCCTGTATGTTTTCACCGTTTTTAATGTTTATGATATTTCCGAAAAAAAATGCAGAGAAACTTAAAAAAATAAGAATTCCCAAAAATATTTTTTTCATATTTCACCCCCTGAATTAATATATTAAAATACTACATATTTTTTTAAAAAAAGTCAATTAACATATCTGATAATTAACAGAAATTTATTATTTTAATATTTTACATAACTGTAATTTTAAATATCAGATATAAATTATCTGTTATTTTTTCTGAAAAAAAATGTTATAATATTTTCGTTAAAGGGGAGTAGCTCACGGCGTAAAATCAACATAATGGCTTTCGGCCTGGTTTTACCATATATATATAAATATATAGCGAGACTTTTGACAGGTTTATCCTGTCAGAAGTCTCTTTATTTTAATCACGGGAGGTTTTTAAATGGATTTTTTTATTATTCCTGCAGCTCTTGCCATGGATGCTTTTGCAGTATCTATAGGTATAGGAATTTATCTGATTAGTGTAACAAAGAAACAGATTTTAAATGTATCTTTTCATTTCGGTTTTTTTCAGTTTATTATGCCTATTATCGGTTATTTCCTCGCAAAATCATTCAGTCGTTATATACAGAATTTTGACCACTGGATAGCCTTTGTTCTTCTTGTATATATAGGAATAAATATGATAATTGAATCAAAAGATGACTGTTGTAAAAAAACAGATCCGACAAAAGAAAAAAATCTTATTATTCTTTCCATAGCAACAAGTATAGATGCAATGGCAATAGGTATAGCTTTTGCGGCTCTCGGGAAAAATATATTTATACCTGCTGTCTCAACAGGTATAATAACTTTTATTATGTCTTTTATCGGTGTATACGGTGGCTGTTTCCTTGGCAAAAAATTCGGAAAACTAATGGAAATTTTCGGAGGAATAGTACTTATCATTATAGGATCAAAAATTTTAATAGAACATTTGTTTTTTTAAACTTAATAAAATAGTGATAAAATATATTCAGACAAAAAAAGTCAAGTTAGGGGTGAAAATATGAAATCATTATTTGATAATATTAATTTAAAAAATTTAAATTTAAAAAACAGATTCGTACGTTCCGCGACATGGGAAAAACTTGCGGATGATAACGGCTTTATGACAGATAAACTTTTAAATATTTATGATAGAGTTTCAAAAGGCGGAGTAGGCCTTATAATAACAAGTTATGCCTATATATCGGAAACAGAAAAACCTAACAAAGGCATGCTCGGAATATACAGCGATACTTTTATTTCTCATTATAAAAAACTCACAGATTTAGTTCATAAAAACGGTTCGAAAATAATTCTGCAGATTGTTTACGGAGGTTCTCAGACAAAGTACAACACTTCTGACAGACTTATATGGGGAATGTCATCAGTACCTCACAAAAAAACAGGTGTAATTCCTAAAGAAATGAATCAGAGCGAAATAAATCTTCTGAAAAAATACTTTGCCGATGCTTCAGTACGAGCAAAAAAAGCAGGTTTTGACGGTGTTCAGATACACGGAGCCCATGGTTATCTTCTTTCACAGAGTTTAAGTACATATTATAATCAGAGAAAAGATTTATACGGAGGTTCTCTTGAAAACCGTTCAAGATTAATAACAGAGGTTTATAGCGAAGTAAGAAAAAATGTCGGTGATGATTATCATGTTTCAATAAAAATTAACTGTTCTGATTTTGAAGAATACGGAACAGATTTTGAACAATCTGTATATCTTTTACAAAAGCTTGATAAATTGGGAATAGATTCTGTTGAAGTGAGCGGAGGAAAAAAACTTTCTCAGTTAAAAGAACATATGGAATCAGTATATGCATGGTATGCAGGTGAAATAGCAAAAAAAATCAAAGCGCCTGTAATACTCGTGGGGTTGAACAGAAGCTATGCCACTATGGATAAAATATTAAATACAACTGATATAGATTTATTTTCAATGGCAAGACCTTTTCTTGCAGAACCTGAACTCATAAACAGATGGGGAAACGGAGATTTAAGTAATTCAAAATGTATTTCATGCGGCAAATGCTACGGAGAAAATGAAAATGGCTGCATAATGGTTAAATAAATAATACTTATATTTCCGAATTATTTTCTTTAATATTCAGAAAGATTTTTTTCAATTAATTTTTTATTAACAAATATTTTTACAATATTTAAATAAACAATTTAATAAAATGACAAATCTTTAGCTGTTTATGTTAACATAGATAGTGTAATATTTATTTGTTAGGGAAATTCCCCCTTCCCTAAGATTTTCCCCTGATATAAAAATTTGCGGCTGATTTTTCAGCCGATTTTTTTATATATTTACATCTTTTTATAATTTTTTTATTTTATACTTAAATGAATTTTTTTAATTAAAATAAAGGAGTGCTGATTTTTATTCAGCACTCCTGTTTATCTTAGTTTGTAAAATATTCTTTAATTATCATTTTTATCGTATAATTTTATTATCAGAAGATCATAGCCATTATCTGAAGCCGTGTAACCGG
>ERZ795048.3346-NODE-3346-length-12036-cov-5.184960_pt1 | contig 12036 bp, 7 predicted proteins | sample MGYA00375132_ERZ795048 | MGnify/ENA primary metagenome ERZ795048 (study PRJEB30177, sample SAMN05720225) | activated sludge metagenome | isolation source: Anaerobic digester | place: Hong Kong | collected 2014-12-17 ...
GTTAAACCCAGGAGAATCGAAAATTGGGGGCGGCGCATTCTTTCACGATTACAATTTGAAAGTAAACCATATATTCAACGATCGGAGTCGCTTATATTTAAGCGGATATCTTGGAAAGGATAAAGGTTTCTTCAACAACACAAATAAAAGTGAATACCTCGACTATGATAACAACCCTAAAAAAATCAGTCAAAAAACCGAAATGGGCCTTGGCTGGGGAAACTCTATCGCTTCGTTGCGCTGGAACTATTTAATATCGAAAAAACTGTTCAGCAATACAACGCTAACTTTTAGCAAGTATATTTTCGATATCGAAACACAATTTGTAACCGAAGATTTGATTGAAAAAACCAAATCTAAAGATTTTTTTCGCTATTACTCAGGCATTCAGGACTGGGCAGCCAAAATCGATTTCGATTATTTTCCCTCGCCAAACCACGATATCAAATTTGGCATCAGCGGAATTTCGCATTTATTTACGCCCGGGGCAACACGCCTTCAATTCCAAAGCATTGATTTAGATGAAGCTTTTGGACTTGACACCCTTTTAGGCAACAACGAAATTGAAGCTTACGAATTGGGCTTGTTTTTTGAAGATGAAATAACCATTAGCAACAGTTTAAAAGTAAACGCAGGAATACACCTATCGGCATTTTTGGTCGAAGGAGAAGAATACATTCGCCCACAACCAAGGCTATCGATGCGATATAAAGCAAATGACACTTGGGCATTAAAAGCATCGTATTCGCGTATGGCCCAACACGTTCACCTCTTAACCACTTCGGGCATTAGTATGCCAACCGACCTATGGTTACCTGTTACCAAAAAATTTGCACCACCAATATCCGACCAAGTTGCTGTGGGCACTGCCATCAATTTCAAAAAAGGGATAAACCTTACCGTTGAAGGATTTTACAAAACCATGACCAACCTTATTGAATACAAAGAAGGTGCATCGTTTATGGGCAGTGCCACCAATTGGGAAAATAAAGTAGAAAAAGGCGATGGATGGAGTTACGGTGCCGAAGTTATGCTCGAAAAAACAGTTGGGCAAACAACCGGATGGATTGGCTATACATGGTCGAAAACTGAACGACTTTTTGAAAACCTGAACTTTGGCAACCCATTCCCGGCAAAATACGACCGCCGACATGATATTAGCATAGCCTTTACTCACGAGTTTAGCAAAAAATTTGATATTGGTGGCACATGGGTTTATGGCACTGGCAACGCAGTTACTCTTTCAATTATGGAATACCCTCAAGCCACTATACCCGATACTGAAGAAAACTATCGATATTACAGTTCGTTGAAAGAATACGAAGGAAGAAACAATTTCCGTACACCTGCCTACCACCGTATGGATTTAGGCGCAAACTTTCACAAAGAACTGAAACGCGGAATCCGTACTTGGAGTATTTCGGTTTATAATGTTTACAACCGTCAAAACCCTTTTGTTATTATGTGGGATACCGAGGGCGGCGATTACGGGCTGAATCCAGTAACCGGCGAGTATGTTCAGGTAGAAGAGCGCCGTACTGTACTAAAACAGATAAGCATTATGCAATTGATCCCTTCAATTTCCTATTCGTTTAAATTCTAAAAAAACACATCATGAAAACAATATTTCATTCGCTAATTCTTTTTTCGTTCATACTAATTTTTGCTGCTTGCGAAAAAGAAATAAAATTCAACAACAAACTTATTGCACCCAAATTAGTAATTAACAGCTTTGTTAGTGCCGACAGCCTTTTTGAAGCCACTATTGCATTGAGCAAAGCGGTACCCGGTGTCGAAAAACCTTTTGAATGGATCGACAATGCAACGGTAAATTTATATGCAAATGGCGAAAAAGTGGAGGAACTTAAGGCTATCGAAATCAATTATGCCGAAGATGATGATAATTACTATTGGGACGACAATTCCAATACTCGCCCCAAAACCAAATACCTTTCAATAAATACAAAAGCCGAAGCAGGTAAAACATACAAATTAGAAGTAATACACCCCGAACATGGCACAGCCTATGGCGAAACTACTTTGCCCCAACCGATTGAAATTATATCGCTCAAAAGCGAAAAAACTTTAATGAATTATGAGTGGGGTGGAAAAGACAACCAGCTTATTGTTAAAATGAAATTTAAAGACACACCAAACGAAGAGAATTATTACAGGCTTACTTTTACCCGAATGTACGGTTCAAGCGAAACATACAAATATGACGAAACGGAGAAAGATACATCTCAATTCACCATATACATTTCGACCCGAAAAAACGGCACCAATCTGAACAGTAGCGACCCGATATTTAGCAACGATGAAGATGCAAACGATTTTTTGTTTGGCTCGCCAGGCAATTATTACAACCTTTTTACCGACGATTTGATTGATGGAAAAGAGTACGAAATAAGCTTTATAGCTTTCAATAAATTTGTTGATGAATACAGCCTCGATACTATGTATAATTTTTTAGAAGCCCCGGGCGAATTCTGTAAAATTGATGTAAAACTGAGCAGTCTTACACGCGAAGCCTTTTTATACATAAAATCGAGCCACGCCCAGGATTGGTACGGCGAGGACTTCTTTTCGGAACCTGTTCAGGCTTTTTCGAACATCGAAAATGGCATCGGTATTTTTGCCGGCTACTCATCGTCGGTAAAAAGCCTCACAATAGGCAATTACCCAATCGACACCATAAGGTACGAACTTAACGAATTCGACTACTACTATTAGCAATGTTTTAAACTACCTATTTATTCGTTTTTAGTTTTATCAAAAGAAAGTTGCATTTATACTGCAACCTTTACAAGGTATTGCATCCTATAAAAATAAATACTATTCATGTATTTTAAGTTAAATAACAAATAATTACACTTTTTAACAAAGGCAAACATTACCTTTGTACACCTTAAACAACCTTTAAACCAATGAACAAACCAAGTTTACTGCTACTATTTATCCTGATTGCACTATCGGGACGGGCTCAACGCTACACCATTAGCGGATACATAAGCGACAAAAACAGCCGCGAACGCCTCATTAACGCCAACGTATACGAAAATAACACCCTACAAGGCACCACCGCCAACAATTTTGGATTCTACAGCATTTCGCTACCCAAAGGTGAAGTAAAAATAACAGCTTCGTTTATTGGCTATTCGCCTCAAACAATCGACATCGATTTACAAGAAGACATTACTATCAATTTTGAGGTGGAACTCAAAAGCGACCAAATTGAAGAAATTACCGTTACCGGCAATCGAACCAACAAAATTGAAAACACGCAAATGAGCATGATTGACGTTCCGGTTCAAAAATTACAAAACATACCCACCATTTTAGGCGAGGCCGATGTGCTAAAAGTTATACAGTTACTGCCCGGTGTGCAGGGCGGCACCGAAGGCACAAGCGGCATTTACGTACGAGGTGGTGGCCCCGATCAAAACCTCTTTTTGCTCGACGGTGTGCCTGTTTACAACGCAGGCCACCTACTGGGCATCTTTTCGGTTTTTAACCCCGATGCACTGCGTACTGTAAAATTGTACAAAGGCGCTTTCCCGGCACGTTTTAGCGGTCGCTTGTCTTCAGTGGTCGATGTGAGCATGAAGGACGGCAACATGCAGCAACTGAAAGGCGATTTTTCGATAGGCCTGATCTCCTCAAAACTGATGCTCGAAGGGCCAATAGTAAAAGATAAAACCTCGTTCATGATCTCAGGTCGCCGCAGCTATGCCGATTTGTTGGCTCAACCCATTATAGCGGCACAAAACAAAAACAACCAACGAAGCAAAATTAATGGCTTGGCTTTTTTTCACGATTTCAATTTTAAACTCAACCATATTTTTTCAGACAAAAGCAGATTATACTGGAGCTTGTACCACGGCCGCGACAAAGGAAAAGTAGGTCAAGCCATTACCGTACGTAACGACAAATCGGAGGTGATAGAAAATCTCGACAACCAATTTGGCTTAGGATGGGGAAACACCATTTCGTCGGTACGTTGGAACTATCTCATTTCACCAAAATTATTTTCAAACACTACCCTCACCTACAGTAAATACAAATTCGATATTCTTTCGGATGAAAGCTACCACCAATATTACAACAACAGTATTAAAAAAGAATTTTTCGAATACAGTTCGGGTATTGAAGACATCGCCTTAAAAATCGATTTCGACTATTTTCCCACACCACGTCATGCTGTAAAATTTGGTACAAGTTACATTAACCACAAATTTAGTCCTGGCGTAACAACATTTAAATTCAGCAATACGGCCGATTCAACTGCAAGCAATACAACATTTGGCAATCGCGATGTTTTTGCCAACGAACTATCGGCATATATTGAAGACGATATTACCATCAGTACCAATTTAAAGCTAAATGCTGGTTTTCATCTTTCGGCCTTTTTTGTCGATGGCAAAACCTACTTTTCGCCACAGCCAAGGCTTTCGGCGCGCTGGTTGCTAAACCCCGACTGGTCGGTTAAGGCTTCGTACTCTCGCATGGCACAGCACGTTCACTTGCTTACGATGTCGGGCATCGACCTGCCCAGCGACTTGTGGGTGCCCGTAACCAAAAATCTGGCGCCACCCACATCGAACCAATTTGCTTTAGGTACAGCCCTAAAATTGCCGCATAAGCTCGACCTTTCGGTTGAAGGTTTTTATAAAGATATGAACAACCTTATTGAGTACAAAGAAGGCGCATCGTTTATGAAAAATGGAACCGACTGGGAAAAAATGGTTGAACTAGGCAAAGGATGGTCGTATGGAGTTGAAGTTTTACTCGAAAAAACAATTGGTAAAACCACAGGCTGGCTTGGCTATACATGGTCGAAAACCGAACGGCAGTTCGAAAAAATAAATTTTGGACGTGTGTTTCCGGCCAAATACGATCGCCGGCACGATTTGAGCCTTGTACTTACCCACAAATTCAGCAACAAGTTCGACATTAGCGGCTCGTGGGTTTATGCCACCGGAAGTTCAGCAACACTGGCTTTCTCGCACATTCCTATTGGAAATATCCCCTATGCATGGAACTTCGGATTTGGAGAAAATTACGCTTATGCCTACGAAAGCCGCAACAACTACCGCATGCCCGATTTTCACCGCCTCGACCTTGGCGTGAATTTTCACAAACAAAAGAAAAGGGGCGTACGCACCTGGAACATATCGGTTTACAATGCATACAACCGCAACAACGCACTGCTGCTTATGTGGATGGAAGAAGACAAAGACGGCGAAATGACCTATGGCGGAGGATCAATGTTCAACAGTGGTACCATGAAACTGTTCAAAGCCACATTTATGCCTATTATCCCATCTGTTTCCTATTCGTTCAAATTCTAAAAAACAACTACAATGAAAATCAAATTCATACTCATAATCAAACTATTACTAATTATCACTGCATGTGTCGATGAAATTAAATTAAAAGAAGATTACACAAGCAAAAAACTGGTGGTTAGCTCATTTATTACCAACGGCGAGAATATTGTGGTAAACCTTTATCAAAATAAACCTATAAACAGCAAGTACGAACCAGCATTAAAAACGAAAGCTAAAATCGTTTTGTATGAAAACGGAAATGAAAAAGAGACCTTAAAACCAATGGTTAGATATAGCAATAGCTACGACTACGAAAATCAAACCCAAATAACCGACAGCACCTATATGTACACCTCAGAGCAAACCGAAATAAAAAATGGTAACACCTATAAAATTGTAGTTGAATGCGAGGGTTACGAAACAGTTACAGCAGAAACTACGGTACCATTTCCTGTTCCGGTTAATGCTTTCGACTCGTTAACCGTTCACAAAGAAAGCCATGGAAGTAAATATACCGAATATGATTATAAACTAAGCTTTACCGATAAGGCCGAAGATATAAACTATTACCGTTTAATTGTTTTAGAAGCATCGGCCAAGAAAAGTTTTTTAAAATTGGGCTCCGACACTATTGATTATATCGATATGAACTTATTTTCAAGCAGTACATATATCAACAGCACCGATCCACTGTTAACCAACGAAAACAAAGATGCCAACAGCTACCTATTTGGCGAACTTGATAACAGCTATGGGATTTTTACCGACGATATGATTAACGGGGAAAGCTACGAAATTAAATTCACTGCCAACTTTCAATACTATTCGAGCAACGAAATGGACTATGAAGCAGGCGAATTCCGTAAGGTGAACCTTGTTTTACAAAGCTTAAATGCCGATATGTTTTATTACCTCCGATCGATTGACGCACAAGAATATAGTGACTACATGATGTTTACCGAGCCTGTACCAATTTATTCGAATGTTGAAAACGGCTTTGGTGTTTTTGCTGCTTACGCCTCAAGCGAGATTGAAATTATTTATGGCGAATACCCAAAAGAAGGGGTTAAATATTTTACATGGTCAGACATACAACAACTTTATGAAGATTATAACAATAAATAACAAATATTTTAGTTAAATAACAAATCACCACTCTTTTAAACAAAATCATTAATTAACTTTGCTTAGTCAAATTAACCTTTTAAAACGATGAACAAACCAAGCTTACTGCTACTATTTTTTCTGATTGCACTATCGGGCTGGGCTCAACGCTACACCATCAGCGGATACATAAGCGACAAAAACAGCCGCGAACGCCTAATCAATGCCAACGTTTACGAAAACAATACCTTGCAAGGAACTACTGCCAATAATTATGGTTTTTACAGCATTTCGTTACCAAAGGGTGAAGTTCAAATAACGGCTTCGTTTATTGGCTATTCTCCCAAACAAATAGAGATCGATTTAAAGGAAAATACCACAATCAATTTCGAACTTGATTTAAAAAGTGATCAGCTCGATGAAATTACTGTTGTTGGAAATCAAATTAACAAGGTTGAAGACACCCAAATGAGTATGATCGACATTCCAATTCAGAAATTACAGAAAATACCGGTAATAATGGGCGAAGCCGATGTGCTAAAAGTTATTCAGCTTTTGCCTGGTGTACAGGGCGGTACCGAAGGCACCAGCGGCATTTATGTTCGCGGTGGCGGCCCCGACCAAAACCTGTTCCTTCTCGACGGGGTTCCCGTTTACAACGCCAGCCACTTACTGGGTTTCTTCTCGGTTTTTAACCCCGATGCGATCAAAACAGTAAAACTGTACAAAGGGGGTTTCCCTTCGCGTTTTGGCGGCAGGCTCTCCTCGGTAGTCGATATCAGCATGAAAGACGGTAACATGCAAAAGCTCAAAGGCGATATTTCCATCGGACTCATTTCGTCGAAACTCATGCTCGAAGGGCCAATAAAAAAAGATCAAACTTCGTTCATGATCTCGGCTAGGCGAACTTACCTCGATGTAATGGCAAAGCCAATAATTACTTTGATCAACAAAATTGACGGTACCGACATGAATGCCGGAGCATTTTTTCACGATTACAACTTAAAAGTGAACCACATTTTTAGCGACAGGAGCAGGCTATATTTAAGCGGATATTTTGGAAAAGACAAGGGGTTTGTTGGCAACAAATCGACATCGAACCGGGTTGATGCCGAAAACAACCTCATTCAATACAAATACAAAGACGAAACCAGCCTGAAATGGGGAAACACCATTGGATCGGCACGTTGGAACTATCTGTTAACGCCAAAAATTTTTAGCAATACAACCCTTACCTACAGCAAATACCTTTTCGATGTTGGCTCAAATTTTAAAGCTACCAACATTACAAAAAACACCTTCAACGAAGATATTTTCAGATATTACTCAGGAATTGAGGACATTACCGGAAAAATCGACTTCGATTATTTTCCTACACCCCGGCATTCAATCAAATTCGGAACAGCATATACATATCACCATTTTACTCCCGGAGCCATGCGCATCCAGCTCGAATCGGTGGTACTAACCGACAGTAGCGGAATTGCTAAAGATTTTGCAAACAGAAAAATTTATGCTCACGATTTTGCAGCTTACTTCGAAGACGACATCACTGTAACCGAAAATTTCAAAATAAATGCAGGCTTGCACCTTTCTGTTTTCAACGTACAAAACGAAACCTTCGTTCGGCCACAACCCCGCCTTTCGATGCGCTACAAAGGTGGCGAAAACTGGGCAATGAAAGCTTCGTACACCCGCATGGCACAACACGTACATTTGTTAACTTCGTCGGGCATAAGCATGCCAACCGATTTGTGGTTGCCGGTAACCAAAAACTTTGCCCCCCCGGTTTCCGATCAGTTTGTTTTTGGCACTGCAATTAACTTTCAACACGGAATAAACCTTACTGTTGAAGGATTTTACAAGAACATGACCAATCTTATTGAGTACAAAGAAGGTGCATCGTTTATGGGCAACGACACCAATTGGGAAGAAAAAGTTGAGAAAGGTATTGGCTGGAGTTACGGTGCCGAAATTTTGCTCGAAAAAACAATAGGAAAAACAACAGGATGGATTGGCTATACCTGGTCGAAAACCGAACGACAGTTCGATAACCTTAATTTTGGCAACCCTTTTCCAGCAAAATACGATCGCAGGCACGATGTAAGCATTGCTTTTACCCATCAAATAAGCAAAAGAATAGACATTAGCGGCACTTGGGTTTACGGAACAGGCAACGCGGTAACATTGGCATTAATGGAGTTCCCAAGCATGAAAATCCCTTACACAAACAACTATTATTCAGGAAGAAACCTGCGCGATTACGGCGGGCGAAACAATTACCGTATGCCGGCTTATCACCGTATGGATTTAGGTGTTAACCTGCACAAAGAATTCAAACGCGGCACCCGTACCTGGAGTTTTTCATTATACAATGCCTACAACAACATGAACCCGTTTTTGCTTGAATGGGGCATGAAAAATGGCAATTACATTTACAATAGCGTAACGGGCGAAATGGTACTCGACGGCGATCCGGAAGTTATTCTTGAAAAACTGACAATCTTTCCGGTAATACCATCAATTTCGTATTCTTTTAAATTTTAACGCACCCATTCAAATCTACTCATTATGAAACAAATACTCATCATAGCTACAACAATTGCCCTACTTTTTACAGCTTGCCGCGAAGAAGTAAAATTCAACGACAAAAACATTTCGTCGAAAATGGTGGTAAACAGTTTTGTTGAAGCCGACAGCATAATAATAGTGACCATTGCCGGCAGCAAACCTATTCCAGGCGTTCCCAGCAACTTTAACTGGATAAACGATGCCAACATAGTTTTATTTGTGAACGACAAAGAAACAGAAACGCTCAAAACACGAAGCATTTTGCCTGAAAATAACGATTACGACAATTATTACTATTACGAAGAAGATTATGCACCAAATGTGGAGTATTATTCAAGCACCAAAGCCGAAATTGGAAAATCATACCGATTAAAAATTACCCACCCAAAATATGGCGAAACAACTTGCGAAACAAGCATACCCAAACCGGTACAAATTATTTCAGTTGATACTACTTACACAGGCAGTGCCCGATACAACCATGATATCAACATGGTAAACGTAGCCATTAAATTTAAAGATCCGGCAAACGAAGCAAATTACTACCGCTTAATTGCATATATAAAAAGAGGCGAATACGTAGAAGAATATTATAACGATTTAATTGTTGACTCGTCGGTTGTTGTTTCGGAACAATACCCAAGAATAAACGACCCTGTTATTAACCCCGAACAGGAAGATGCCAACGACTTTGTATTTGGCAGCCCGGGCAACCCTTACAATATATTCACCGATGAATTGATCGACGGGCGCGAATACACTGTAAATTTCACTATCAGCCTTAACAACCATAACCGTATCGAAGGGGTCGATTTATTCGAAAAAGGTGAGTTTGAACACTTGATGTTTATTTTGCAAAGCATAACCCCCGAAACCTACTTGTTCTTGAAATCGTCGCACCTGCACCATTATTACGATGGCGACCTGTTTGCCGAACCGGTACAAGTATTCAGTAATGTTGAAAATGGACTTGGAATTTTCGGAGGTCAGTCGAATTCGGTTGCAATAATGCAAAACGGCCAATACCCCAAGGACTCAATTAATTATCAATATAACAACTACTACCCTTACTATTACTATAATTAAACTAATTGAATTATTGCTCAACAAAAAAAAGGAGTGGTGCTTAGCTTTAAATGGATTAACACAAGTAGCGTTAAAAACCATGAAAGTTTAAACAATAAGAAACAGTATTTACCTGTTATTTCACATAAATTAAGATCAAAATTTAAAAGCTGTTTATCAAATGGAATACCTAGGTTCTTGCTTATGTAAAGGAATTAAATTTAAAGTTATTGGCGACTTTGAAAGTTTTTATTTATGCCATTGCAGATATTGCAGGAAAGACACTGGATCGGCCCATGCTGCAAATTTGTTTTCCACAACTGCTAAACTTGAATGGATAAAAACGGAAACAGAAATTAAAAAATTCCAACCACATAAAAGCAATCATGTGAAAGCCTTTTGCTCTAATTGCGGTTCAGCTATGCCCAATTTACAAATGGATGGTAAACTTTTGGTAGTTCCAGCTGGTTGTTTAGATACTCCATTAAAAAAGCGACCTAATGCACATATTTTCATATCCAATAAAGCTAGTTGGGATGATTCGCTGGAAGATATAAAAAGGTTTAATCGTTTCCCTGAATAGAAAATAAATATTAAGACCTGAACACTGAATTTGTTGGCAAATAGAAATTGAGAAACAATTTAAAGGAGATTAACTGAACGGCACGATAAAAGGACATCCTTTACAAAGTTAAAGGGACATAGTTTACACTTATAAAAATTTAATTTCTCCCAAAAAAGATCATTGTTCCTCGAAAAAAATCAACAACTTAATAACAAAAAAACCCATCTATCTTCGTTCGAAGCAAACCATTCCATTTTCGGCACCGGGTAGTTGGTACCAATTGGTTACAACGGCGTCGCCCTCGCGAATAAGTTCAAGCACCGGTTTCAATCGATCGAAATCGTTTTCGGCAAAATATTCGCCTTTATCGTAATCCCAGAAATAGAATTTAATCGATTCGGCATCAACAACTGCCAATAAAAACAAGGTATAGAAAGTACGATCGGCACCTTCGACACGATACGTACACAGATTCAATTGATCGCAAGCCAAACTGTCGATTGTTAGTTGATACTCGTATTCGAGCTCGTCATATGAAAACTGCCAAGTACCGCCCCAATCGTCCATTGTTGTATTAATGGCAAAGGGACTGTTCCACGTTAGCGTTTCGACACACGGATCGCACTCAAAGCCTAATACTTGCCCAACTGCTTTTGCTTCGCCGTTGATGTTTACAAAAAGATAAGCCAAATCGGTTTCGTGAAATTCTCTGTTGCCAGCCTCATCGAAAGCATCAATTACAACTTCATAGTAATTTTCGTATCCGGTATGGCGCATGTTATACTCTTCAACTTTAAAATACGCAGGCGTATCGCCATCGCAACATCCGCAATAGATCATTACCTGATCGTGATCCTTAAGGAATTCAATTGCTCCAATAGCCTGATCTTCGGAAATATAGGCCAATTGATCGGCACGCGAAATTAATGACATTGCGACAATACATAAGGTAATCGCCAGTTTGGTAGTGATGTTCATAATTTTTTTGATTTTAGATTTTGGGGCAAATATAAAAAAAGTTCAGATTTCAACGATAAGCAGCGCGAATATTTTGCATGGCCTGAGCAGCAGTCATTTGACCATTGGCTACATTTAATAAATTGTAGTTAATCTGCTTTTGTTTTCCGTTGAATAAATCATCGCCCAAATTAACATCAACTAAGCGGTTATCGTATTTAGCAGCCATGTGTTTCGAAAAATTACTAAAGTCGTCGGTGCCAAATTCGGTGAACGACATTCGTCCTTCCAAACCGGTGGGACATTTTGAATAGTTTTCCCATTTTTCGGCAATATCGACAGTACTCATGTATTGCATTAAACGAACGGCAGCATCGCGATTCTTTGCTTTTTTGGGTACAGCAAATATTGCATTGTAAGTGCCCGAATATGCAAAAGCAGCTT
>ERZ795048.3348-NODE-3348-length-12033-cov-19.735599_pt1 | contig 12033 bp, 8 predicted proteins | sample MGYA00375132_ERZ795048 | MGnify/ENA primary metagenome ERZ795048 (study PRJEB30177, sample SAMN05720225) | activated sludge metagenome | isolation source: Anaerobic digester | place: Hong Kong | collected 2014-12-17 ...
GGTAGACGTGATGAATGCCGGAAGGATGAGAGTCCCCCTTCAAGAAAGCCCTCACATCTTACCGGATTAAGGCGGTCTCAATCGTATGCACACCGGGTCTCTTCGTCGGTGAGGGTGGGTGCGATGAGCTCCTTCCAGCGTTCCGTCTCCCATGTGCGCAGGTTCCTGTGCGTCGTGTGGTAGTTCTCGGGTATCGGGTGCGTCCCGACGACGACCTCGATCCCGTACTTCTCCGTGATGAACCGGGAGAAATACGATATCCTCGGGCACGGGGGGTAGCCGACGACCATTCCCGTCGCAAGGTGGATGACGTCGGCGCCGTTCTTCACCATCTCGGCAGGGACGTACTCGACGTTCCCGCCGGGGCACCCGTTGCAGGTGGCAAACCCGACGAGTTCCACCTCTCTTCCCCTGTACCGCTCGAAGGCCCCCTCGCGGTTCCGGAGGGCCCGCAGGCATTTCCCGCCGGCACAGGTCCTGTACCGGTCGCAGATGATGATTCCAAGCCTGATTGGATCGCTCAAATGTAGCATCTCCCTGTATGGATAGTGTATTGCCCTGATGATTAAATCATATATCGCGGTTCACCGCCATCCCGGCATAAAACGAGGTGGATTGCACGCATCATTCACGGCTATGTGCGCATTCCTTCTCCGGCCCCATCTGGAGCCTTCGCGCCGTTTCCATCGAATGTCCACCTGGCATCGTCCGGATTAAGCCGGATCCACTCCATGCACCAGTGTACTGGAAAAACCACGCCGCCGGATAGCGGAGAGCCAGGTTCTTACGCCCGCACCCATTCCCGGCCCTCTTCGACCCGCCCTGGAGAAGCGGACCCCGGTCCCGTCCCAGCATCTGCCCCCCATCATACCGTCGTGTGTATGAATTTCGTCTCCGACGGTGAACCTGTTCCAGGTACCGGTGGAGATGTTCCCACCATGGACAAGGACAAATGTGGCCATCCCTGGCGTGCTGCGCCTACCCGGGGACATCCCCTGATCCTGTCCGGTAATTCCCTTTCGGCACGTGCAGCTCGAACCTCGCACCGCTGCCGGGGTCTCCTGTCTCGCGAATCGCAATCCCGGTGATCGAGAGGATCTCCTGGGCGAGGAAGAGGCCAAAGCCGGTATTGCTGCCAATACCCTTCTCAAAGATCCGCGTCTTGTCTTCATGGGAAACACCGACACCGTCATCCTCTATGACGACCACGAGCCCGTCAGGATCCTCCCTGCAGTGGACCGAGATCCCGGTTGCCCGCAATCCGTGCCGCGTCGTGTTGTCAAAGAGATTGAAGAAGACATTCTCGAGCATCGGGTCCCCGTAGATCTCCTGGTCACAGGTGCAGGACACACTCAAATTCCCGGGTGCGTGCGAGCGTACGAGCTCCTTCACGCTGAACCATCCGGGAGCCTGGTGGCCGAGTTCCTGGTACGCCCGGGTAAACTCGATCTGGCGGGTGATCATCGAGCCTGCGGTATCGATCTTTCGTAAAGCATCGGCGATGACCGGTTCCGGGTCGTTCATGAGGGCGAGCTCGGTGAATCCCTTCAGGATCATGACCTGGTTTGCGACGTCGTGCCGGGTGATGCTTGTCAGGAGCCCGATCTTCTCGTTTGCATCCCGGATCGCCCGCTCGGCCCGCCGCAGTTCCGTAATATCGGATGCGTACAGGTTCACGTACCGCTCGTTCTCGGGCCGGATGGCGGTGACCTCGTACACCCTGCCATACGCATCATCGATCTCCTCGAAGTAGATGCCTTCATCTTCCAGGACTTCCGCGAGGATCTCTCGTGTCACGTCCGGCAGTTCGCCTTCGTGATGCTCCAGCGCCTCGAGCCACACTCTCCCCGGTGTGTTCGCATAGAGCAGGGTGCCGTCCGCCGCAAGCCTGAGAACAGGATAGGGGTTCTCTTCAGGGAACTGTGCAAGGCTCCTGATCGTCTCCTCGGCACATTTCCGGTCGGTAATATCAAGGAAACTGACAAGGCTTGCGACGACCTCGCCCTGCCCGTTTGTTATGGGGATCCCGAACGCCTCGATCCGGATCTCGCTCCCGTCCGGCCTTCTGACCACCATGTCGTCGACATGGCTCGATTCGCCCCTCATGCCCCGGGAAAGGGGCGTCTCGTCTGCCGGATACGGGCTGCCGCTCCCTGCCCGGTAGACCTCCGGGAAGAACTTCATGGTCGTATCCGGGAGAGACTCGTGACCCAGCAGCCGGAGCGCCTCCCGGTTGGCAAGGATCAGACTTCCCGAAGGGGCTCTCACCATGAGGATGCCGATCGGGACCGAATCGAGGAGGGTATTGACGATCCTGTTCTGTCGCTCGAGTTCGTCTGTCTTCTCCTGCAACTCGCTCTCGATCCGTTTCTGGTCCGTGATATCCCGGGAGATGCCGAGCACGTGGGTTATTGTTCCGTCCGCATCGCGAACCGGGACGAGCGAGTGATCGAACCAGTGTGCGACTCCCCCAAATGTGATCTGCCCTGTACTGCGAAGATGCGCGCCCGTCGAGAATACCTTCTCGATCGCCTGCCGCTGGTGCCTCGAGAGATCCTCCGGAAACAGGCTCGAGCGCCCTCTCCCGATGATCTCGTCCCGGGGTTTCCCGAGCATCTCTGACGCGAACCTGTTGACATAGGTGACAGAATCATTTCGATCTATCATGAATATGAGATCGTTTGAGGCCTCTGCCAGGCTCCGGTAGTAGGCCTCGCTCCGGGCAAGCGAATCCAGGGCCACTTTCGTCTCCGTGATATCCCTGCCGACCGACTGGTATTCGAGGAGGGTTCCGGACGGATCAAAGATGGCGCGATCGCTCCACAGCTGCCACCGGATCGATCCGTCAGGCATGATGATCCGGTGTTCGATGGTCCCGACGGGATGTTCCGGGGTCAGCGAAGCAAAGAACTCGCTGACGAGTCCCCGGTCCTGTTCGGGGATATCCGGCTTGAACCGGTGGCCAAGGATCTCATCGCGGGCAAATCCGAAGTACCTGCAGTAGGAGTCGTTTACAAAGACATGCGTGCCGTCAGGGAGAAAACGAGAGATGAACTCGGTCTGGTCCTCGACGACATTCCGGTACCGCTCCTCGCTCCCTGCGAGGGCTTCTTCAGCCTTCATCCGGTTGATTGCCGTAGAGATCTGCGTTGCAACCGTTTCGAGGGCAAACCGCGCTGCCTGGGAGATCTCCCTGGATACATGCGACGAGACATTCAGGCAGGCGATACTCTGCCCGTCCGCGACTATCGGGATACATGCGAACGACCGGAAACCCTCCTCTTCCTGGAGCGGAGAGCGACGCGATTCCAGTTCAGAAAACGGCAGGTAATATGGCTCCCCTTTCATCACGATCCGCGCCTGCGGTGAATCCAGGGGATACTGCGAGGCCCGCCTGAGAAAGTCATCGCCGAGGTTTTGTGAGAGCAAGAGATCCAGCGTCCCTCTCTCTCTGTCGAGGAAGTATATCCCGCCTGAATCCATCCCCGACACCCTGATCGCCGCATCAAGACCCGCCTCCATCGTCTCACGCATTCCGCGGGTCTTCTGGAGAGCCAGTCCGAGATCGAGCTGAATCCCGAGGATCGACTCCTGCCTCTTGCGTTCCGTGATATCACGGAATGTCCCCTCGACTCCGAGGAGCTCCCCCCCGTCACCATAATAGAGGTGGCTGCTCGTCTCAATGATCAGCGGCGTATTATCCTTCTTCCTGAACCAGGCCTCGTAATTGGTCACTTTTCCCGTTCGGGAGATCTCTTCGAGCAGATACTTCCTATCATCCGGGTTTAACCAGAACTCCTCCACGTTCCTCCCGAGGCATTCGGAGAGGTCGTCATACCCGAGGAGGGCTGCCCATGACTGACTGGCCTTCACGAGAATTCCTTTCGTATCCGTCCGGTAATAGACGTCCTGGAGCTGGTTTAACAGGTTCGTGTACTCCCTGTCTGCCTGGACAAGGCTCATTTCAGCCTTTTTCTGTTCGGTTATATCATTGAGGAACGAGAGTGTCGCAGGCTTTCCGGACCAGGTCATCTTGGTCGAGTTGATCCTGACCCACCGCTCATCCCCTGCTCCCGTGATGATCCGGAACATGTACCCGGTGGACGGGTTCTCCCCCCTCATTCGCTGGAGGTGGTGGGACATCACCTTCTCACGGTCATCCGGATGAATGAAGTCCGTGAACGGCTTCGAGGTGAGGAATTCCTGCGGATAGCAGAGCAGGCTGACGACTGTCGGGTTGACATGCACCATGCGGTCGTTCTGTGCGACAAGGATTCCTTCGGTCGCGTTCTCGAAGAGGAGCCGGTAGTTCTGTTCGCTGTCCCGGATCTTCTCCTCCACGCGTTTCCTGTCGGTTATATCGACGATGATGCCCCGGACTCCCACCCTCTCCTGGTTCCTGGTGACAGGCGAAGCATAGACCGAGATGGGTAAGGTGCTGCCATCTCTCCGCTGGGCCATGAACTCGCTGCCTGCAGGCAGCAGGAAATCCCCTTCAACCATCCGGACAAAGAGGTCCGATACCCGCTCACGGTCACCGGGGGCGATCAAATCCGGTATGTAGACCCCGTTTTCGAGGTCCTCCATGCTGTATCCAAAGGTCTCGAACGCAATGCGGTTTGCATAGACGAGTCTTCCGTCTGCACCGGTCTCGAATACGACCTGGGGCAGCAGGTCCGATAGCTCACGGTACCGCTTCTCGCTCTCGTTTAACGCCTGTTCGACCTTCTTCCACTCGGTCACCTCGCGGATAGACTCGATGGCCCCGACGACGTTTCCCCGGATATCGTAGAGCAGGGTTGCAGTGAACCAGAAGTCCGCACCCTGCCCGTCGTTGAACTGGGGAAGGTGGATCTCTGACGTGAGCTTGTTTCCTTCCCGCCTGATCGACGGGTAGGTTGCTTCTATGACAGGGTCTTCCCTCATCACCAGGTCGATGAGGATGGGGCGTTGTTTGCCGTAGAACGGGATCGCATACTCGTAATCACCCTTCCCCACGATATCCTCCGGCTTTACCCCGGTCATCTTCTCGATCGCCCGGTTCCAGGCGATCACCACGCCGTCCCTGTCGATGGCAAAGGTTGCATCGGGGAGGAAGTTGAGGATGTCTGCCTCGCGTCGCTCGTGGTCACGAATGCTTGCCTCGGCCCGTCTCTGGCTGACAGCCTGTTTCACCTTGTGTGCGAGTTCCGCAAACTGGGAGACCGCATCGCCACCCTTGTGCAGGTAGAAGTCTACACCCTCGTTTAAGGCCTGGATGACGACCTCCTCCCTGCCGCGGCCGGTGAAGATGATGAACGGGAGATCGCCGAATTGCCTGCGCACAGCCTTCAGAAGCTCGATCCCGTTCATCCCGGGCATCTGGTAGTCAGAGATGACGGCATCGTAGTGCTCTTTTGCGAGGATCTCGAGTGCCCGTTCCGCAGACGTGACGGTTCCGACCCGGAATTCGTCGTGCCTCTCGAGAAAGATTCTCGCTACCTCGAGGAGATCGGGTTCGTCATCGACGTACAGGACCGAGATCATGGGCTAACCGTAATTTCAGAATGTGCTCTTCCATACGAAGAGGTTTTCCTCGCGGCATTGTGGAGCAGGATCCCGCTGAACCGGGTCGGGGGGGTTCGGAAAGCCCCGTCATTGCACAGGTCGCACGGATCCTGCGGATCGCAGGGGAAACGGGGAGCGGTCCGGCATGGATGATGGCCAGATCTCATTTCATTCCGGGTTTCCGAGCCATGCAGAGAACCTGCATGCAGGGACGGTACTCACACTCCTTCCGCCGGCAGTCTCGGAAGCCTTTCCCGGAGGTGCCAGAAGACGAGCGCAAGGGCGACGTAAAAGGCTGCCGCGAACCACCCGAACTCCCCGAGCATCATCTCTCCCGCATCTGTCATCTCCGTCATCGCAGGGTAGACCTGCTGGATGAAATAGTTCCAGAAACCATGGAAGAGGACGGCAACCCAGATGCTTCCAGAGATGATCCGGAGCCATGCGATGACGAGCCCGGCACCCATCACCGACGGGACAAAGACCGCGAGCGAGTACAGGACCGACCCGGTTCCATGGTATGTCCCAAAGAGGATCATGGGGATATGCCAGGCGGTCCAGATGGCGCCTGAAAGCAGGGCCAGCCGTGTGAAGCCCATGAACCGGGCAAGTTCCGGCACGAGAAGACCCCGCCACCCGAACTCCTCGCCGGCGGCGGCAAAGCAGTTGAAGGCGATGCCAACCAGGAAAGCGGGGAGAAACGAGACCGAGAATATGGCTGCGGCGCTGTTGGGATCGAATGGCGCGATCCCGGTGATCCAGGCCGTCCCGAACATGAAAAGCCCTGCGGCTATCGGGATGAGTATTGCGGCTGCCAGCCAGACCGGCTTTCCGGGCCTGGTCCCAAACCCGTTCAGGTTGCGCTGGTACAGGAGCCTGGTTATGACGGCTGCCGTTGCCGGGCACCACATCGCCCCGATTACATACCACCACAATGCTCCCGCGTTCTCCGCGACCTGGGGAGTCTTCATGGTCAGGTACCAGAAGACGCCCGAGAAGATGAACACGAGAACGAGAAAGGTGATGACCATCTTTCTCGGGTCGGTTGCCGCGTGATCTGTGCCGGGTGCCGTATCCATGAGAGAGTTCCTGGCGTAATACAGGATAAATCCATCCATTTTTCTGTCTCCCCGCTGTTTTTAGGAGGAGACGAGATCGACATACCAGTCCAGTCACTCACAACCGCCGCCGGGGCGTCCTCACAAACTGCTCAAATTTTGACGGCGAATCTGAAGGTGACCGCAGGTCCCCCTGGTCGAGGGTGAAAAGACTCGTGGTATTTTTTTCGTCCGGCGGCCCGGGCATCGCATATGGGGGTGTGGGGGTGGATAGCCCGTACAACATGTATCCGGTTCATCAACCCTGCCCACACCAGGGAAGCGAATATTTTTTTTCGTGTTTCAGAAACAACAGGCACAACATGTTTATCATATATTTCATACAAATATGAATTTACGAAAAATATGATTAGTGTGATATATCATGTTTGATGGAGACCACGAGGGAAAGCACATCTTCGGGACGGTCCGGGTGGGAGAGCGGGGCCAGATCGTCATACCGAAGAAAGCCCGGGAGATCTTCTCGATCCAGCCGGGCGATACGCTGCTCGTCGTCGGAGACGAGAAGCGGGGGATCGCCATCGTGAAGGCCGACACCTTCAAGGCCATGGCAAAGAGGCTCTTTTGCATATTTGACCAGGAACCCGGGGAGGATCCGGACGACTGACTGGAGGGGGTGGACGATGAAGATCTGCGTCATATCAGGGAGTCCCAAGGGTGAAGATAGTGTCACGCTCCAGTATGTCCGGTTCATCCGGGAGGCGTTTCCGGATCATACATTTTCCGTGGTCCATGCCGGAGAGAAGATCCGGGCACTCGAGCAGCGCCAGGACGCATGGGATGATACGCTTACACATGTCCGGGAGGCTGACCTGGTCCTCTTCGCAACACCGGTCTACTTCATGCTCGTCCCGGCGCAACTGAAGCGGTTCTTCGAACTGGTGGGCGAACGTGATGCGGGGGAGGCCTTTTCCGGCACATACGCCGCTGCCATCACGACATCCATCCATTTCTATGACCATACGGCCCATGCCTACCTGCAGGGGATCTGCGAGGATCTCGGCATGCGGTACATCGGGTATTACTCGGCCCACATGCAGGATCTTCTCTCCGTTGACTGCCAGGGAAGCCTGGTCACGTTCTTCGAGGAACTCATCGAGGCGGTCAGGGAGCAGAGGGTGACACAGCGGAGATACCTCCCGATCCCGGAAGGATCATCGTCATACACGGCAGGGAGAGAGCCGGAAACGGTTGATATCCATGGAAGACGTGTCGTCATCCTCCACGATGCTGAACCGGGCTCGGTGCAGGAAGCGATGGTCCGCTACCTCGCAGGGTGCTACGGTGGAGCGGTGACGGTCGCCCATATCGGGGATGCACTGATGAAGGGCGGATGCCTTGGCTGCTGCAGGTGTGCGTTTGACAACACCTGTGTCTACGAGGACGGATTCCGGAAATTCTGGGAGGATTACGTTGTTCCTGCCGACATCCTGGTCATGGCAGGGACCATCCGGGACCGGTACCTCTCGTCCACGTGGAAGCAGTTCCTTGACCGGAGTTTCTTCCGGGGCCACGTGCCCGCCTACGAGGGAAAGCAGGTCGCATTCCTGGTTGACGGACCGCTGGCATTCCTCCCGGGCCTGCAGGAGATCCTCTACGGGCTTGCGGTGATCGGGAGGGGCAACCTGGCGGGGATCGTGACCAGCGAGGGCGCATCCGACGTGATTGACGCCTCCCTCCTGGGCCTTGCCCGGCGCTCGGTCCGGCTCGCCGGTCAGGGATATGTCGCACCCCCGACCTTTCCCGCGATTGGGGGGCAGAAGATCTTCCGTGACGAGATATGGGGCGGGATGCGCGCGGTCTTCAAGGCCGACGACAGGTACTACCGGAGGCACGGGTTCTATGATTTCCCGACGGGAAAAATCCGCCAGAGGATAACAACCCGTGCGTTCTCTCTCTTCCTGGACTTCCCGGGAATGCAGGCGAAGGCAAAGAAGATGATGAGATCGCAGATGACCGCACCGCTGGAACGGGCCATCGAGACGAGCGCGGTGCTCTCCGAACGGGCGCAGCGGTGAGGACGGGTGGGAGGGGCTGGTATTCTGCCGGAGCCCATCCATCATCAATATCGGAAAAATATGAGGAATCCCTGATGGATCAGCGCAGTTTTTCAGAAAGCCCGGGTAGGGACCAGGGCCGTTCCGCTGTAAAGGGGTGAGAGAGATATCCGTGCTTGCCGCCTGGCGATCGGGCCGAACCAGGGAGGCAGGCAGCCGGTGGCGGTCTGGGAGAATTTCCTGGCTTCTCTCGTGAAACGTTCCCGGATACCGGCCTTATTCCCCACCGTCTGCGGTGATCCCGCCAGGCAAAAAGTATTTCCTGTCCGACGGCCACCATCCGGGTTACACCTGACATGGGAGACAAAAAAATGAAGGATACGATATCTGCATTCACCTGCCTGATCGCCATTACGGCCGCTATCTGCGCCGCAGGCTGTCTCGCACCGACGACCCCTGGACCACGGGAAGGGCCGGACTTCCACCAGGTCACAGAGGGATATGATGACCGGGTGATCTTTTCTGTTATCCCCTACAGCGACGACCCTGACACCTACCTGGTTGACTATACCCTCCAGAAGGACGGGAATACGTATGAATCACGCTCCTCTGTAATATTCGAGAATATATCGGCATCGGCGCCGATTGTCTTTTCTGTCCCCCGGCAACCAGGCGAGAGCGTCTCGCTCGAGATCGCGGTGACGAGCACGGGAGGAGAACTCCTGCATACGAGCACGACCACGATCAACCCGGTTCAGACCATTCAGGGAGGAGTCCCGCTCCGTCCGGTTTCGGGATAATGGGCAGGTATCAGGAGTGCTGCGTGTCGGCCCTGCCGGCGGGTTACGAGAGCACCGGCAACGGCCCTCGCACTCCCTGGTGCGGGGAGCCGGGCTGCTGGTCGCTCTCCCCGGTTTTCCTGGCAAAAAGGCCCGGTCTGAAATGATTTTTCGAAAAAAAGGGACTCATATTATCTCTCCAGGTGGACATCCACCTGCGGGAACGGTATCTCGATTCCGGCATTCCTGTATGCTGCAAGGATGTCCCGGGTCAGGTCCCACTTCACCTGCCACATATCACCGGTCTTCGTCCACGCCCAGAGTGCAAGATTCACCGAGGAGTCCGCGAGATCGGTGATGACGACTTTTGGTGCCGGGTCGGAGAGGACGGCCGGGTGGCTGTGCATCAGGTCCATCGCGACTTTCACGGCCTTCTCGACATTGCTGTCATAGCCGATACCGACCGAGACGTCTGCACGCCGCGTCTCCATCCGGGTAAAGTTGATCACCGGGTTGTCCCAGACCTGTGCATTGGGGATGGTGATGATCTTGTTGTCCACCGTGAGCAGCTCGGTCGCCATGATCCCCACCGCCTGCACGGTCCCCGACATTCCGTCCACCTCCACGTACTCGCCCTTGTCTATGGGACGGAGCGCCGCGACCCAGATCCCGGCTGCGAAGTTCTTGAGGGTATCCTGGAGACCGAACCCGAGGACGAGGCCGATGATGGCCGAGAGCCCGAGGACGACCGACCCGACATCGATGCCGAGGGTGGCAAGGACGAGCAGTATGACGATGACGTACAGGAGGGCGGAGAAGAACCGCACCATGAACTCGATGATCAGTTCGGGAAGCCCCGATGACCGGGTGAGCATCCGCTGAAAGACCGCGATGATGATCCTGGCCGCGATCACGCCCACGACGGCAACCACGATCGCAAGGATCACCGTCTCGAAAGAGAGGTGAATGGACCCAAAAGAGAGTTCCAGGAATGTTTCTGTTGCCATGCCAGACGAGCTTACCTGAAGCCCCCATAAAGGTTCGGGTAGGTATCCCGCCGGATTGACGCCCGGATTCGGGGGGAGGGGTTGGTTTTGCTGCACCAGGGCCTTGCAGAACCCCACGTTGCCTGCTGGAGGAGCCGTTTCCGCATCGCAGGTATCCCTGCCCCGGCACTACATAATCCCGTCGTTTCAATCAATTTCACAATCCTTTTTTCCCGTTGCACAGATTCCTGTTTCACATGATCCAGAGGTACCTTCCCATCGCAGCCATGGTGCTCGTCGCGGTGCTCCTTGGCGCCGGCTGCACAACAACGCATGAAGCGGCTCCGGCCGGGCCAGGAGCGCCCGAAACGATCACGACCACCACAGGGCTCATCGGGTTCGTCTCCGATGCCGCATCATTTGCACGGGAAAACGGGAGGGAGAGTGCAATCGCCGCATTCAACGACCCGGACGGTGCGTTTTCGGTCGGCAACGTCCAGGTATTTGCCATCGACTACGACGGGACCCTGCTCGCCGATTCCGCTGAGCCGGAGATCGTCGGGACAGGCATCAGCGGTATGACCGACTCCTTCGGGATACCTCTTGTCAGGAACCTGGCAGAGACCGCACGGTTCGGCAGGGGATACGTGAGTTACACCTATCAAAACCCTGCGAGAGATAATGCCTGGGAACCGCGGGTCGCTGTTGTCGAGGACGTGGACGGGACCTACTTCGTCGGTGCCGGGATCTTCGCATCGGATGGTGAGATCTATCCGTCGGTCACGCTTGATGAGTCCAGAACGCCGCCACAGGTCGACGACCTCGTCGCGTTCGTACAGGATGCTGTCGCACTTGCACGGGAGAACGGGAAAGAAAAGGCCGTCTCTCTCTTCAAAAAACCGGGGAACGGGCTGTCCATAGCGGCATTCGACTACAACGGCACGACCATTGTCGCACCGCCGTACTCCCCGGAACGTGCGGAATACCACGTAAACCTCATCAATTTCCATGACCCCGACGGCGTCGCCGCCATCCGCGGGTTGCGTGACCTTGCGAGGGACGGAGGAGGATTTTTGTACACGGTCGTGAAGGTGGACGCAGGCGGAAAAAGTGTATACATCCCGAGGATCGCCTATGCCGAGCCTGTCGACGATGCGTGGTGGGTCTACTCGGCGATCATCGTTCCCGGGTATGCCGGGATCGCCACAGGCGATCTCTCCGGCTTCCAGGTCCGGAACCACACACGGGAGGAGCTCTACGACCGTGTCGTCCGGGCGGTGGAGTTTGCGAAAGTCAGCGGGATGGAGAAGACCCTCGCAGAGATCAATGATCCGGAAGGCCGGTTCGTCACCGGTGATCTCTTCGTCTGGGCCGAATCGTCAGACGGGACGCTGCTTGCGGACCCGTTCTGGAAATCTGCGATCGGGGTGAACGAATGGGAGTATACGGATGCGTACGGCGTGAAGGTCACGCAGGTCGGGATCCGGGCGATGGAGAACGGGACCGGGTTTTCCCATGCGATCTTTCCTAACACCGCAGTTGAAGATGCCCCCGACCAGCACAAGCTCATATTCATGAAGGCAGTCGACGAGAACTGGTGGATCGG
>ERZ795048.3349-NODE-3349-length-12033-cov-4.058858_pt1 | contig 12033 bp, 13 predicted proteins | sample MGYA00375132_ERZ795048 | MGnify/ENA primary metagenome ERZ795048 (study PRJEB30177, sample SAMN05720225) | activated sludge metagenome | isolation source: Anaerobic digester | place: Hong Kong | collected 2014-12-17 ...
CTCGCGGTCGAGCACGATGACGCCGGCGGTCAGGTTGTCCAGGATCGTCTGCAGCCGCATGCGCGCCCCCTCGAGCTGGGCCACGCCGCGCTGCACCTGCGCGCGCGCGTCCGCGAGCTGCTGCGTCATGTCGGCGAAGCTGCGCGTCAGCCCGCCGAGCTCGTCGCGCGACCCGAACACGGGCTTGGCCCTCAGGTCGCCGGCGGCGACCTGGCGCACGCCGTCGGCCAGCAGCAGCAGCGGCCGCGCGAGCTGGTTGCCCAGCACGATCGCCAGCAGCACGGCGCCGAAGACCGACAGCACGAGCGCCAGCGTGAGGGTGCCGATGTAGGCACGGCGCAGGCCGTCGCGCGCCAGCGCACGCTGCTGGTACTCGCTGTACGCGGCCTGCACCGCCAGCGCGTCGGCCGCCAGGGCCGGGGCGATCGGCACCGTGGCCAGCAGGTAGCGGCGCTCGTCGCCGCGCAGGTCGAGGTCGGTCGACGGCAGCCGCGCCAGCGCCCGCACGCGTGCCGCGAGGGGCCGCGCGCTGCCGTCGTCGTCGCCCAGGCCTTCGACCTGCGCCCCGCTGCCGTCCGCGCGTGCCTGGCGCAGCAGCAGCGCGGCCGGCCGCTCGGGAATGATGGCGGCGTCACCGCCGGCCGTGACCAGCACCTGTCCGCTGTCGGCGACGATCGCGACCTCGCTGGCGCCGAGCTGCTCGCGCAGCCGCTCCAGCGTCAGCGCGGCCAGCACGCTGCGCGGGTCGCCCAGCCGCTCGGCGGCCAGCCGCGTCTTGGCCTCGACGTCCGCGGCCAGCGTATCGAGCACGCTGCGTCCCAGCCCGAGACCGGCGTCCAGCGCGCTGGCGACGCGCTCGTCGAACCAGGCCTCGATGCTGCGGGTCACGAACTGGTAGGAGACGGTGTAGATGACCATCCCCGGCAGCAGGCCGACGAGGGCGAAAATCCCGGCCAGCTTGATCAGCAGCCGGCTGCCGAACTTGCCGCGCCGCAGCCGCAGCGCCAGCCGGACGACGGCGAGGCCGACCACCGCCAGCAGCAGCGCACCGATGGCGGCGTTGGCCCAGAACAGCCATCCGAAGTGGCGCTCGTAGAAGCCGCCGCCGCGCGCGACGAGCGCCAGCACGAAGGTCAGCACCAGCGCCACGCCGGTGGCGGCGACGAGCGCGACGCCCCACGCCCAGCGCAGGGCATTGCGGCTGCGGTGAGGACGGCTCGCGCTGGCGGTGGACATGCGCAAGGGGGGGTGGGCCGTGGCGTCAGTCCAGCGGCAGCTCGCGCTCGGCGCGCAGCACCCAGCCCGGCCGGCCCTCGATGCCGATCTGCATGGGCCCGGGCAGCCGGGTGGCGTCGAGCTCGTAGCGAAAGCGCAGGTAATGGATGGCGTCGGCGTCGAGGTCGGCCATCGACGCCAGCGCCCAGCCGCTGGCGCTGGAAGTCGCCGCCAGCGCCTCGCCGAGCGACCCGTAGGACTGGCCCAGCCCGCCGAGCGCGACCCGCCACGCCGCGGTCAGCGGCTGGAAGGCGACGCGCCAGACGCGGCGCACGCGCGCGATGCGCTCGTCGCGCCAATACCAGCGGCTGCGGTACAGCGTCGCCTCGGCGACGAAGTAGACCGGCACGCCACGGCGCAGCGCATCCTCGACCGCGCGCGACAGCGTGACGCGGGCGTTGAACTCGACCGTCAGCGCATCGCCCTCGCGCTGCAGCGCCAGCCGCGTCAGCTCGACGCCGGGCGCGCCGCCCTGTGCGCGCCCGCGCGGCGTCGCGCCGGCGGCCGCCAGCAGCAGTGCGAGGCTGCGGCGCAACAGGTCGCGGCGTCCTTCAGGGCGGCGCGGGGCGGCGTGCATGGGTGCGGGGTGGGGCGGGGCGGTTGCGGCGGGACGGGGTGCGGCGCGGCGGGTGACGCGTGCACCGCTGTGCGCGCAGCGACCCAGCCCGCTGCATGCGCACAGCGACTCGGGCCACTGCACGCGCGCCGCGGTTCACGCCGCCTTGTGCAGCAGGGCGTAGAAGAAGCCGTCGTGCCAGACTGCGCCTGCGTCACCGTCGCCGACATTGTCGGCCAGCGGCAGCCAGTGACCGGGTGCCGCGGCGTCGATCCGCGGCCCGGGGGGGCCGAGCCGTTGCACGAATGCATCGATCTGCGCCTGGCCTTCGGCGCGGAAGATCGAGCAGGTCGCATAGAGCAGCCGCCCGCCAGGCGCAACCAGCGGCCACAGCGCGTCCAGCAGCGCGGCCTGCGTGCGCACCAGCGCGTCGACGTCGCCGGGGCGGCGCAGCCAGGGGATGTCCGGGTGGCGGCGCACGATCCCCGACGCCGTGCAAGGGGCGTCGAGCAGCACGGCGTCGAACGGCCGCCCGTCCCACCAGCGCGCCGGCTCCCGCGCGTCGGCGGCCTCGAGCCGCGCGCCGGCCAGGCCGAGCCGCTGCAGCGTCTCGCCGATGCGCGCGAGGCGCTGCGCGTCGCGGTCCAGCGCGAGCAGTTCGAGGTCGGGCCGGCATTCGAGCAGCTGCGCGGTCTTGCCGCCCGGGGCGGCGCAGGCGTCGAGCACGCGCGCACCGGCGCGCAGCGGCGGCACGCCGGCGACCGCGCCGCCGCCGATCAGCAGCGGCGCGGCGAGTTGCGCCGCGGCGTCCTGCACCGAGACCTCGCCGTCGTCGAATCCGGGCAGCGCCTGCACCGGGCAGGGCTGGTCCAGCATGACCGCCTGGCCGCCGAGCCGCGGATCGCCCAGCAGCCGGCCCGGGCGGCCGGCGTCGGCCGCGCGCTGCAGCCAGGCGGGGCCGCGGGTGCGGCGCAGGTTGACGCGCAGCGTCATCGGCGGGTGGCTGGCGGCGGCGCGCAGCAGCGCCTGCCACTGGTCGGGCCAGTCGCGGCGCACGCGGTCGATCCACCACGCGGGGTGGTTCCACGCCGCCTGCGGGTCGTGCGCGGCGGCCACGGTGAGCGCATCGCGCTCGCGCACGAAGCGCCGCAGCACCGCGTTGACGAATCCGGCAGCGTTCGGGGTGCGCCGGCGCGCACAGGCCACTGCCTGGTCGACCAGCGTGTGGTCGGCGTAGGGCGGGTCGGCCGCCGGCCACAGCAGCGCCAGCGCCAGCAGCAGCAAGGCGTCGACCTGCGGCGGTGGGTTGCGCGGCGCCAGCGCGGCGCGCGCGAACGAGGCGCTGCCGAGCCGGCGCAGCGCGAGCGAGGCCAGCGCCAGCGCGCCGGCGCGCGCGTCCGGCGCGGTCCGCACAAGCGCATCGCCGAGCGAGCGCCCGGCGCGCACCGCCTGCAACGCGTCCGCCGCGTGGCCGAGCAGCTGCGCCAGCGGCAGCGAGCTCGTGGCCGGCCCGGCATGCGGCGCGGCTGCGGCTGCGGTTGCCGCCGGCGACGGTGGGCGTGCGGGGGGCGGCTTGCGGCTCGGCTTGCGGGTCGGCACGCCGGCAGTGTAGGGGGCGGCGGTGTGATTGGCCCGGTGGCAAGCCGTGCCGGCGGCAACGCCGCTTTGCGGCCCCTGCCGTTGCCGGCGCAGACCCTTCGGCTGCAGCGCGCCCCCGATGCATGCAGAATGCTTCGGCACTTCGAGGGAGACCGCTTATGCCCGAGCCGAGCTCGACCGCCGCGCCGGAGCGCGCCGGCCGCCTGTTCCGCAGCGAAGACGAACTCGCAGCGTTGCCCGCGTCCGAGCGCATCCGCTACCGCCTGGTCGCGGCCGACCGCCGCTACCACGCCAACGACAACATCTCGGCGTTCGTGCGCGCGGGCGAGCTCGATGAGCTCAAGGCCGAGGTGCGCGAGAAGGTCGACGCGCTGCTGCGCGCCCTCGTCATCGACACCGACAGCGACCACAATACGCAGGAGACCGCCAAGCGGGTCGCCAAGATGTACGTCGACGAGGTCTTTCGCGGCCGCTTCCACCCGATGCCGTCGGTGACCGAGTTTCCGAACGTCGAGCGGCTCAACGAGCTGATGATCGTCGGTCCGATCACCGTGCGCAGCGCGTGCAGCCACCATCTGTGCCCGATCTTCGGCAAGGTCTGGATCGGGCTGCTTCCCAACGAGCACTCCAACCTGATCGGGCTGTCCAAGTACGCGCGCATCTGCGACTGGATCATGAGCCGGCCGCAGATCCAGGAGGAGGCGGTGACGATGCTGGCCAACGAGTTGCAGGAGCGCGTGCATCCCGACGGGCTGGCGATCGTGATGGAGGCGGACCACTTCTGCATGCACTGGCGCGGCGTCAAGGACACCGACTCGGCGATGGTCAACAGCGTGATGCGCGGCGCATTCCTGAAGGATCCGAACCTGCGGCGCGAATTCCTCGCGCTGCTGTCGCGCAAGCACGGCTGACGCCGCCGACCGACCGGCGCCCGCATCGACCCCGAAGCCCGCGCGACGAACCGCCAACCCGAAACCGGAGCCCGAGATGCTCGTCCGCCTGCTCTACGCCAGCCGTGCCTCCGCCACCATCGACGAGCACGAGCTGCTGGCCATCCTGCGCAAGTCCAAGGCCAACAACCCGGCGCACGGCATCACCGGCGTGCTTTGCCTGTCGGACGGCATCTTCCTGCAGGCGCTGGAGGGTGGCCGTACCCAGGTCAACCGGCTGTACAACCGCATCGTCGCCGACCCGCGCCACACCGACGTCCAGCTCCTGAGCTACCAGGAGATCGGCGAGCGCCGCTTCGCCGGCTGGTCGATGGGCCAGGTCAACATGGCGCGTCTGAACCGCGCGCTGTTGCTCAAGTACTCGGAGACGGCGACGCTGGACCCGTTCGCGGTCTCCGGCGCGGTGTCGATGGCGCTGTTCGACGAGCTCGTCGCCACCGCCTCGGTGGTCGGGCAGGCCTGACGTACCGTGCTATGTATTCGGGGCAATCCCTATGTCGCCCCGGCCGGCGAGGCTGGAAGATGCAGTCGTGCTTTGCCGGGCCTTGCCGATGGGTCGGTAGTGGCCTGACCGCCGTTCCCGGGGGCGCCTGCGTCGAGCAGGGGGAACCGTCCTCCTGCCGTCAGTTTCTCGCCCCGTATGACCGTAGTTCTGCATATAAGGAGCCAATGATGCAAACCCGCCGAGACATGCTGGCGCAAAGCGCCACCGTCGCCGGATTGCTCGCCACCGCCGGGATGCTCCCCGAGCCCGCGCTGGCGGCGTGGAACAAGGCGGCGTTCGAGGCCAAGAACCTCGCCGACGTCGCCAAGGCGCTGGGCGGCTCGGCGCCGCAGGCCAGCGGCGAGGTCACGCTCAACGGGCCCGATATCGCCGAGAACGGGGCCGTGGTGCCGGTCGGGGCGGCATCCTCGGCCGCCGGCGTCAAGCGGCTGCTGCTGCTGGTGGAGAAGAACCCCAACATGCTGGCGGCGGCGTTCGACCTCACCGACGCGGTGGAGGCCAACGTCGCCACGCGCGTGAAGATGGGCCAGTCCTCCGACGTCTACGCGGTGGCGATGATGGCCGACGGCCGCATGCTGTACGCGAAGAAGGAGATCAAGGTCACGCTGGGCGGCTGCGGCGGCTGAGCGCCGGCTGCGGCGCCCGCCACGGCCCGATCGCCGTTGTCGATCGACCCCCGACGATTCAGCAAGCAGGAGCACCCCATGGCAGACCCGATGCGCATCCGCGCCCAAGCCGCCGGCGACAAGACCACCGTCCGCGTCCTCATGGCGCACGAGATGGAGACCGGCCAGCGCAAGGATTCCGCTGGCAAACCGATCCCGGCCTGGTTCATCCAGGAAGTCACCGTCGCCCACAACGGCAACGCCGTGCTGACGGCGCAGTGGGGGCCGGCGGTGTCGAAGAACCCCTTCATGCAGTGCACCGTCAAGGGTGCCAAGGCGGGCGACAAGATCACCGTCAGCTGGGTCGACAACAAGGGCGAGAAGCGCAGCGACGAGGCGACGGTCGCCTGAGCGGGCGGCCGGTCGTGCCGGGCGCGCGGCCCCTTCCGGTGCCCGCACGCCATGACGCGCGCCACGGATCGTTGGCGCGCGGGATACGACAAGAAGAGGAGACAGCGATGAAGCAGACGACCTTGCACGCAGCGGTGCTCGCGCTGGCACTGTCCGCCAGCGGCCATGCGATGGCGCAGGACACGGCCAAGGGCATTGCCGAGTACCGCAAGATGCTCGAGGACGGCAACCCGGCCGAGCTCTACGAGATGAAGGGCGAGGCGCTGTGGCGCCAGAAGCGCGGGCCGAAGAGCGCCTCGCTCGAGCGCTGCGACCTCGGCAAGGGGCCGGGTGTCGTCAAGGGCGCCTTCGTCGAGCTGCCGCGCTACTTCGCCGATACCGGCCGCGTGCAGGATCTCGAGTCGCGCCTCGTGAGCTGCATGGCGACGCTGCAGGGTTTCGACGCCGCCGAGATCGCCAAGACCGCGTTCGGCAAGGGCGAGATGGCCAACGTGACCGCGCTGGCAACCTGGATCGCGGCGCAGTCGCGCGGCATGCGATTCGCCCTGCCGACCGCGCACCCCGAGGAGAAGCGCTTCGTCGAGCTCGGCAAGCGCGCGTTCTTCTACCGCGCCGGCCCGCACGATTTCGCCTGCGCGACCTGCCACGCGGTCGACGGGCAGCGCATCCGGCTGCAGGACCTGCCCAACCTGACGAAGAACCCGGGCGACGGCATCGGTTTCGCGGCCTGGCCGGCGTACCGCGTCTCCAACGGCCAGATGTGGAGCATGCAGCTGCGGCTGAACGACTGCTACCGCCAGCAGCGCTTCCCCTACCCGGGGTTCGGCTCCGACGTCACGATCGCGCTGGGCTCGTACATGGGCGTCAATGCGCGCGGCGCCGAGTCGATCGTGCCGGCGATCAAGCGCTGAGCCGTGGAGGACACGAAGATGCAAGCCAAGCCCAAGATCGTCGCCGCGGCCGCCGCGGTGCTGCTGGCCGGTTGCGCCTCCGGCCCCAGCCCCGCCGACCTGGACGCGCAGTTCGCGGCGATGATGAAGGCCTCGTTTCGCGACCAGGGCATCGCCAAGGCCGACCGGCTGAAGCAGGATGCGGCGCAGGCCGCATGCTCGTCGGACAAGCCGCCCGCCGAGGCGCAGGCCAAGCGGCTCGAGGCGGAAGCGATGTCCACCATCAAGTGGCCCAGCGGCGGGCAGTATTTCGGCGACTTCGCCGCCGGCGAGAAGCTGGCGCAAAGCGGCGTCGGCATGGCGTGGAACAACAAGTCGACCGCGCCCAAGGACAACGGCGGCAACTGCTACAACTGCCACCAGATCGATCGCAAGGAGCTGTCCTACGGAACCATCGGCCCCAGCCTGTGGAACTACGGCAAGCTGCGCGGCGTGAAGGACCTGAACGACCCGAAGGCGGCCGAGGTGATCCAGTACACCTGGGGCCGGCTGTGGAACAGCCATGCCTTTGCCGCCTGCTCCAACATGCCGCGCTTCGGCCACCAGGGCATCCTCGACGAAGGGCAGATCCGCAACCTGATGTCGCTGCTGCTGGACCCGCGCTCGCCGGTCAACCAGTGATCCTGTCCGCGGCGCCGCGCGCCCGGCGACCGCGCCGGGCGGGTGCCGGTCGCGTCCCCGCCGGGCGCCACGCCGGCGTTTGCCGCGGTCGTGGTCTGCGGCCACCGACCGTCCCCCGGGACCGAGCAAGACCATGAGCCTGAGCCGACGCGAGTTTCTCCACCTGCTGGCCACCGGCGCCGCGGCCGGCATGGGGCTGGCGCGCTGGGCCGATGCCGACGCCGCGACCGCCGGCGAAGCGCTGTACGACCTGCCGCCGCTCGGGCGCGGGACGGGCTTCGTCTCGCTGCTGCACTTCACCGACTGCCATGCGCAGTTGAAGCCGATCCGCTTTCGCGAGCCGAGCGTCAACCTCGGGATCGCCGACATGCGCGGCCGGCTGCCGCACCTGGTCGGCGAGCAGCTGCTGCGGGCCGCCGGGATCGCGCCCGGGACGCCGCAGGCGCATGCCTTCACCTACCTCGACTTCGAGCAGGCGGCGCGCCGCTACGGCCGCGTCGGCGGCTTCGCGCACCTGGCCACGCTGGTCGGGCGCATGAAGGCCGGCCGCCCGGGCGCGCTGCTGCTCGACGGCGGCGACACCTGGCAGGGAAGCGCGACCGCGCTGTGGACCGATGGCCAGGACATGGTCGACGCCTGCAAGGCGCTGGGCGTCGACGTCATGACCGGGCACTGGGAGTTCACGCTCGGCATGAAGCGGGTGCGCGAGATCGTCGACAAGGATTTCGCCGGCCGCGTCGACTTCGTCGCCCAGAACGTCGCCACTGCCGACTTCGGCGACCCGGTCTTCGCGCCCTATGTGATGCGCGAGATTGCCGGCGTACCGGTGGCGATCGTCGGCCAGGCCTTCCCGTACACGCCGATCGCGAATCCGCGCTACATGGTCGCCGACTGGACCTTCGGCATCCAGGACGGGCGGATGCAGAAGACCGTCGACGCGGCGCGCGCCAAGGGGGCGCAGCTCGTCGTCGTGCTCAGCCACAACGGCATGGACGTCGACCTGAAGATGGCCTCGCGCGTGCGCGGCATCGACGCCATCCTCGGCGGCCATACGCACGACGGCGTGCCGCTGGCGGTGCCGGTGGCCAACCCCGGCGGCACGACGCTGGTGACCAACGCCGGCAGCAACGGCAAATACCTCGGCGTGATGGACTTCGAGGTCAAGGGCGGCCGCATCGCGCGCTGGCAGTACAGGCTGCTGCCGGTGTTCGCCGAGCTGCTGCCGCCCGACCCGGCGATGGATGCGCTGATCGCGAAGGTCCGCGCGCCGTACGAGGCGAAGCTGGCCGAACCGCTCGCGGTCAGCGACGGCCTGCTGTACCGGCGCGGCAACTTCAACGGCAGCTGGGACCAGCTGATCTGTGACGCGCTGATGGAGGTGCAGGGCGCCGAGGTCGCCTTCTCACCCGGATTCCGCTGGGGCACGTCGCTGCTGCCGGGTGACGCGATCACGCGCGAGCTGCTGATGGACCAGGTCGCGACGACCTACAGCTATGCCACCGTGACCGAGATGAGCGGCGCCATGATCAAGACCGTGCTCGAAGACGTGTGCGACAACCTCTTCAACCCCGACCCCTACTACCAGCAGGGCGGCGACATGGTCCGCGTCAGCGGCCTGAGCTACGCCTGCGAGCCCGGCGCGCCGATGGGCCGGCGCATCCAGGACATGCGGCTGGGCGGCAAGCCGATCGACGCCGACCGCGTCTACAAGGTCGCCGGCTGGGCGCCGGTGGCCGAACAGGCGCGCGACGCCGGCCACCGCATGGTCTGGGACCTGCTGGAGTCCTGGCTGAAGGCCAAGGGCCGCGTCGCACCGCGCCAGCCGAACGTGCCGCGGCTGATCGGCGTCGACGGCAACCCGGGCGTGGCCTGAGCTTTGCGCAGGCATCCCCTCACGACCTCACAGGAGAGAAGTCATGCGCATCGTTCGCCGCTTCATGGCCGCCAGCCTGATCGCCGCCAGCGCGCTCGCCGCGCAGGCGCAGGACCTCGTCGTCTATCACATCAACGACACGGCCACGCAGGCGCTTGCCGGCCTGCGAAACATCCGCAACCATCTGGACGTCGACCCGACGGCGAAGATCCATGTCGTCACGCATGCCTTCGGTGTCGATTTCCTGATGGAGGGCATGAAGGACCGCAACGACAACAGCTTCGCGGCGTCCGTCTCGGCGCTGAAGAACCGCGGCGTCAGCTTCGAGGTCTGCGAGATCACGCTGAAGAACCGCAACCTGAAGAAGGAGCAGTTCATCATGGAGGCCGACTTCACGCCTTCCGGCGTCGTGCGCATCGCGAAGCTTCAGAAGCAGGGCGCGTCCTATATCAAACCCTGACGGGTATTCGACCGGCAGGCTGATCGCCGTCAAGGGTGGGTGCCTCTCGCGCACCTAGAGTCGTTGCTGCGCGGCCCTGCCGGGCTCGCGCATCGTCGCTGCCCGAGGACAAGCGCATGAGCGAGTTCCGCCTCCGACCGACCGCGGGCCTGCCCGCCCGGCCGCGGCCCTGTGCCTGGCCCTGCCGCGCCAGACGGCTGCCACTGGCCGCGGCGGCTGCCGTCGCGTTGGCGGCCGCGGTCGCGCTCGTGCTGCCGCTGCCCGCGCGCGCCGACGACGCGCAGAAGGCGCGCGCCGAGGAGATCGTCCAGGGCCGCTGCTTCATCTGCCACGGCATGGACGGCGAGAGCTCGAGCCCGGTCTTCCCGCGCCTGACGGCGCAGCGCGCCAGCTACGTCGCGCGCCAGCTCGCCGACTACAAGAGCGGCAAGCGTGCGAGCGAGACGATGCAGCCGATGGTCGTCGACCTGACGGAGGAGGACTTCGCGGCGCTGGGCCGCTATTTCGAGTCCAAGCCCGCGCGTTGGCACGAGGTCGCCGATCCGCAGCTGGCGCAGGTCGGCGCCTTCGTCTACGCGCGCGGCAACCCGTATGCCGGCGTGCCGGCGTGCGCCAGCTGCCATGGCAAGGACGGGCATGGCAGCGACAAGCTGCCGCGCCTGGCCGGGCAGCACGCGGAGTATGTCGAGAAGCAGCTCGGGCGCGCGGCGCAGGCCGAGGCCGCGGCCGGCAACCCGGTGCTGCACGCGGTGGCCGGCAAGATGACGACGCTCGAGATCAAGGCGGTGGCGGCCTACATCAGCGGCATGCCCTGAGGCACGTGGCGCCGCACGGCGTAGCCGGCGCAGTCGATGCCGGCGCAAGGCAAGTGCCGCGGATGTGCGCGCCGAGACGGCTTCGCATCGCTCCCGTCCGCTGGCGTGGAGGCGGTCCTCAACGCTCGCGATCGCGCCACGGGCGCAGATGGCGGCGCAGCGCGCCCTCGCTGATGACGCCGAAGTGGCGCTCGACCAGCCGGCCCTCGGCGTCGAAGATCAGCGTCGTCGGCAGCCCCTCGCTGCCGACCGCCGGGCCGGCGGCAGCGCGCCGGTCCAGCCATACGCCGTCCAGCGCGAACGGCAACCCGGCCAGGAAGCGCTGCACGGCCGGCACATCCTCGCCCTGGTTGAGGTAGACGAACCGCACCGCCGGGTGCGCCGCCTGCGCGGCGGCCAGCGCCGGCAGCTCGACCCGGCATGGCGCGCACCAGCTCGCCCACAGGTTGAGCACCAGCGGCCGGCCGGCGGCGAGCTCGGGTAGCCGCGCGGCGCGGCCGTCGAGGTCGACCAGCGCCAGGTCGGGCACCGGCAGCTGGCGGTGCAGCCCGAGCGCGGTCGACCCCGCCGCCCACAGCGCCAGCGCCAGCGCGCCGGCTGCCGCCAGCGGGGTGCGCAATGCGGCGCGGCGGCCGGCGTGCCACGCCAGCACCGCGGCCGCGGCGAGCACGCCGTAGGCCGGCGACCAACCGCCGTCGCGGATGTCCAGCAGCGTCCAGGGGCGCGATGCGTAGTCGCCGAAGGCCGGCAGCACGAACATCAGCCGTGAAACGACGAAGCCCGCGATCGCCGCGTGCCACAGCGCATCGTCGGCCGCACGCGCGAGCGCGGCGGCCTCCTCGGCGTCTGCACCGCGACGCCGCGCCGAGCCCCGCACCCACAGGCGCGCCAGCACGAGCGCGGCGCCGAACGCGGCCAGCCACAGCAGCGGCGCGACCGGGAACGCGAGCGGGCCGAGTTGGATCGAGCTCATGCTTGTCAAGGGTAGCCTGACCCGGGCCGCGGCGCTGCGCGCGGGGTACTGGCTGGGTACTGGCGGGGTGCGGGCGAGTCCGCGGCGCTGCGGAGGCGAGGGGCAGGCGGGCTCGAAGGGGGGCGAGGAGGGCCGACGCGGGACCAACCAGGTATGGCCCGGCACCGGGTGCGGTCAGAAGGTCTCGGTATCGACCTCGGCCTGCGTCGCCGCGTTGTAGCGCGCGCCGGTCACGCTGCGATCGTCGATCAGCGCGCCGAGCCGGGCCACGATCGCCGCGTCGAGCGCGACATCGACCGCCGCGAGGTTCTCGCGCAGGTGCGCAGGATTCGTCGTGCCGGGGATCGGCACGATGTCCTCACCGCGCGCCAGCAGCCAGGCCAGCGCGAGCTGAGATCGGAAGAGCACACGTCTGAACTCCAGTCACTTCGTACCATCTC
>ERZ795048.3354-NODE-3354-length-12020-cov-5.166653_pt1 | contig 12020 bp, 11 predicted proteins | sample MGYA00375132_ERZ795048 | MGnify/ENA primary metagenome ERZ795048 (study PRJEB30177, sample SAMN05720225) | activated sludge metagenome | isolation source: Anaerobic digester | place: Hong Kong | collected 2014-12-17 ...
GTTTTAAGTTGTTACACTAAACGTCAGGGCTTACTTATGATATTATAAGGCAACTGAACATATAATAGTATATAGTGACATTATCTAAGTTATTCAAGAGTATAAAAAGCATTAAGGAAGATTACTTCTTACATAGGGTGATTAGTACATTTTTAAATGTAGTACTACACTTAATAAGACATTTAAATGAGTTCTGATACGTAAATATATTTTTTTGTTATTTAGAGGTTTATTTTATATATTAAGAAGGTATTTTATTCTTAAGATTTAGACTTATTGTTTTTTAAGGTATTTTAGACATTAATCTAACTAAAGAAGACGCTGAACTGCCCCAGTTGTATTTTTTTATGTTTTTAAGACCTCTTGTTATTAATTCAGTTTTTAAAGGGTCGTTTAATATTATCTCTTGCATGGTGTTATTTATCGAGTGTGTATCATAAGGATTGCAGTGCATGCAGGAATTATCGCTGATTTCGTACATTGAGCTAATATTTGAAGTCAGGACAGGCGTGCCACAAGCCTGTGACTCTAAAATTGTCAACCCAAAACCCTCTTTTAACGATACAAGCGCCGTAACTAAAGCACCGCTGTATAAAGCTCCCAGTTCCTCTTGAGGAACTTTTCCAACATATATAACATCTTTTGCTACTGATACTTTCTCAAGCAACTGTTCTGCGTATTTATTTTTAGGATCATAGCCTCCGGCCAGAACTAGCTTGAGCTTCGGATACTTCTCAGCAACTAATTCTGACTCTTTTACTTGAGCAAAGGCTTCAATAAGACGATCAAGATTCTTTCTCTTAATCAAGCTTCCAACATATAAAACGTAATCGCAGTTTTCGCTATACTTTTCCTTTATCATCGACACATCTTTTGGCCCGGCCTTAAAAATGCTTTCATCCAGACCTTCGTATATAACCTGCACTTTATCTTCAGGTATTTTAAAAGCGCTGACCATGTCTTTTTTTGTACTTTGAGATACAGCAACAATTTGATCAGATAAAACACAGGTTGCAAAAGTCGGACCATAACGCATCCAACCACCCGAAATATCGTGTATTACTGAAACGAGCTTTGTACCCCTATACCTTCCAAGAGTTGCAACACGAAGTAGCTTCCTCACTGGCCTGTATAGCACAGGCAGGGTCTGCCTTGGAAGCAAAATAACATCCGGGTTGTTTCGTAAAAGTTCCAACAACAAACTAACCTGAGTCCAAGAAATAAAAGTGGGTAAAATCTTTGATTTAGCACTAGGCAATGTGTACTCATCTAAAATATCACCGGGCGCATACAACAAGGTTTGATTTTTTTGATTGTTTTCAAGAATGTTTTTGACAGTATTGTATATGTAGGTAGTAGTTCCTACTCTACCTTCTGTGGCCATCTGATAAGCATCTATAGCTATCTTCATGCAGATAAGTATACAACAAGTTGCTGACAAAATCTTTTAGCGGTAGAATCACTAGATATGAAGGGTAAGCTTTTTCAATCAACTATAACTGGGGCAGTTTTAATAGGCATCACTGCTTTAATATATCTCTACACATCGGGATACAGAATTTCAAAAGAAACATCCAGACCGATAGATTTTAAACAAACCGGCATGATTAATGTGAAATCAATTCCAGACGGCGCAAGCGTATACGTCAATGATGTCTTAAAAGCCGCAACAAACAACAGTATTCCCAGCTTGAATCCGGGAACATATAAACTAAAAATCGTTAAAAGTGGATTTATACCGTGGGAAAAAGACATAGAAGTTTTTCAAGAACTAGTTACGGATATCACCGCAGTACTTGTATCCGGAAGTCCGAGTTTTGAACCTCTAACAAATACCGGAGCCAGATATCCCGTTGTCTCACCTTCACTCTCGAAACTTGCATACTTCACAAACGATCTTAACGCTCCGGGAATCTGGATAATACCTCTGACTCAATCCGGAATTAACCTTTTTAAATCCACGCCTTCAATAGCCATAGAAAATACTGCCAGAACACTTTTTTCTCTAGGAAAATCCATTGAGTGGTCGCCCGATGAAACAGAATTACTGGTTCAAGATGACAAAGATATCTATCATCTTATCGACATAGAAACTAGAACCTCGCAAACAACAGAATCTCCAGACACAATAAGAGAACGCTGGCTTTCGGAACTATTAAAGAAGCGCGAAGACTTTATACAAAAAATCGATATTTCGGACGACTTTGCACAGATGGCAAAATCAATAGACAGCCTCTGGTCACCGGATGGAAAAAAATTTATGTACATACAAGAAAACGGCGATCAGCTTGAGTATAAAACATATAATATGGAAAAACCCTTACCTATAGGCGAGAAAAAAGACACTCTTGTATTTACCATAGATAAAAATTCGCCTCAACCAATAATATCTTGGTACGCCGACAGCTACCATCTCATTCTTGTAGAGAATTACGATCAGGAATCAAAGAGCGGCTCAATTTATTTGGTTAGAATTGACGGAAGCAACAAAACCCTACTTTATAGCGGAAAGCTATATTCAAGCAACGTGTATAGCGCTCCATCAGGAGACAAAATAATAATTTTAACTTCTTTTAAATCGGACGAGGAAGTTAATCTCTACACAATCGGTATAAGATAAAAAAACGAGTTAAAACGAAATTATAAAACACGCAAAGTCTACAGACCCTATCTCTTCTCAATAAGGTTTGCGGTTACTACAAGCCTGTTGATAGTAGTTCCGGGAGGATTGCAGGTTTGCAAAGTTAAAGTGGGTTCAATAACAGGACGTGTAATGGGGTACGTATTCCATCCTGATAATATTTCTTTATTCACAACCTTGTATATGTACTCTTCGTCTTCATAAAAAACGTGCACTAAGTCCCCAACCTCGAGTTTACGCAACAAATTGAAAACAGTAGCAAACTTCCCAAGCTTCCAAAAATCAAGAGAGGAGTGGGCAAATAAATATACATTTCCGGGTTCGACCGAGGGATAGTCTGAAACTGCCGCGTGAGCAATTCCGCTCTTCAAAGACTCGTTATACGCCTCTTCATCAGAAACCGGCACATCGGCCACTATAGGAGCGTTAACACCTATTTTTTCTATAACAATTGAAAAATCTCTATTCACAGGCTCAATAAGGATGGGCTGGCTGGTTAAATATTTTGAAAAAACGCTTCCTTCTCCTGGATTTTCGCCATTAGCCAAACGGGTCTTTACGTTAAGTCTTTCTTTTACGTAATACCATACTTCATCTTTAATAATCGGCCCGGCGCCTAAGGTAAAAAAAATAAGTCCGCAAAGCAGCAAAGACCAAGACGCGACTCTTACCACAAAAGCCTCTCGACCAGATAAAGCCTTCTTGTATACGTAAGTTTTTTTACTGACTTTTGGGTAAAGTTTGAACATCGGTAATCAAAAATTAGATTAACATAATTTGAAACATATAACACGCACGCCCTATTGAGAAAATTTAGCGTGGTGCCCCCGATAGGAATCGAACCTATATTTCACCCTTAGGAGAGGTGTGTTCTGTCCATTGAACTACGAGGGCAGATTTTGTAAACGGCTTAATCTCATATACCGACAATAGCCGCCACAACTTAATACCAAGCAGGTATATTTTAACAGAAAAACACTAAAAATGGGGGCTTTATGATATACTCGAAACTAACAAAAACCCTTGGAGGGGTGCAGGAGTGGTTTATCTGGCCGGTCTTGAAAACCGTGCGTGTGAAAGCACACGAGGGTTCGAATCCCTCCCCCTCCGCCACAAAATATAACTAGGGGGAAAAGAAAGGTTACCGAAAATGACTATTGGTTTCGGAAACGGAGTTTTTTATAAAATAAACACAACCTCCCTTGAAAGATTTTCGGAAGAAATCATGAGTCTTTTTCATAAAGACAGGAGCCTCAATGCTATCGAAATAAATGCTATTGATGAAAGCTTAATTGATTATGTAATAGACACTGATTCAGACTTCTCGGAATACCAATACGTCTCGCTTCACGCACCGGTAAGAAATTACAAAAACGACACGGATTCAAACAGAATTTTACACAAATTAGAAAAAATTCACCACAAGCATAATCTTCAAAACATTGTTTTTCATGCAGACATAATTGATGATTGGGATTGGTTTAACAGCTTCAACAAAATGCCACTATCTGTTGAGAATATGGACAAACGAAAAAATTTCGGCAAATCAATTAAAGATATGGGATCCATTTTAGACAAATACGACTTTAAACTCACGCTGGGCCTACAACACTGTTTTGAAAACGACCCGACCGGAAAACTAGCAGAAGATTTTCAAGAAGTTTTTGAAGGTCGGGTTGTTGAGTATCATTTAAGCGGCTACGACGAGAAAGAAATTCACTACCCGCTTTTCAGGACAAAGCAAGATGAAATAATTAGCTGGATTAAAGATAAGGGGCTGCCTATAATAATTGAAAGTCCCTTTGACGCTATGGGAGAACAGAGCCTGGAGCTAAAATACATTCTTGAAAGAATTTAACGGAATACCCTGTGATGCCCAAGACTTCGAGCGCCGGAAATCCACGATTTTGTAAAACACAAATATAAACAAAGTTCCCTCTGAAGTGATATGCTTGATGCATGAAACAAAACCTTGGACGCCACGATAGACTATTAAGATTTGCATTAGGGGCAGCTCTGCTTGTAATCGCTCTCGCAACCAGAAGTACCTCGGCAGCACTTTGGGGCCTTTTCACTCTTTACGAAGCTTTAGCCGGATGGTGCGTGGTGTATCAACTGCTAGGGCGTAATACCTGCCCGCTTAAAAATAACGCGACCAGGCTGGACTGGGCAAAATATTTCATCTTAGGACTTCAAATCCTAACAACTGCAATAATATTGAATTTACTTGCGTCTTATGTTGGGCTAACTACTTGGTATAACTTTCTACAAAATCCAACAAAAGTACTTTCGTTAGACAACTATGTTTTTCTTTTTGTTGCCTATCCTTTTATTCTGGGTTTATCGACAAAAAATCAACTTATAAAGACCGGATAAAGCTGTTCTTAACCAAATAATTTATGCTATACTCCATGAGAACTTGTAGCTGATTAAGTAACTTACTTAAATTTTATCCAGCTCACACGGCGTCCCGCAAATTAAGGGAAAAAATTTAAATTTGGGAGAATAAAATGATACAACAATCTTTAGTACTAATAAAGCCCGAGGCAGTAAAAAGAGGAATAGTCGGGGAAATATTAAACAGATTCGAAAGAGCCAATCTAAAGATTGTAGGCGCTAAGCTGATTGTACCAACCAGAGAACTGGCCGAAAGACATTACGAAAAAGATGATGAATGGAAGATTAAAATAGGTAAAATAAGGCTTGAAGATGCGGAAAAACACAATTTAGATATTATGGATTTATACGGCACAACTGAGCCAATAGAAATAGGTGCTTTGGTGAATAAAGCTAACCACGACTATTTAGTTTCCGGTCCCGTACTAGCCTTTGTGCTTGAGGGAGTTAACGCGGTTCAGAAGATTAGAGTTTTAGTAGGACCCACATTTGCAAACGAAGCCCCGGCGGGAACAATTAGAGGCGACTATAGTTCGGAATCTTCATACACATCAGTCGTCAGGAAAAGAACAGTTTTCAACATAATCCACGCGTCGGGAAACGAGCCCGAAGCAAAATTTGAGATCTCTCTGTGGTTCAAGCCTGAAGAAATAATCTCATATCGAAGAGTGCATGAAGACTTGTACGGATATTGATTAAAAACGGCGCCAAATAACCCAAAGCCACAATAGACTTAACGAACTTCAAAAATGAGGAAGTGATAAATAGAAAGTAGGCCTATGGGCAAAAGGTTGCTCCTTAGAAAATTATTCTATAACAACATCTTCTACAGTAACCGAGCCTTGAGTATCAATGCTTACGAGCAGTACTCTCGGACTCATAAGTTTATTCGCTTCATCGCCCAAAGCACCAGAAACTACATGAGTTAAAGATTTTCTAACCGGGTCACTGTTTTTACTAAAATTATGCCTATCCCCCGCTATAACAACCTCAACCTGAGAATCTCTAATATAGCCAAGCAGAAGCTGGGCCTGATCATAAACTTCTGGAGTTTTTTCACCTTGAAAAACGCCCATAACGCCAAAAGTGGCGTTTACAATGGGGTGATACAAAGGCTGAGCTAATAAAACTATTTTAGCCCCACGAATGTTATTTTCAAACCAAGCTAAATCTTCTTGGCTTAAGGGAGTGAAATTAGCACTATTATCAAAAAAGACAATCTTCTCGCCTTGAATTGTAATAACTCTGTTTGGACTTTCAAAAACATTTATAAAGTTGCTTAAATCTCCGGTCTGCCCTTGATCATGGTCTCCGGGCAATACATAGCTAGGCACAGAACTTTCGTACAAAACACCTCGGGCCTCATTTAAACTTTCCAGGTCGCCCCAGTCTGTTAAATCCCCTAAATGCGCTATAAAAGACACGCCCTCTTTATCCGCGTAATTTATGGCATTCTCTAAATTTATATTGTCGTCATGAGAATCAGATATAACTAAAAAGCGTAACTTGTTGGATTTCGCTGACACTGAAATGTCAGGGGTTTGATGCACGCCGGTGTCGGATATTCTGGAAACAAATTCTCCTGCTACCTGCCCAACTTCTTCCTGAGATAAACCGATCTTTTCTGTTAATGGCGTTGAGAGAGACGCCAAACGTTCAATATTAATCTCGGAGCCCAATTTCACTGCATACGATATAGCAAAAATGAATCCTCCTAGCACCACACTAGAAACAGTAGTTCTAATTATCCTTTTTACAATTCCCGGTTTAGTGGTTCGTGAGTAAGATCGTCGCCCAAACATTGCTAATATTATACAACACTACATACGATTCGGGGCAGTTATGCCTATCAAAAAAAGGCCTTCGGTTATTACTGCCTTTACAGACTCGGTTATTGCCATTCTTACTTTTTTTTCTTCCTGAGGACTACTCAGTATAGGGAGCTCGTTGTAAAACGTATTGTATTTCTGTGCCAATTCGAAAAGATAGTTACAGAGGTTATTGGGAGCAAATTCATATGCCGCCTCCAAAACAACCGAGGAGAATTTAGCTAACTGAGCCAGAACAGCAACCTCGCGTTCATGTAAAGATGTTGGTAAAGAATAAAAATCAATTTCTTGAAAAGCCCCTTTCTCCAAAATCGAGAATGTTCGGGCATGAGTATATTGAATATAAGGCCCTGAGAATCCGTTTAAGCTAAGAGCGGCATCAAGATCGAAAACAATATCCTGAAAAGTGTTGTATCTGAGCATTTCAAATTTTATAGCCCCGTTCCTAACATCATTAACATTCTTAAAGTCCCCGTATTCCGCCCGTAGCTTGCTATCTACCATCTCTATTAAATCATCTACTTTAATGCCCCAACCTTTACGGCCGCTCATGGCATATTGTGTTTTTCCATCGGAAGTATCAATTCCCATTTTTTCTGCAGTTTTAGGAGACAGGTAAACGAAACCGTAGTTTACATGGGTCATATTTTCGGCCTCAGAAGTATATCCCAAATAACTTAAGGAGGCTCGGACCACATCGATGGCGTAGGTTTGCTTTACATCAATAACATCAATAACGTAATCATTTTTGGAAAAAGACACATCTTTTGAAATATCTGATTCTTCAGACGAAGTGGTCCATAAAATCTTTTTCTGTGTCCCAATATCAAGCTCTCTGTAATAAAAATCCAACCCCAACAAACCATATTTCCACATGTGGTATGCAATGTCCTTGCCCGTATATGTCGGAACTCCATTAGATCTTACAATAACTTTATCTTCTTCAATAACACGGCCCCCACCTAGAGGTTCTTGGACTGAGATTTCTTCCTGATTCTCGCTATCAGAAATTAAAGATCCGGCATCTTCGTTTTTGTCACCGGACATGTTAATCATCCAGCAACCTTTAGAAGGGCCGCTTGTTGCTAAATACACATTAGGGTTTGTTTTAAGCTTCTCAAAAGCACGATTCCATAACCCAAGAGAAACAATATCTTTTTCTCTAATTATGACGTCGTAATCGAAGTCCAATTTTCCAAACGTAACCAGCTGGTCTTTGAGAATTCTATCAGCAAGCTTGGATTGCTCTACTGATATCTCGTCTTTACTATCTTCTAGCCTTTGCATTAAGTGCTCGCGTTTTTTTTGAAGATTTTCATCTTGAACAATCAAACTTTCCATCTTCGCGTAAACATCCCACGCATAGTGGTCGAACTTCTCGTAGTCAGAAGGATTAATATCTTTAAGCTCCATTGTGCCCATAAGAGAGGTGGAAACCTGGACACCCAGATCATCCTCATAATATTGGACATTGACATCATGGCCCATTTTTTCGTACACACGTTCAATAAACTGCCCTATGCAAGCGTTCCGTAAATGTCCAACATGCGCTGCTTTATTTGGATTAACATTTGAGTGCTCAAGAGCAATTTTAAGCGAGATGTTTGGTCTTTTTTGATCTTTGACATTTAAACCTTTAGAAGAAAGTTCTAGCGCATAGTTTAATAAATAAGGAACAGAAAACTTAAAATTTATAAATCCAGGAAAAGCAAAATCGATCTTTTCAAAAATTGGATATACAACGTCGTTAAACGTAAATGTGAATTCTTCATTGTTTAATAGAAAACACAGTTTCTTTGCAATATCCGCCGGACTATGACCGGCCTTTGAAGAAATTTTCAGTGCTACCGTAGAGGCTAAATCCCCCCATTCCTCTTTTTTAGGTTTCTCTAAAACAGCTGTTTCATAATCTATGTCCAACGAGTACTCTCTTTTCACAAGCTCAATAAGCTTAATCGAAATGCTGTGTTGTAGATTTTGCATGGTGTAAGTATAGCAGAACAGAACTACAAGGACAGCCTATTTACTAACACAAAGACCGCCCTAAAACGAAATTTTAAAATTTTGCTTTTATCACAGAGGTAGAGTAATATCTCCTAATATTTCGGTCTGTAGTATTTCACAAAAGTTTTCTGCATATTTCAAAGTAATGCTCGAGGGATGTCCATATGAATTTTTCTCCCCAACACTTATTAAACATTCAGAAGGAGAAAAAATATTAAACAACTGCCTGTTCAGCCCGTTTTCTGCCCCATGGTGTGCAAGTTTTAGTACGGCACTCTGCTTAGAAGACGTGCCGCTGAATCGATTATAATTAAAGGGAATCTCATTCCCCTCATTCTCAAAAAGTATTTCACGTAGCATCAGGCTTTGAGAGTCTTTTTCTAAGTCACCTAGTAGTAAAGCTGGGGTGGCCGCCTTAGAATTGTAAAACAACACTATCGAGACATTATTAATATTATCAACACGTCGAAAATCAAAATTTTCAGGCGGCCACAACACCTCAATCCCCAACAAATTACTTTTAAACTGATTCGAAGTTAAATGAACGGAAGTATTTTCCATAACATGCCGTTCAACTTCATTTTTAAAATCAAAATATAACTTCGAATCATAAATAGCGTTATCAAAAACAATATAATTAGGCGAGCATCTCAACACGTATCTATATAATCCTTGCAAATGATCTGCATGAGGATGTGTAAGCACAACAACATCTATAGGACAAAAATCCATAGAAGGAAAGTCTGAAAGCAATTTGTAGTCAAGATCAAAGCTCGGACCTCCATCAACAAGAACCTTTTCTCCTTTTTCAGTTATTAAAACAAGCGCATCTCCCTGACCTACATCGTAGGCTTTTATAGCTGGCTGAATATTAGAATACAGGCCCAAAAGCTCAATAGACCCTAGAATTAAATAATATAAAGTAGCAATGGCTAAATGTTTAAGCATGATATCCTACATAAACACAAGGTTATGACTAGGCTTTCTCGGAAGAAAAAATTTTTAAACGAGAAAAAAACTTTGGCGCCAGAACCACTAGAAAACACGCAAAGTAATACATAAGTAAAACTCTTAGAGGCATTTTAAAATCTATGTTAGCGTACGGGACGGCGGCAAAAAAATACACACCCCTAATAAAAATATCTAAAAAAACAAAAACAAATGCTGAAATTATTTTAGCCAAAAAGACAAATGGCCAAAAATTGAGGAAATAACTTAAATAAAGCACAGCAAGCAACGCCAATCCGTAAACTGTGGCTAAAGGCACTGTCCAAAGTAATAAAGCATTCGCAACAAAAGAAACAAGACTAATACGTCCGAAAGAAAAAGCTATTAACGGCAAGACCAAAATCTGTGCAGAAACAGTTGCCACCAGATCCTGATAAAATAACCTACCAAGGCGGCTTTTATTTATAAAACTAAGTACCCTTGATACCGCAAAAGAAAAAAACAACAAGCTCAAGGTTGCAAGAAAACTTAATTGAAAACTTAAGCTACATATAAAAGCCGGCTGAACCAACAGCATAGATTCGGCAGATACAAATAAAACCCCTACGATATCATTTTTTCTCCCCAAAAAAGTTCCGTAAGAGGCTATCGTCCCCATTATCCAAGCACGAATAACCGGAGGCTCAAATCCTGATATTACCGCATACACAAATGTGCCTAAGCTCGCAATAATAAAGTTTTTTCTTCTGTACTTCGAGCCAAGAGCTCGGGTGACCATGCCTGAAACCAAAGATATATTGTACCCCGACACTACAATCACATGTATAGTGCCGGTTACGACCACGACGTCGTTAAACCTGGGCACGAGAGATAAATCATTTATACCGAGGGTGCTGCCCAAAAGCAGCTCACTATGTGGACTAGGCAAAGACCTTCGAACTAAGAGCGTTGTTAGTTTTTTAAACAAGTCAACTTTTTCACGAAAAACGAACAGCACTCCCCTAACTCTATAAGCAGTTGTGCTGAAAAAAGATCCCGGAACCGCTATCGGAGTCTCTGAGCTTTCCCTCGAAGATGTAAAAACACGCTCTCTTATACATATAAGGCCGCCCTGAACATCATAAAAATAATGCCCAACTCGAACGAGACACAACAAGAGAAAAGTTAAATGAAACCAATGCTTCTTTAACCAAAACACTAGAAAACCACTAAACTTGAGATCTTGCTTACTACGCTGTCAGATAGATCTGCTTTGGTCTTTAAGTCTTCCAGATTAGCGTAAGGCCTGTTTAAAACTATTCTCCCTGCATATACATCTCCTATACCCGGAAGCTTATCCAGCTCCTCGACGGAAGCTGTATTTACATTTACAAACCGCGGATCGCCGTCATCAGAAGCATCCACAACAGGAGTAACCGAGATCCTTTCATTATTGCTGTTTCGCGAAGAATTATCGATCTGAGGAGTAAAAACAATCTCATCTATAACCACCGTTCCTGAACATTCGGCCTGTATATCAAAATCGAACGGTATGTAAATTTTTTGGTGATCTTTCACGGGCTCGGCCAAGTTTAATTGCTTAGAAACCCAATCAAAAGAAACGTTATCAAGAAAAGGCCCGGCCTGAACAAGAACATCATTCAACCTAGCCCCCTCTTCAAAGCCGTAGAGGCCCGGGTTTGCAACAGCTCCGCCTATGTCGACGTATATCATCTTTGGTCCCTCATTGTCATTATTAGTTCCATCCGAAGCATCATCTGAATAGATATTTTTGCTCTCCGGTGCCGCATTAAACAATAAAAACAATGTAAATAATAGCGCTATCAAAAGCCCGACCATCGCACTGACAACATATGAATTTCTTCTTATATATTCTGTGATGCTGCTCACAAAGAAAATATAACACCTTAAAAAAGCTGTTGTTCGGATCTGTCTACACTAAATAGACTACTCAGAGCAAAGAACATAATTACCGCATAATTATTGCAAAGTTATCAACTATTTAGTTCTGACTTGTGGATAAGCTCTATGCATAATAATTACCGCAGAATAAACGCAACAACAACCAGAGCTTTTCGGTAAACAAAAATTAATTAATTAGACGCGAAGAGATTGAGAAAATATATATCTTATCAACCATCACCGGCTTACACAGGTGTTTTGTTGTAATTTTTTTGCATTGCAAAGCCCAACCTGTTGGG
>ERZ795048.3356-NODE-3356-length-12010-cov-4.367210_pt1 | contig 12010 bp, 12 predicted proteins | sample MGYA00375132_ERZ795048 | MGnify/ENA primary metagenome ERZ795048 (study PRJEB30177, sample SAMN05720225) | activated sludge metagenome | isolation source: Anaerobic digester | place: Hong Kong | collected 2014-12-17 ...
TCGTCGTCGACGCGGCGCGCCGCGAGGGCATCGCGATCGACTGGAAGCGCCACGCGCGCGCCGGCGTGCCGGTGACGCTGGCGACGCTGACAATCGCCGCCGCCTGGCTGGCGTGGCGCGCCTGACCCAGACCCCCAACCCACGCAGGAGCCGGACCATGGCCGTGCGAGAGATCCTGAAGATGGGCGATGCGCGCCTGCTGCGCGTCGCCGCGCCGGTGACGGCCTTCGACACAGCCGCGCTGCACGCGCTGGTGGCCGACATGGCCGACACCATGGAGGCGGCCGACGGCGCCGGGCTGGCGGCGCCGCAGATCGGGGTCGACCTGCAGCTCGTCATCTTCGGGTTCGACCGCAACCCGCGCTACCCGGACGCCGCGCCGGTGCCGAGGACGGTGCTCGCCAACCCGGTGATCGAGCCGGTCGGCGATGCCATCGAGGAGGGCTGGGAGGGCTGCCTGTCGGTGCCGGGGCTGCGCGGCATCGTCCCGCGCTTCGCGCGCATCCGCTACCGCGGATTCGACCCCCGGGGGCGGCCGATCGAGCGCGAGGCCGAGGGCTTCCACGCCCGCGTCGTGCAGCACGAGTGCGACCACCTGATCGGGCGGCTGTACCCGACGCGGATGACCGACTTGAGCAAGCTCGGGTTTACCAGCGTGCTGTTTCCGGACATGAAGGGCGAGCCCCCGGACTGATCACGCGATGTGCCGGCTGCCAGGGCGATCCCGGGGCAGCCCCTGCGCCGGGCGCTGACAACCGGGCGCCGCCCTGGCCCGTTGGGGGTCTGGGGCGGGTCGCGTGGAATCCGCTGCAGGAGTTGCCCGCCATGGCCGCGCATCGATGGATCCGTCTTCTGTCCCTCGTCCTGGGTCTCGCGGGGGTCGGGCTGGCGCCGGTGGTCGCGGCGCACGAGGACCGCGTCGCCACGCGCGTGGGCCGTGTCGCCGATGTCCAGGGAACGCTGTGGGCCTGGGACGGCGACCAGCGCGAGTGGGTGACGGCGTGGCGCAACCGCCCGGTCGCCGAGGGCGACCGATTCGCCGTCGGCGCCGGTGACCGTGCCGAGCTTCGCATCGGGCGCAGCGAGCTGCGCCTGGGCGCCGACAGCGAGCTCGAAGTGCTGGCGCTGGACGATGCGCGCATCGTCGTCGAGTTGCACCGCGGCGCGCTGGCCTGGAGGCTGGGCAGCACGGCGCTGGCGCGGCAGGCCGAAGTCCGCACCCGCGAGGGCAGCCTGCGTCCGCTGGCCGAGGGCCATTACCGCATCGACCGCGGCGACGACGGGCCGACCTGGGCCGCGGTCTGGCACGGGCGGCTGGAGTTCGTCGGCGGCGGCAACCTGCTGCAGCTCGACACCGGCGAGCGCGTCGAGCTGCGCGCCTACGGCCACGGCCGCGACGTCCGGACGCGCCGCGTCGCGATGCCGCGCGACGAACTCGACGCCTGGGCGCGGCGCGCCTCGGCGCCGCACGAGTCGGGCTCCTGGCGTCACGTGTCGCCGGACGTCCCCGGCAGCGAGGACCTCGACCGCCACGGCCGCTGGGACCGCCATCCCGAGTACGGGGCCGTCTGGCTGCCGCACGCGCTGCCGGCGGGCTGGGCGCCGTTCGCGCACGGACGCTGGGTCTGGGTGCGGCCCTGGGGATGGACCTGGGTCGATGCGATGCCCTGGGGATTCGCACCCTCCCACTACGGGCGCTGGCTGCGATGGGGCGGGCGCTGGGTCTGGTGGCCGGGCCCGCGCGCCGCGTCGCCGGTCTTCCAGCCTGCGCTCGTCGCCTGGGTCGGTGGCGCGGGGGTGTCGTTCGGCATCTCGATCGGGGCGGGCGGGGTGCCACCGCCCCCGCGTGCCTGGGTGCCGCTGGCCCCCGGCCAGGTCCATGTGCCTATCGTCCGGCCGCCGCCGCGGCGAGCCTTGCCGCCTCCGCATCGTCCGCCGCCGAGGCACGCCGGGCCGCCACCGCGGCATGTGTACCCGGTGCCGCCGCCACGGCAGGTGCATTCCTTGCCACCGCCTTACGCCAGGCAGGCCGTGGCGCCGCCGAGCGCGCCGGTGCGCGAGGCGTCGCGGGAGTCCGGCCCGCCGCGCGCGCAGCGGCCCGACACGCAGGGGTGGTCGGTGCGTGACGACGACGGGCGACGCGAAGCCAATCGGTCGAGCGAACGCGAGCCCGAGCTGCGCGGCGTCGACGCGGACCGCCGCAAGGTGGCAACGGAAGACGCAGCAGGGGGCGAGGCCGCGAGACCGCAGGCACGCGGGTCGGAGGAACGACGAGGCGAGGAACGACGACCCGAAGCACGACGCCCCGAGGCGCGAGGCCCCGAGGACCCAGAGCGCGACCCGAGGGGCGGCGGGGCCTGGGCGTCCGAGGAACCGAGGTTCGAGCGACCATCTCCCGAGGCGAGCGACGGTGCGCGGCCAACGCCGCCGCGCGAGAGGCCGGGCGCGGCCCGCAACGCCGCGGCGCTTCGCTGACCGAGCCGCTCGATGGTGCGGGCCCGCGCCACGCGGGACGGGGTCCGGGCGGGCAAGGGCCTGGGGCCGGCGCCGCCTGCCCGTGTCGTCAGCCCAGCAGCGGCCTCAGCACGGGCCAGACGTTGTCGAGGATGCGCGGGTGCGCGCGCGCATTCGGGTGGATGCGGTCGCCCTGGAACCAGTCGGCGGCGTCGGGGACGTCGGCGACACCGGCGAGCAGGAAGGGCACGAGCGCCGCGCCCTCGGCCTGGGCGACGCGGCCGAACAGCGCCGCGAAGTCCTCGGCATAGCGGCGGCCGTAGTTCGGCGGCACCTGCATGCCGGTGATGACGACGCGCGCGCCGACCGCCCTGGACGCGCGCGTCATCGCGACCAGGTTGGCCTCGGTGCTCGTCAGCGGCAGCCCGCGCAGCGCATCGTTGCCGCCGAGCTCCAGCACGACGTGCGTCGGCTGGTGGCGCTGCAGCAGCGCGGCAAGCCGGTTTCGCCCGCCGGCGGTGGTGTCGCCGCTGACGCTGGCGTTGACGACCTCGGCCGCGATCCCCTGCGCGGCCAGCCGCCGCTCGAGCAGCGCGACCCAGCCGCTGCCGCGCGGCAGCCCGTATTCGGCCGACAGGCTGTCGCCGACGACCAGCACGACCGACGCCGTCCCGCTGGCGCGAGGGGGCGCTGCAGCCGCCCCCTTCGCCGCGAGCGCTGACGCGCTACAGTGCGCGGCCATCCATCCCAGCAGTGCGCGTCGGCTGACGCGCGCGGCGCGACCGTCGTTCATGTCCTCTCCCCTCATCGAAGTGCTAGGCGTCACCAAGGAGGTGAGCGATTCCACCGGCCGTCTGACCATACTGCACGAGATCGGTTTCACGCTCGCCGAGCGCCAGTCGGCGGCGATCGTCGGCGCCTCCGGCTCCGGCAAGAGCACGCTGCTGTCGATCATCGCCGGGCTCGATACACCTACGCGCGGCACCGTCAGGCTGGCCGGTACCGACCTGTTCGCGCTCGACGAGGATGCACGCGCCGAGTGGCGAGCGCGCAAGATCGGGTTCGTATTCCAGAGCTTCCAGCTGCTGGCCAACCTGACCGCGCTGGAGAACGTGATGCTGCCGCTGGAGCTGCAGGGCCGCGCCGATGCGCACGCCCAGGCCACCGAGATGCTGCGCCACGTCGGCCTCGCCGAGCGGCTGGGGCACTACCCGCGCGTGCTGTCCGGGGGCGAGCAGCAGCGGGTGGCGCTGGCGCGCGCCTTCGTCGTGCGGCCGGCGGTGCTGCTGGCCGACGAACCGACGGGCAGCCTGGACTTCGCCACCGGCGAGACGGTGATGCAGCTGATGTTCGACCTCAACCGCGAGGCGGGCACGACGCTGGTGCTGGTCACGCACGACCGCGCGATCGCCGCCCGTTGCGACCGCCAGCTGCGGCTGGAGGCGGGGCGGCTGGTCGATGGCGGCGACCCGCGTCCTGAGTCCGTGCCGGCCGTCGATGTCTGCGAGGCGGGTCGCGACCCCGCCGTGTCCGCGGCGACCGGGCGAGGCGGCAGCTTGACGCCCGCGGGCGATTGCACGTAGTGTGCGCGACCCCGAACCACCAAGAGGAGACACCCGATGGCCCACTACGTTCTCGTCCATGGCGCCTGGCACGGCGGATGGTGCTGGCGCGACGTCGCCGCCGCGCTGCGTGCCGCCGGCCACACGGTCGCCACGCCGACGCACACCGGCGTCGGCGACCGTGCGCACCAGGGCGGCGCCGACGTCACGCTGCAGACGCACATCAGCGACGTGATCGCCGCCATCGAGGCCGAGGAGCTGCAGGACATCGTCCTCGTCGGCCACAGCTACGGTGGCATGGTGATCACCGGCGTCGCCGACCGGCTCGGCGCGCGCGTGCGTTCGCTCGTCTACCTGGATGCCTTCGTCCCGGAAAGCGGTCAGAGCCTGATCGACCTGGTCAAGGTCACGCTGCCCGCCGAGGTCGCGGCGGGCTTCATCGGTGCCTTCCACGACAGCGCGCGCGAGGCTGGGCTGATGGCGCCGATCCCGGCCGAGGCCTTCGGCATCAAGCCCGAGAACCGCGCCTGGGTCGACCGCCGCTGCGTGCCGCAGTCGCTCGCGACCTTCACGACGCCGGTGCTGCTGTCCGGCGGTGCGGCGCCGCGCGAACGTGTCTACATGCTCGCCGACGGCTGGGACCCGAGCCCGTTCCGACATTTCGCCGCCCGGCTCGAGGGCCAGCCGGGCTGGCGCCTGGTCAAGCTGCCGTCGAGCCACGACGTCATGGTCGATCTTCCTCAGGACCTGGCGACCGAACTGCTGAAGCTCGCCTGAGGTCGGGAAAGCGTTGCCCGCAGGGGCGGCCTGCGCGTCGTCGGCGCGGTCGCCGCGGGTACCTCCGATGGTGCCAGGCGGGCCCTATTGGCCGCCGAACTTGTAGTCGGTGCGGGCCTTGGCGCGGAGTTCCTCCTGGAAGGCCTGCATGCGCTGCTGCTCGACGCGCTGCTTGATCTGGTCCTTGACCTCGGCGAAGGCCGGGAAGCTCGCCTCGCGCACGTCCTCCAGCCGGATGATGTGCCAGCCGAAGTTGCTCTTGACCGGCGCGTCGGTCATCTGGCCCTTGGCCAGCGCCTTCATCGCGCTGCCGAACTCGGGCACGTAGGCGTCGGGCTTGGCGAAGTCCAGGTCGCCGCCGTTGGCGCCGGAGCCGGTGTCCTTCGAGTGCTGCTTGGCCAGATCCTCGAAGCTCGCGCCGCCCTTGACCTGCGCGATCAGCTTCTTCGCCTCGTCCTCGGTCTCGACCAGGATGTGGCGCGCGCGGTATTCCTGCCCGCTGTTGGCGGACTTGATCTTGTCGTACTCGGCCTGCGCCTGCGCGTCGGTGACCGGGCTCTTCGCCCGCTGGTCCTCGAACAGTTCGCGGATCAGCACGCCCTGGCGCGCGAGCTCCATCTGCTCGCGGTAGGCCGGGCGCTGCGCGAGGCCGCGCCGCTCGGCCTCCTGGACGAAGATCTCGCGCAGCACGACCTGGTCGCGTGCCTGCGCCTCGAGCTCGGGGGACATCGGCTGGCCGGCGCGTTGCGCCTGCGCGAGCAGCGCGTCGACGCGCGCCTTCGGCACCGGCTTGCCGTTGACGACGGCCAGGTTTTGCGCCAGTGCGGGGGCGGCGAGCAGGGCGGCGGCGAGCGCCACGGGGGCGGCGGCACGCCAGGCCACGGGGGTCTTGTTCATGCGGATCGGTCGGGGGGAGGGGGCGACGAGCCGGGCTCGCCGGGGGCACGGGCGTCGATCGCCAGCGCGTGGATGCCCTGGGGGATCAGGGACGACAGGGCATCATACACAAGCCGGTGTCGCGCCACGCGCGGCTTGCCGGCGAAGGCGGCGCAGCTCACCCGCACCGTGAAGTGACGGCCCTCGCGCGCGCCCGCGTGGCCGACGTGCAGGTGGCTGTCGTCGATGACCTGAAGCGACTCGGGCTGCAGCGCGCGGCGCAGGGCTGCGTCGATCTGTTCGGCGCTGATCATGGCTGGCGGGGTTCGAAGTCGATGGCGGCGGAATTGATGCAGTAGCGCTCGCCAGTGGGAGCCGGCCCGTCGTCGAACACGTGGCCCAGGTGCGTCCCGCAGCGGCGGCAACGCACCTCGACGCGGACCATGCCGTGGCTGCGGTCGGTCACGCGCTCGACCGCGGCGTCGTCCAGCGGCTGCCAGTAGCTGGGCCAGCCGCAGCCGGCGTCGAACTTGGTGTCGGAGCCGAACAGCGGCTCGCCGCAGCCGACGCAGCGGTAACGGCCGGGCTCGAAGTGATCCCAGTACTTGCCGCTGAAAGCGCGCTCGGTATCGGCGTGACGCGCCACCCGGTACTGCATCGGATCGAGCTGTTCGCGCCATTGCGCGTCGCTCTTGCGCACGAGGTAGCGCGGGTCGTCGTGGTCGTGTGGCATCTTCATCGGCGGTTGCGGGCATGCGCCGGCGCACGCGGGGCCAGCGAGGCATGGATTGTCCGCCGGGGCGCAACGTGCGGAGACCGCAGGGTCAATCGAGGTCCTGGCGGCAGGCGCGGTCGCAGCTGTCCCGTGCGCGACACGCGTTCGGGGTAGTCCCTGAGCGCAGGCCCGGGTCGATTCCGCTACCGTCCCATCCTGCAGTTCCCTCCGAATGACTGCTGGAGCCACGCGCATGAAACTGACCCGCCGCCTTTTCGCCCTCTCGACCCTGGCCGTCGCAGCGCTTGCTGCGGGGCACGCGCACGCCCAGTCCGGCCAGACGGTCAAGATCGCCTGGCTGGACCCGCTGTCCGGCATGCTGGCCAATATCGGCCAGAACAGCCTCAAGACCTTCCAGTACATGGCCGAGAAGGTCAGCGCCGACAACCCGGCGGGGGTGAAGTTCGAGATCGTCTCGTTCGACAACAAGCTCTCGCCGCAGGAAAGCCTTACCGCACTGAAGGCCGCGACCGACCAGGGCATCCGCTACGTGACCCAGGGCAACGGCAGTTCGGTGGCCGGGGCGCTGATCGACGCGATCAACAAGCACAACGCGCGCAACCCCGGCAAGGAGATCGTGTTCCTGAACAACGCCGCGGTCGACCCCGACTTCACCAACAGCAAGTGCAGCTTCTGGCACTTCCGCTTCGACGCCGACACGTCGATGAAGATGGAGGCGCTGACGTCCTACCTGAAGGACGAGAAGAACGTCAAGAAGGTCTACCTGATCAACCAGAACTACTCGCACGGCCACCAGGTCGCGAAGTTCTTCAAGGAGGCGCTGGCGCGCAAGCGGCCTGACGTCCAGGTCGTCGGCGAGGACCTGCACCCGCTGGCGCAGGTCAAGGACTTCGCGCCCTACGTCGCCAAGATCAAGGCCTCGGGGGCCGACAGCATCGTCACCGGCAACTGGGGCTCGGACCTGTCGCTGCTGATCAAGGCGGCCAAGGACGCCGGCCTGGACGCCAACTGGTACACCTACTACGGCGGCGCCAACGGGTCGCCGTCGGCGATCGGGCCGACGATGGACGGGAAGGTCAAGTTCGTCTACATCGGCCACTCGAACATCCCCGCGCTCGCCCCGTGGATGAAGGAGTACCGGCAGCGCTTCAACGACGACTTGTCGCTGCTGTCGACAGTGCACGTGCTGCCGATGCTCGCGCAGGCGATGGCGCAGGCGAAGAGCACCGATCCGGTCAAGGTGGCGCAGGCGCTGTCGGGCCTGTCGGTCAAGAGCTTCTCGGGCGAGGTGACGATGCGCAGGCAGGATCATCAGCTGCAGCAGCCCCTGTATATCGCCACCTGGCGCAAGATCACGGACCCGGGCAAGCAGTACAACGTCGAGGGCACGGGGTTCACCTGGGTGCAGGAGCGGGTGTTCGAGCCCTACGTGTCGAGCACGCCGACCTCGTGCCAGATGAAGCGCCCGGGCTGACCGGCTGACGGCCGTCGGCTGACGCAGCGCGATCGTCCGCCTCACCGCGGGCCCTTGCGCCCGCTCGGGCCCGCCGGGGAAGGCTCCGACAGGCCTGACTTTTTCGAGACCGCAGCGCCTTGGACCAGGTCCTGATCAATCTGCTCAACGGCATCAGCTCCGGGCTGCTGCTGTTCATGCTCAGCGCCGGGCTGACGCTGATCTTCAGCATGATGGGCGTGCTCAATTTCGCGCACGCGAGCTTCTACATGCTGGGGGCGTATTTCGCCTACACGATCGGCACCGTCGTCGGCTTCTGGGCCGCGCTCGTGCTGGCGCCGCTGCTCCTGGGTGCGGTCGGCGCGCTGTTCGAGCGCAGCGTGCTGCGGCGCGTGCACCGCGCCGGCCACGTGGCCGAGCTGCTCGTGACCTTCGGCCTGTCGTACGTGATGCTGGAGCTGGTGCAACTGGTCTGGGGCCGCACCTCGGTGCCGTTCAGCCCGCCGCCGGCGCTGGCCGGCACCGCGTTCACGCTGGTGTCGTCGTCGGCCGAGCCGATGCGCTTCGTGCTCGGCGTCGCGCCGGAGGCGATATGCCAGCGCAGCGCCGAGGTCTTCGTCGCCTGCACGCGCTACCCGATGAACCGGGTCTTCCTCGCCTTCGTCGCGGTCGCGATGCTGCTGGCACTGTGGCTGCTGCTGACGCGCACGCGCGTCGGGCTCGTGATCCGCGCTGCCTTGACCCACCCCGGGATGGTGGAGGCGCTGGGCCACGACGTGCCGCGCGTGTTCATGCTGGTCTTCGGCGCCGGCTGCGCGATGGCGGGGCTGGCGGGCGTGGTCGGCGGCATCACCTTCGTCACCGAGCCGAGCATGTCCAACGTCGGCCCGATCATCTTCGCCGTCATCGTCATCGGCGGCATGGGCTCGCTGCCGGGCGCCTTCGTCGGGTCGCTGCTCGTCGGCCTGCTGCAGACGCTGCCGCTGACGGTCGACAAGTCGCTGCTGCACCTGGCCGAGTCGCTCGGCACCCCGCTGGGCCCCGACAGCCTGCTCTATCCGGTGGCCAAGATCACGCTCGCGCAGGCCGCGCCCATCCTGCCCTACCTGCTGCTGGTGCTGATCCTGATCTTCCGGCCCAGGGGCCTGCTCGGCACGCGGGAGGGCTGAGGGCATGCGCGCGTGGATGATCTGGCTGGCCTACGCCGCGGTGCTGGTCGCCGCGCCGATGGTCTGGACCAGCAGCCTGGCGCTGACGATGCTGTCGCAGGTCGGCATCGCGATCGTCGCCTGCCTGGCCTACAACGTCATCTTCGGCCAGGGCGGCATGCTCAGCTTCGGCCACGCGGTGTACAGCGGGCTGGGGGCCTACCTCGCGATCCACACGCTGAACATGGTCGGCGACGGTCGCATCGCGCTGCCGGTCAGCCTGATCCCGCTCGTCGGCGGCCTGGCCGGGCTGTTCTTCGCCGCGCTGCTGGGCTATGTCACGACCCGCAAGGCCGGCACCACCTTCGCGATGATCACGCTGGGCGTCGGCGAGCTGGTGTGGTCGATGTCGCTGATGCTGCCGGAGTTCTTCGGCGGCGAGGCCGGGATCACGACCGACCGCGTCGTCGGCGAGCCGGTGCTGGGCATCAGCTACGCCCCGCAGATCCAGGTCTACTACCTGATCGCGGTCTACTGCTTCGTCAGCACGGTGGCGATGTACGCGCTGACGCGAACGCCGCTGGGGCGCATCCTCAACGCCGTGCGCGACAACCCCGAGCGGGTCGAGTTTCTCGGCTACCGCACGCAGATGGTCCGCTACGTGGCGTTCATGATCTCGGGCTTCTTCATGGGCATCGCCGGCGGGCTTGGGACGATGAATTTCGAGATCGCCACCGCCGAGGTCGTCGGCGCGGCGCGATCCGGGGCCTACCTGCTGTTCACCTTCGTCGGCGGGGCGGGCTTCTTCTTCGGGCCGATCATCGGCGCGGTGCTGATGGTGCTGGCGCTGGTGATGCTGTCGGAGCTGACCCAGGCCTGGCTGCTCTACCTGGGGCTGGTCTTCGTCCTGATGGTGATGTACGCCCCGGGCGGGATCGCCAGCCTGGTGATGATGAACCTGCGCATGGCGGCGCACGGCAAGCTGCCTGGGCTGGCCGTGCCGTACGCGCTGCTGGCGCTGGCCGGCCTGGTGCTCTTCGCCGGCAGCGGCGCGATCATCGAGATGGTCTACCACCGGCAGCTCGACGCCGCGCTCGGGCCGGCGACGAGCTTCCTCGGCGTGCCGCTGGACACCTCGGCCGCGTCGTCGTGGGCCGGCGCGGCCGCGGTCCTGGCCGTCGGCGTGGTGCTGTTCGAGTTGGCACGGCGGCGCTTCGCGCAGCGCTGGGGGCAGGCGCAGACGGAGATCGAGCAGCTGATCGCGCTGCGGGAGCGGCAGGCATGAGGCCGTCTGGACGTCACGGGCTCGGGACCGAGGACAGATCTCCTCGCCGCGAGCGGCGACCTCATCCAGCGAGCGTTGCGAGCGCCGCAGGCACCCCCGAGGCCGCGCGCGGCCTCGGGGGTGCCTGCGGCGCCGGCACGGCCCGTCGAACCGCGGCGCCCGCGCTGCGTGCGGTCCGGGTGACAGGCGCCGCCGACCCGGGTGAAGACGGCGTCCGATCCAACCGCGGATGCCGGCCGCGACCGCAGGACCTGCGATGACTGCGGCGCTCGAACTCGTCGACCTGCACAAGAGCTTCGGCCGCACCGCGATCATCCGCGGCGCGTCGATGCGGGTCGAACGCGGCGAGCGGGTGGCGATCATCGGCCCCAACGGCGCCGGCAAGAGCACGCTGTTCAACCTGATCAGCGGCCGCTTCGCGCCCAGCGCGGGCCAGGTGCTGCTGAACGGCCGGCGCATCGACGGCCTGCCGCCGTACCGCGTCAGCCGCCTGGGCCTGGCGCGCAGCTTCCAGGTCTCCAACCTTTTCGGCCGCCTGTCGGCGCTCGAGAACCTGCGCTGCGCGGTGCTGTGGCACCTGGGCTACCGCTACGCGTTCTGGCGCTTCCTGGCCGGCGCGCACGACGCCAACGCGCGCGCCGAGGAGGTGCTGCGCATGGTGCGGCTCGAGCGCCGGCGCGACGTGCCGGCCGCGAGCCTGACCTACGCCGAGCAACGCGCGCTCGAGATCGGCGTCACGATCGCCGGCGGCGCCGACGTCATCCTGCTCGACGAGCCCACCGCCGGCATGAGCCGCAGCGAGACCGGGCGCTTCGTCGAGCTGATCCGTGAGATCACGGTCGGCAAGACGCTGCTGACGGTGGAGCACGACATGGGCGTGGTGTTCGGGCTCGCGGACCGCATCGCGGTCGTCGTCTACGGCGAGGTGATCGCCTTCGACACGCCCGAGAAGGTGCGCGCCGACCCGCGCGTGCAGGAGGCCTACCTGGGCTCGGTGCTGGCCGAGCAGGCGGACGGTGGGGCAGGGCACTGACGATGCTGGAGCTGGACGACGTCCACGCCTTCTACGGCAAGAGCCACGTGCTGCACGGGGTGCGCTTCGGCGTGCGCCCGGGCGAGATCGTCAGCCTGCTCGGGCGCAACGGATCGGGGCGATCGACGACGGTCAAGGCGATCATGGGGCTGGTCGAGGGCAGGGGCCGGATCCGCTGGCGCGGGCAGGACGTCCTCGGGCGCAAGCCGTTCGAGATCGCGCGGCTGGGGATCGGCTACGTGCCCGAGAACCGCGAGATCTTCCCCGACCTGACGGTGCACCAGAACCTGATGCTGGGCGAGAAGCGCGGCCGTGGGCAGGCGGCAGGGCGCGAGCCGCGGTTCGGCTTCGACGACATGTACCGGCTGTTCCCGCGCCTGAGGGAGCGCCAGCACACCGCTGCCGGCGTGCTGTCGGGCGGCGAGCAGCAGATGCTGACGCTGTGCCGCACGCTGATGGGCGACCCGGACCTGATCATGATCGACGAGCCGACCGAGGGGCTGGCGCCGATGATCGTCGAGCTCGTCGCCCGGTACCTGCACGAGCTGCGCGAGCGCGGCATCTCGGTGCTGCTGGTCGAGCAGAAGCTGACGATCGCGCTCGAGGTCGCCGACCGCTGCCTGGTGATGGGGCACGGCGAGATCGTCTTCGAGGGCACGCCCGACGCGCTGCGCGCGGATGCCGGG
>ERZ795048.3357-NODE-3357-length-12009-cov-4.908315_pt1 | contig 12009 bp, 7 predicted proteins | sample MGYA00375132_ERZ795048 | MGnify/ENA primary metagenome ERZ795048 (study PRJEB30177, sample SAMN05720225) | activated sludge metagenome | isolation source: Anaerobic digester | place: Hong Kong | collected 2014-12-17 ...
GCAAAGAGGCCGGAACGATTTCCGCGCTTAAATGGGCCTGCATCACCGTAGATGACAGCGCTCATAATTTCAGGTTGGGCCAGCAGCGCGGCTTCGACCCATTCCGGTGAGATATTGCGGCCGTAAGAGGTAATCAGAACGTTTTTCTTGCGCCCGTTTATATGAAGAAAACCGTCTTCATCCACATAGCCAAGATCGCCGGTGGCGAACTCTCCCTTATGCTTGTTGCCCAGATAACCCAAAAAGGCCGGGTCTTTAATCGTGATCTCCCCATCATTTTCCACCAGGCGAATATGCGGCAAAATCTTACCTGCACTGCCCGGCTTATCGTTTTCCGGGGTATTGAGTGAAACAACGGATGCGCATTCGCTCAGACCATATCCCTCGTAAACCGGCAAACCCATCTTACGCGCGGCGGATATAAGCGAAGGCGAAACCTTTGCCCCGCCGACAGCTAGGAATTTTAAATGCGGCAGGTCGGGCCGTACACTCATCAGACCACGCAACAACTCGGGAACCAAAATGGCCGATGTGATTTCATGCTTACCCATATAATGCGAGAGGGCTGCAAAATCTGGCTCAAACGGGTTGGCAAAGCCGGTCATTTTGAGCGAAGGGAGATAGACAGTTCCGCCAGCCATAAGTGTGGCATAAACGCCTGCGACATTCTCCAGCAGGATGGCCAGTGGCAAAACAGAGAGGTGTTTGTCGGCAAGCTCTGTGCCCAGAGCTTTAACAATGGAGCAAGCAACCTGTTCTAGTCCTTTTTGAGAAAGACAAACGCCCTTTGGTGTTCCGGTCGTACCTGATGTAAACGTCACCTTGGCCGTGCCTTCTGGCAGGAATGCAAGGCCCTTCAGGCCGGTGTCACGCAGTTCTTTGGGGAAAAGAACATGTGTGACACCGGCCGAGTGAAGAGTGTGTTGAGCCTGTTGCTCAGTGAAAAACGGGGGCAAAGGCACACAGGGAATACCGGCTTTGAGCGCCGCCAAATCCCAAAGCACCCAATCGACACTATTATCCAGCGCAATGCCCAAAACCGAAACGCCATAGAGTGCATCCATGCGCTTTTGGATTTCCCGTTTCAGATCGCCATAGCACACCGTTTGCATTTCGTCGCACAAGGCAATCTTTTCAGGGTCATGGTTTTGGATATGCCCGAATAACATCAGTTCCGGCCTTCCTGCTTATAATGAAGGCGTGGGAACAAGCGCGGACGGCAATCCTCGAACTCTGCACCCAACATGGCTTTTAAACGCTTCACGCCGGTCTCGACGGAGCCAACCAGCACGCGAGGCTGTGTGTCATAATAACTGCCCCAGTTTTGCGTATCGTGTTCCACAGCCTTAATATCAGCATCGCAAATCTTGCGCGGTTTTAAACCCACCCGTTCAAAATAACGATGAAGAAAATCTGTCCCGGTGATTGCGGCATAGCGAATGTCTTTATTGTTTAAGTAGGAGGCCAGAGCAGCGAACAGAAAGGCCGACGCGCCCTGTCCGGCAGAGGCCAGATTGCCGATCTCTACAATCTCATTACGCGGACAATCCAACAGCTTTTCTACTGACCCCTGTGTATAATGCTCTAAAAAGAGCGATTCATCTTTCGCGTATCGGAAACCGACAGCCGCCAAAATATCGCCATTAGCATTACGGACACTCATCAGCACCGGGTAATTTACTTCGATATCGGCGTTATAGCTCTGCTTGTATATCGCTCTGATAAAATCCTCAACACGCTGGCGCTCTGGTTCAAACAGGCTAGTGATGCTGACCACCGAGGGGGTCAGCGAACTGATTCGGCGCGTGCGGTCCTCACGGAGATAAAGACTGGCCGTATCAATATTATTTTCCTGATAAATAAGTTTGAGCACGTCGGTGTACCTTGATTTATTGCGTTCTTAATCAAGGATGCCCTATGAACCTGAAGTGAAGCTGAAGCATATGGAGACGATTGATGCCCCCTCTTGTGCCCCCAATTTTTGAGGTTCTGTGTGAATGTATATGAACATGTAGAATTATACGTAAAATATGAAATCCTTGCAAATCAAGGCTTTTGCGGTCATTGATAAACGTGAGCGAATGTTGATGAAGAGAAAATTTGGCCCGTACGGCTCAAACATTTAAGGCTACTGAACGGTTCTCGTAAGAGATACTGCAGCATATTCCTGACGACGAACATTTAGGTTCAACGCCCCCCGCAAAAAAACAGTTACAACTGCTCAAAAAATGGATAAAGTCCGGACAGTCAACCTAAACATCTATGCCAACTTCTTTTTTTATGACCTGTTTTCATGCATTATCTGCTGAAGAGACAATTAAATCGTTGGAAACCAGCGCTAAGAACGGATTGACGGAATCTGAAATCCAGGTGCGCCAAAGTCAATATGGTTCAAACACTCTGATAGAAAAGGAATCTGTGAAATGGCCGCTGGTTCTCATTCGTCAATTTACAAGTTTTCTGATTTTAATCTTATTGGTTGCTGCGGCGTTGTCTTTTTTCATAGGCGATGAGCTTGATACGCTGGCTATTTTCGCCATTGTTATTCTCAACGGTCTTTTGGGCTTTGCGCAGGAATGGAAAGCTGAAACAGCACTAAAGAGTCTGAAGAAAATGCTCAGTCCAAGATGCCGCGTTATCCGGGATTCCCGCATGCAGGAGATTGATGCGGCTGCGTTGGTGCCTGGCGATATCGTGCTTTTGGAGAGCGGTGATTCCGTTCCTGCAGATATTCGTTTGCTTGACGAGGTCAATTTAAGAGCAGACGAAGCAGCTTTGACCGGAGAGTCTGTGTCGGTCGCCAAAAATATTCATGCAATCAGCAAAGATTCCCCGATCAGCTGGCGTACTTGTATGGTGTGGATGGGAACGCATATCGTCAACGGGCGAGGGCAAGGCGTTATAGTGGCCACAGGTATGGAGACTGAGTTCGGCCGTATTGCGAAGCTAACTGGCGATATTCAGGAAACGCAGACACGACTGCAGCGGCAGTTGGCCGTGCTGGCCAAGCAATTAACGGTTGTCATTGTCGGTGTAACAGCGGTTGTCATGTTTGCCGGCTGGCTTGGAGGGAGGCCAGCACTGCAAATGTTTATGGCAGGGATTTCTTTGGCCGTTTCTGCTGTGCCGGAAGGCTTGCCTGCGGTTGTGACCATTACTCTGGCCTTAGGCGTACGTATTATGGCGCGGCAAAAAGCTCTTTTGCGGCATTTGCAAACGGCGGAAACTCTTGGGGCGACTTCTGTTATTTGCACGGATAAGACAGGCACGCTCACCAAGAATGAAATGACAATTCAAAAACTGTGGCTGGCCAGTGGTGAAATTGATGTGAGCGGAGTTGGTTATGAGCCCGAAGGAGAATTTAGTAAAGACGGTCAGGGAATTGATGCCTTGTCGAACCCGGATTTGAAAGCCTTGCTGGAAACGGGCCGCGTTTGTAACCATGCGCGTATTACCCGCGCTGATAATGGCTGGGCGGCGATCGGTTCCCCCACGGAAGCGGCCTTTATTGCAGCGGCGGAAAAGGCAGGGCTGGAGGAATCTGGTCATTCTGCAGTTTGTGAGTTTTCCTTTAATTCCACGCGCAAACGCATGTCCGTGATTGAAAACTGCGAAGGGCATATGATGGTGCATGTTAAGGGCGCGCCGGAAACATTGTTAATGCGTTCGAACAAAATTCTAATTGACAGCAAAGAACAGGATTTAAACAATGATGTGCGTCATACAATCGAACAAGCGTATAAGGCTTTTGCACAGGGCGGCCTGCGTACGTTGGCATGCGCCCGTAAGACACTTCCTGCACAAGTTACGCCAGATGAAGAAACGGTGGAAACCGATCTAACATTTCTTGGGGTGGTCGGAATTATTGATCCACCGCGCAGCGAAGTTAAAGAAGCCATTAAAAAAACAAGGCATGCCGGAATTCGTGTGATCATGATTACAGGGGATTCACCTGATACGGCCTTGGCTGTGGGGCGGCAGATCGGTTTGAAAGTGGAGAAAGCCGTTAGCGGTTCCGAACTGGAGAAGATGGATGATGAAGAAATATTGAGACTGTCAGATCAAGATATTATTTTTGCACGCACTGTGCCGGAGGACAAATTTCGCATTGTTAAACTCTTGCAATCACGTAATCAGCTTGTGGCGATGACGGGAGACGGAGTGAATGATGCGCCGGCACTGAAACAGGCAGATATAGGCATTGCCATGGGTGTGCGCGGTACTGATGTAGCCAAGGGGGCTGCGGATATGGTGCTAACAGATGATAATTTTGCATCGATCATTGACGCTATACAGGAAGGCCGCAGACAATATGCCAATATCCGTAAATTTGTCAGCTATCTTGTGTCTTCAAATTTCGGCGAGACGCTTGCTGTTTTTGTAAATATTATGACTGGGGCCCCGTTGATTTTGCTACCGACCCAGATTCTTTGGGTCAATTTGGTAACCGACAGTGTGACGGCGCTTTCTCTCGGCGTAGAAAAAGCTGAGAAAAATATCATGGATGAACCACCGCGCAGCATTGATCAACCTATCCTCGACAAAATATCTTTTATGATGCTGGCTTTATTTGGCTCTTATATCGGCTTTGCAACATTGGGCCTTTATCATTTGCATTTGGATGAATCTTATATGGTGGCCAACACGGTTGCTTTTACCGGCATGGTGGCGATGGCCAATATCCGCGTTTTGAATTTTAGAAGTTTTGATAAACCTATGCATGTGATTGGCTGGTTTTCCAATCCATGGCTTCTGGTAGCTGTGTCTTCAATGCTTGGATTACAACTTTTGGCCGTTTATACGCCCTTTTTACAACAGGTTTTGGGCACTGTGGCGCTTGGCTGGTCTGAATGGGCAATAATTATTGCTTTTATTTTGCCCATGGTACTTTTTACCGAGCTTTATAAGAATTTAAAATTTATTCGTTAGAAGGCGCAAAGCTGTGCGGTAGCACTGAACTTTTAGGCGCATAAATTATGCAAAAAGTCATTCAATACACTCAATGTTTCCATATTGTTTTTTTATTTTACAAGGCGTGGAAATTGTGGCATAAGCAATTTCTAATTTATTCCAGAAAGAGGGGCGTTCATCAGTGTCTACAGCACGAGAAGTTGAAAGTTATGATGATCCGAAGGCACTTCGTTCAGAATTAAAAATCCTCTTAAAAAATCACCGAATTGATGGGCGGGAATTTGGTGTGCGCCTAAGTGAGAATGCTGATGAAATCATAAAAGCGCTGACAGAACACCATCTTGGCAATCTTGCGCAGCAGATTTCTTTCGTTGCGTTAGGCGGAAACGGTCGTAAGGATATTACCTCACAATCAGATCTCGATCTTTTGGTATTGCTGCCGGAAGCATTGTCCAAAAGTATTGATACTCTTTATGAAATTCGAGATCGCAGAACAAAGGCTGGTCAGGACCCTGACGGAAAATTGACACTGGAGGAGCAGACTCTTTTTGATAGTTCTGAAGCAAAGGAAGCAGCAATCGAGTTTACGGCAGGGTATACTTATTTCTGCGCCGACCTCAATGATTTAGGGTTTTCAACGGCCAGCGCTTTTCCGCGTACACTTTCACAAACAAAACAAGAGACTTTGAAAGACCAGACAATCTGGTCTTCTCTTCTCGATGCGCACCTTATCTGCGGCGATAAACCTCTATATGCAGAATTGGAAGAGCTTCTGGATGAATTAAGGGCGAATAGCAATCTTCGGGCAAAATTTGCGTATGAAAAATTTGATGAACGCACCAAACGTCTTGAGAAAGAAACAAGAAATACGTTTAGGCCTGATATAAAAAACGGTTATGGCAGTTTGCGCGATTATCAGGGCGCAGATTGGCATTTAAAAGTTGTGTTTGGGGTGAAAACACCAAAAGAAGCGGAAGAGAAAGGCCTATTTAGTGAATCTGAGTTGAAAAGAGCGCAAAAATCCTATGCTTTTTTGTTAACAATGCGTTGTCATTTACGGAACAATACAGCGAATACAAATGATATTTTAGCACCAAATTTGCGAACCAGTTTAGCTCAGCAAATGCAGTATACGGGCGTTCAAAAAATGATGCAGGATTTTTTCATGCATCGACGCGAATTGGGTTTTTTTGCAAATATAACGGAGGCTTTAGTTCGCGAAGAGTTAGAGCAAAAACAGGTTTTCGAACCGATACAGGGTACTCATTTTGAGATTTCAGAAAACTATATTCGTTTTTCAGATGCCACGATCACGGATCCTGTTGACATGCTGCGGATTTACAAGATGGCACAGGCGCAAGAGGTGAACATGCATCATAGCGCCTTGCGCACTATCCGTGACAACGTAGAACGCATAGCCGAATATCGGGATAATCCTGATGTTAATAAGCTATTTTTAGATATTTTAACGTCTGATAACTGTACTGGTAAGGCTTTGCGGCAAATGCAGGAACTCGGCCTTATGCAAGAATTTCTGCCGCCATTTAAGATGCTTGATTCCATGCCCGCAAATGACTTTGTTCATCATCAGACAATTGATGAACATCACTTTGCTTGTTTGGAAATGTTAAATGCTTTGAAGAAAGGTCAGCATAAAGAAAACGCACCGCTTGCTACAGGTTTATTCGAAAAAGGCATTAGCGATTCCCAAAAGCGCGTTTTGTATACGACCGTTTTATTTTATGACATTGGGACAGATCAGGCCGGAGGGCATTTGGCGCAGGGCGCCCAACTTGCTGAGGAATATTGTCCGCGCCTTGGTTTGAACCCGGAAGAAACGAATATGGTCTGCTGGCTGGTAGAAAATAATTCGTTTCTTTTGCAAGGCGCAGTTCATCGTGATCCACATGATGTGGCAAGAATTGGAGTTTTCACAGACTGCGTTGACACGCCGGAAAAACTGGAATTATTGACGCTCTTAACAACGGCTCGCAGGATGAGCATAGATCCAGGCCGTTGGACCGCATACAATGAGAAGAATGTCCTCGTTCTTTATAATCAAGCGCTTACTTGCCTTCATGATCAGAGCTTGACGATTGGGCCGAGATTTGAACTATCCGCCAACCATGACCCCGGGAGCACGAATATAACCGTAGTGCCAGATCATGCCGGTGGCGCTGTAATTACTGTTCTTACGCCTGATAAAGACCATCTTTTTGAAAATGTTACCGGAGCGCTCGGCGCCCAGAACATAAGAAAAATTGTCGTCTATACTTTTGATAAAGAAGGAGACACCCCGGTTGCTTATCAAAAGCTTTCCGTAAGTTCTGCCAAGCCGGAGGATGGGGGATACAAGCCTGAAGACCTTGAGAAGATTAAGGTGTGTGTTGAAGAGGCTATTAACTATGACGAAGCGCATATTTTTCCAGAAAGCGGGTATCAATTACGCAGATCATGGCAAGCGGACAAGGATGCTATTCCTGTTAATGCAAGTGTAGCCTTCGATAACGCTGCAAGCGATGATAGAACAGTTGTTGATATTACGGCTCGCGACAAGCTGGGATTGGCACACCGGATAGCGAGCATTTTTGGTAAACATGGCGTACAAGTGAGTTGCGTTTTTGGTGAGAGCAGCGGCGGGCATAGTATAACCGATGCTTTTTATGTTTCTGATTCCAGAACGCATAAAAAAATTATTGATCCTGATCGAATAGCAGATATTCAAAAAGAACTTGAGAACTTGATTCAAGAGCCTGTAGATGAATATTTCGAGAGTTTGGCTATAGGATAAAAAAGACGCTGACATAGAAAATGGGCCGATTCTGTTGCGAGGTTCGACCCGGACCCCACCTAAGACGCATTAAGCCTTAGGGATTAGTGCGTAGCGCACCAAAGCGGCAATTAAGCAGCTTTAGTTTCACCAGCAACATCACCAAAGGTGTTGTCGTTGGCTGCTACAAATGCATGATTGTCGTTTGCATTTATAACGATCATCCGGTAACGGCGGATTGCCGAACGCCGCATGATGCCTTTACTACGTGTGTCGATCCTGTTTCAGCCCCATCAAAATTCGTTATCGAGTGCAGCGAGTTCAAAAATCTTGGATGTGCTCTTTGCGGACACGCCGAAATTCAAAACCAGTTCTATACGATCCCAAATATTGGTGGAGCTGCCGGGTACTGCCCCCGGGTCCACGAACGCCTATTCCGCAACCGCGTTTAGCGTCATAACCGGGACATGCCCGGCAACTACCATTATAAGATAAACTTTAATTTTTGGAAAGGTTTTTGAAACGCCGCGCTTGACGAGTGACGCGCACAGAAAAGCCGAAAATATTTTGTGGGCGGCTGTGGGTGCGCCCCTACACTTCATATACAGAATCGTCCATATTGGTAGATATGAAACAATATCTTGATCTCATGCGCGACGTACTGGAAAACGGCACAAAAAAAGAAGACCGCACCGGCACCGGCACCTACAGCGTTTTTGGCCGCCAGATGCGCTTTGACCTGTCCAAAGGCTTTCCACTGGTCACCACCAAGAAATGCCACCTCAAATCCATCATTCACGAACTGCTCTGGTTCATCGCCGGGGATACCAACATCAAATACCTCAAGGATAACGGTGTACGCATCTGGGACGAATGGGCCGATGAAAACGGGGACCTGGGACCGGTTTACGGCAAGCAATGGCGAAGCTGGATAGCCGATAATGGCCAAAAAATTGACCAGCTTTCAAACGTCATCGAGCAAATCAAAAACAATCCCGACAGCCGCCGCCTACTGGTCGTGGCCTATAATCCGGGTGTGGTCGACCAAATGGCCCTGCCGCCCTGCCACGCCTTTTTCCAATTCTACGTTGCCAATGGCAAATTAAGCTGCCAGCTTTACCAGCGCAGCGCCGACATCTTCCTCGGCGTGCCGTTTAACATCGCCTCATACGCGCTGCTCACCATGATGATTGCGCAGGTCACTGGTCTCAAACCCGGCAAATTCATCCACACTTTCGGCGATGTGCATCTCTATTCCAACCACATCGAACAGGCCAAGGAACAACTGTCCCGGAAGCCCTATCCCCTGCCGGAAATGCGTATAAACGAAGCTGTCACCAACATCTTCGATTTCAAATACGAAGATTTCGAACTCGTCGGCTACCAGGCCCACCCGCACATCAAGGCCCCCGTGGCGGTTTAGAACGAATTATGGCGCGCTGCCGAGTATCTCAAGACGCTCACAATAAAGACCGGCCTCAAAATCTCTATAATTGATCGAGATATTATGCTCGCTGTTACGACCGTGCGCCACATCGAGTTGATCCATAACCATTAACCGTAAAGGGTCCTGAAAAAACCTTGAACGCTTTTCGTAAGGCAACTTACATTCTATATTCGCCGGAAAACCAACAGCTCTTTTAAAAGCCAGATTAAATGCCAGCTTGATTGTAGGATGCCACCCCGCATAAGAGTCTACAGGAGCAAGACCTTTTTCATCATTATACTGAGTGCCTCTTACGTCGAGCTCACCTCGAAGATGCCAGTTGTCGCACCAGTTGTCCGGAGATGAAGATGACTTCCTAACGTTGAGCCCGTAATTATAACCATCCCTTAACGCATAATCCACAAGCGCCTCAAGAGCCTCCTCCTCACCCGTGTCCAACTCTGCCTTTTTTCGCGCTAAAAATTCGTTCTCTTTATCCAACGCAGCGAGGCGCTCATCTGATGAAACCTCATCATTATGATGGTAGGTAAAGCGAGGAATTTTCAAAACAGACTTTCTTAAGGATTGTGAAAGTTTTTCGCAAATATCACGCATATCCTCACGCTGTAACTTTAATTCGTCCGGCAAATTAAACAAAGTCTTGCGCAAAGATTGATAGTCGAAATTCCCTCCCTGCTTATCTCCAACAATCAGGGCCACGGGCCGGTAAGGCTCATCGATCTTTGCTAAATGCCGCTCCTGCATATCGACAACTTCATTAAACGTCGTTGCAACCCGATTGAATGCGTCAATAACTGCGCCTTTATCACAAAGATCAAGGCGAAAATCATAACAACGCTCACCCATTTCGATGTTATCATTCGCAGCCCCTTCTTCCATCTGAATAGATGTCACCATGATGTTTACATCATGGTTTTTTCCCGTCATAGCAACTGCGACACCCCGTAAAATCATACAATAATCCTCTTAAGCTCGAACAAAAAGGAAACATATAGAAGTTAAAATAATATGTCAAATTATTGTTTGCTTTCATACTCCGTGCGGGTCATAAACACCTCCACGCCCGCGCCTTGATCCGGCCCATAAATATCAAGCTTGCGAATACTCACCCGGCAGGCCTGCACCAATTCATGACGAAAACACAGCGCCATCAACTCTTTCAGATAATCTTCGATCAACTGCACCTGCGAACGCCCGGCCCATGAACGGATCTCATTATAATAAGTGTCATAATCAATAATATTGCCCACATGCACCCCACCCAGATAGCCCTTCGCATCGGCAAACACCGCCACATCAACGATAACGCGCTGGGACACGCCCTGTTCATGCTCGTAAATACCAAGCTTGAGCGGCACCTCAACGGAATCAAGAAAAATTTTAACGTGGCTGTCTTTTTTCATGATTTCGCTTTATATACAAAGAATGAATAAGAGCAAAGCCCCCATAACTTTAAGTTCAATCGTTGCTATCGCCAGAAATCATGTGATCGGCAAGGATAACGGCCTGATCTGGCACCTACCCGAAGACCTCAAACATTTCAAGCGCACGACACTGGGCAAGCCGATCCTGATGGGCCGCAAATCTTACGAAAGCCTCGGCAAACCGCTCCCCGGCCGCCCCAATATCGTTATCAGCCGCGCCTTTCAAAACATGCCCAACGACAACCCGACCCCGATTTACAAGGATATGGAACCCGAAGAACCTGAGGCCGAGCGCAAAATCAATGAAGGCCCGTTCCTCTATGCTTCGCTGGAAGATGGCATCGCCGTGATGAAAGACATGGCCCGTGAAATGGGCGTCGATGAAGTTTTCATCACCGGCGGCGGGCAGATTTATAAAGAAACCCTACCCTACACCGAACGCCTCTACCTCACTGTGCTGGACCGCGAATATGAAGGCGATACCTTTTTCCCAGAGCTAAACTGGAATGAATGGAATATCGCCGCAGAAGAAAAACACGATGCCGACCCAGTCCACGACCGCCCGGCCTTTACATTTTATACATTGGAGAAAAACAGGAACTAACACCTACATATAGCCTTTGCCGACCGTCTTGCCCATGTCCGAAATGAAGGGTTTAGAACCACAAATTTTGCATGATATTTCAAGTTGTTAGCCGGATTTGGAGTAAATGATATCGAAATGGCGCGCTCGGCAGGATTCGAACCTGCGACTCCTGGCTCCGGAAACCAGTGCTCTATCCCCTGAGCTACGAGCGCTTAGGCGTTATCAGTTACCAGAACTGCCAGTCAACTGCAAGAACACATCTTCCAAATTACTGTCGTCGGTCGAAATATCGACAATGCCGTATCCCGCCTTTTGAATGGCCTCAATCATCACCCCGACCTGCATTTCCGACGGGTTATAGCGCACAACAACGCTGCGTTCTCCCGCTCTTTCGACACAAAACCCAGACAAAACCCGTTCCGCATCATCGATAGGACGATCAAGCCGGAACCGGATTTCTTTATTCTCAATCCGCGCCAGCAACTCTTCCGTCGGCTCATGCGCAATCACCTCGCCATGATTGATAATCGCGATTTCATCACATAATTCCTCCGCCTCTTCCAGATAATGCGTTGTCAGCAAAATCGTTACACCCCGCACATTCAGGGCCCGCACATTACCCCAAAGCTGCTTACGAAGCTCTACATCCACTCCGGCTGTCGGCTCATCAAGCACCAAAATCGGCGGATTATGTACCATCGCCTTGGCCACCATGAGACGCCGTTTCATCCCGCCAGAAAGGCTGCGCGCATACGCATCAGCCTTATCTTCCAAACCCACCATCCTAAGCAGCTCCATCGTCCGGCGCTGATCCTTCGGCACACCATATAAGCCTGCCATCAAATCCAGCGCTTGTATCGGCGTGAAAAAC
>ERZ795048.3359-NODE-3359-length-12006-cov-10.603129_pt1 | contig 12006 bp, 11 predicted proteins | sample MGYA00375132_ERZ795048 | MGnify/ENA primary metagenome ERZ795048 (study PRJEB30177, sample SAMN05720225) | activated sludge metagenome | isolation source: Anaerobic digester | place: Hong Kong | collected 2014-12-17 ...
CAGAGGCTGGAGCTTACTCGGACGGGTGTGCCACCGGCTCGTGCATCGACACCGGCAGACGCCGCGGCCCCCAGGCGCCGGGGCGTTCGTCGAACACACCCGCGATCACATGCCCACAGTGTGCGCAGTGTCCCTTGTCGGTCAGGCTCCATTCGCCGAGCTGGTACCAGTCGCGTTCGATCACGCGCTTTCCGCATCCCGGGCAGTATGTGCTGTCACCCTCAGCGTCATGCACATTGCCGACATAGACATAGTGCAGGCCGGCATCCATTGCGATTCTGCGGGCACGCTGCAGCGTCGCCGCCGGGGTGGCCGGCACATCGGTCATCTTGTAGTCGGGATGGAAGGCCGAAAAGTGCAGCGGTACATCGGGGCCGAGTTTGTCCAGGTACCATGCCGCGAGATTGTGCAGCTCGTCGTCGCTGTCATTTTGGCCCGGGATCAGCAGCGTGGTCACTTCGAGCCAGCAGTCGGTCTCGTTGTGGATGTATTCGAGCGTATCCAGCACCGGTTGCAGGTGACCGCCCGTCAGCCTGTGATAGAAGTCGTCGCTGAAGGCCTTCAGGTCGACATTGGCCGCGTCCATCTGCGCGAAGAACTCGCGCCTTGGCTCATCGCAGATATACCCCGCGGTCACCGCGACAGATTTAAGGCCGCGTTCACGACACGCGGCAGCGGTGTCGAGCGCGTATTCGAAAAAGATCACCGGGTCGTTGTAGGTGTAGGCCACACTGCGACAGCCGAGCCGCCCGGCGGTCGTGGCAATCGCCTGGGGAGATGCGCTGGCCGCCAGGGTATCGATCTCACGCGACTTGCTGATGTCCCAGTTCTGACAGAACTTGCACGCCAGGTTGCAGCCGGCTGTGCCGAACGAGAACACCGGCGTGCCAGGCAGAAAATGGTTGAGCGGCTTCTTTTCGATTGGATCGACGCAGAACCCGCTGGATCGGCCATAGGTGGTCGACACCATCTGCCCGCCCTGGCGTGCACGGACAAAACACAGGCCCCGCTGTCCGTCTTTCAGATGGCAAAAGCGCGGACACAGATCGCACTGGATGCGACCGTCTTCCATCAGGTGCCAGAAGCGCCCCGGCACTGTGTCTTTGATCACGCGCAACCCCCGGGCTTGAATTCCCTCTGTGTATGGCCCATTTACATTAATAGACCCACCACAGGCAGGCAGCCATGATGCACGTCAAAGCACCGGTCGTCGCAGGGATGTTCTATCCCGCGACGAAACAAGCACTTAGCAGCACGCTTCAGGGACTGATGAGGGATGCCAGCGGCGGCGTCGAGTCCCGCCCCCGGGCGCTGATCGTGCCGCATGCCGGCTATCAGTACTCAGGCCCTGTTGCCGCCAGTGCTTACGCGACGCTGAGCCCCTGGGCAGACGAGATACGTCGCGTCGTGGTGTTGGCGCCGTCGCACCGGGTGGCGTTCAGCGGCATCGCGACCAGCAGCGCCGGGGCCTTCGCCACCCCGCTGGGCGAGATCCCGGTCGACGCGGGGGCGCTCGAACTGCTGGCCGACCTGCCGGGCGTGCAGCAGCTCGACGAGGCGTTCGCGCAGGAGCATTCCCTGGAGGTCCAGTTGCCCTTCCTGCAGACCGTGCTGAGCCGGTTCTCGCTGGTGCCGCTGATCGTCGGCGACGCCGACAGCGACGACGTCAGCCGGGTGATAGAGGCGCTGTGCGACGCCGATACCCTGATCGTGGTCAGCTCCGACCTGAGTCACTACCTCGACTACCAAAGCTGCCAGCAACGCGACCGGGCAACCACGGCGCAGATCGAGGCCATGCAGGGGGAGCGCATCGGACCCTACGACGCCTGTGGCGCCCACCCGATCCGCGGCCTGCTGCTGACGGCACGGCGCCATGGCTGGCAGGTGCAAACGCTCGACCTGCGTAATTCGGGCGACACCGCAGGCGACAGGTCTCGGGTGGTGGGCTATGGCGCCTACGAGTTCCACTGAGCCGCCCGGTTCGCTGGCCACGGCACAGCGCGCGACCCTGATGGCGGTCGCCCGACGCTCCATCGAGCACGGCCTGGCGACCGGTCGGCCGTTGCCGATCGTGCCATCGGAGTATCACCGCGACCTCAAGGCGGTTCGTGCGAGCTTCGTGACGCTGCAGCTGCGTGGCCAGCTGCGCGGCTGCATCGGTCACCTCGAGGCGGTGCAGCCACTGGTGGTCGACGTGTCGGAAAACGCCTTCGCGGCCGCTTTTCAGGACCCAAGGTTCAACCCGCTGACGGCACAGGAATGGCCGTCAGTGGACATCCACCTGTCACTGCTGACCCGGCCAGAACCGATGCATTTTCAAGACGAAGCCGACCTCGTGCGCCAGATCCAACCCGGTGTCGATGGCCTGATTCTGCAGGACGGCCCGAATCGGGGGACCTTCCTGCCATCGGTGTGGGAAAGCCTGCCTCAGGCGGCAGACTTCCTCAGTCACCTCAAGCTCAAGGCCGGCCTGCCTGCGAACCACTGGTCCGGGAGAGTCGAGGTGTACCGATATCGCACCGAGAGCTTCGGTGAGGCCGAACTCACCTGATCGGCTTACAACCCCGGTCTACCGGCTCTCCCAACTCACCTTGTTGCGACCGTTCTCTTTCGACTGGTACAGCGCGCGGTCGGCGCGGTCGACCAGGGTCTGGGGCGACTCCTGATCACGGTACCAGCCACCACCGACTGACACCGTGACCGCCAGCTTCTGTTCGAATCCCAGCTCCTCGGGCAGCTCGATCTTGCTGTAGCTGACCTGCTGGCGGACATTTTCTGCGACCGCCTGGCAGCCGGAGCGCGGCGTGTCACGCAACAGCACCGCGAATTCCTCGCCGCCGTACCGCGCCACCAGGTCACGCCCGCGTACCGCCGACTTGATCTGGCGCGCCACCGCGTGCAGCACGTGATCGCCCGCGAGGTGGCCGTAAGTGTCGTTGACGCGTTTGAAGAAATCGATATCGACCAGCAGCAGACAGGGGGCGTGGGAATCCTCCCTTGCCGCCTGCGCCAGGTTGTCCAGTTCCTCCTGAAAGGCGAGCCTGTTGTGCAGTCCGGTGAGCGCGTCCGAACGCGCCTCCTCCTGCGAACGCGCCAGTTCACCGCGCACCTGCTGCATCTCGACCGCGAGGCTGGAAAACTGCTGTTTCAACTCGGCGCCTCGCTCCAGCGCCGTGTTGGTCGCGCGCATCGCCCTGTCAATCAGCGAATTGAGGTTCTCGGCCGTGACATCGTTCGACAGGCTCTCTGCGACTTCGGTCAGTTCCGACGAAAAGCTGCTGTAATGGCCATCCGCCTGGCTGATGTGCGACATCAGCGCAGACACCACCTTGCTGAGCGCGCTCTTGGCAAACTGGACCTTTTCATTTCGTTCTTCGAGAAACCGGTCGTACAGTGCACGCATCTCCGTCTCGGTGATCGGCGCATCGCGACTGAGCAGCGCGTCCATCTCCAGGCGCAGCGCCTCGTTGGAGTCACTCAGGTATTCGTACCAGACGGCGTAGTTGCTCGGCGTGATCGGGATCTTCAACTCGGACATGCGCGGGATCGCACTGCGCACGATGTCGACGGTCCGATCGTAACTGGTCGGGTTGTTCGTTTTCGGCACTGGGCCCCCTTTCGTTTCTCGGTTCGATTCTTATTTATGGTCATTTTTCTGCATCGCGACGCGCCAAAGTAACGACGTCGCAGACAGACGCGCTCAAGCGCCCCTTGCAGCCCATCCTGGGTTTTTGCAATGCACTGATCGTCCATGAATCGTTAAGGGGAAACAAACCATCGGGGGGCACTTGCCCGCAACGACTGTGGCTGAACTGTGTTTATCGGCGCAACTGTCGACAACTTTAACGTCGTACGAATGCTTTGCCTTTATTGCACGGCTTTGGTGCAAGTTCAACTACCTGCCTATGTTACGGCACCCGCACCCCTGCCCGTGTGACGGCCATCGCAACGATCGCGCCGAGCGCGGCCAGCGCCGTGTCCTTCTGTGCGTCCCACTCGTCCCCCTGGGTGCCGAGGTAGGCCGCCCCGAGTTCGGGGCTGACAGCGACGGCGACCACTGCCTCCAGGGCCTCGTAGAAGCCGCTGAATCCGAGCACCATGATGACGGCGAGCAAGTTGGACCACCGGGGCTTCACGCCGGCGACGCGGATCAGCAGCTCGCGAAACGGGTAGGCAATCAGCAGGCCGAACGCGAAATGCACGATCCGGTCGTAGTGGTTGCGCGACAGGCCGAGTGCGTCCTGCAGCCAGAAACCGAAAGGCGTTTCTGCGTAGGTGTAATGCGCACCGATCAGGTGAAGGCTGAGGAATACACCGAACAGCCCGTATGACAGGTTGGAAAAAGCGAACCGGCGATAAGTGAGCAGCAACAGGGCGCCGTAGATGAAAACCAGCAGGTTCTCGAGCAGCCAGTCACGGCGGTCGAACGGCTCGATCGCGGTAACGATCCAAAGGCCGCCGAGCCAGATCAGCAACAGTTGCAGAAAGCGATTGTCACGAAATTGCCCGGCCATCGGCGGATCATCGCGTATATCCGGCCAAACTGCCTAGCCTATGCCAACGCGCGTCTTCGGTTTGTTGGGCTTGGTCGACATCGCGCTTTGCCGGCACAAACAAAAAACCCCAGCCAAGGGGCTGGGGTCTCTGCCTGGAAGCACGGCGCCGAAAGCCAGCGCTGGCTTACTCGCTGCCGCTCGGGGCCTCGGTACCAAATGGCCAGATGGCCGGCCCATTGGCCCGGCAACCATCCACATAATTCTGTTTCTCGATCCCGGCCAGACCACGCTCATTGGCCCAGCTTTCGCATTGGCCATTGTAGAAGGCAGCGACCTGAGGATCGCTGTCGTCAATGGCGTTAACGGGATAAACAACTGCATCGGAAGATGCCATGCTCGAACCTGCGAACACGCACAGTACCGCCAGGACGGCAGCCTGAGTTTTCATCGAAGTACACTCCGCGGTGCAGGACGCACCAGTTGGAAGCGGTGAATTCCGCATATAAAACGCTATCACAAACGTAAAAAAACACTAGGGGGTCAACAAAATATTTTTCGTGCACGGACTGCGCGGTGCCGCGGTCAGCGCCGGCAGCAGGCCGCGGGCATTGCGTAAGATAGCGGCGAACAGCTGCATTGCACGGTGAACTGCATGTACCACTACGACAGCCTGCCCTACGCCAGCGACCCGTTCGCCGAGACACACCCACAGACGCTGGCGATGCTTGCACAACTGCTCGGCGTGCCGGCGGCGCCGCCGGCTGCCTGCCGCGTCCTCGAACTCGGCTGCGCAGCCGGCGGCAACCTGATCCCGATGGCGTGGCACCTGCGTGGCAGCGAGTTCGTCGGGATCGACCTCGAGCAGCGGCACGTCGACGAGGGGCGTTCGGTGATCGCGGAACTGGGCCTTCAGAACATCACGCTGCGCCAGGGCGACATCGCATTGCTTGGCGAGGAACTGGGCGAGTTCGATTACATCATCGCGCACGGTGTGTTCTCGTGGGTGCCACAGGCGGTGCGCGAGGCGATGCTGTCTTTGTACGGGCGTCTGCTGAAACCGCAGGGGATCGGCTATATCAGCTACAACACCAGCCCCGGCTGGCACGTGCGCGGCATGGTCCGCGAGATGGTGCTGTTCCACACACGGGGGATAGACGATCCGCTGGCGCGGCTCAATGCGGCGATGGCGTTCATCGACATGTATGCCGAGACGCTGCGAAGCCAGACTGCACCGCTGTCACGCCACCTGCTGCTGGAGCTGGAGTCGCTGCAGGTTGCGCACCCCAGTTATGTCTATCACGAGTACCTTGAGGCCGATAACCAGCCACTGCTGTTCAGCGACTTCGTCGGTCTGGCCGGGCGCCACGGCCTGCGCTACCTGTGCGAATCACGCCTCGAGTCGATGTTTCCGTCTGGGCTCGGCGAACAGGCCGAACGTTTCCTCGAACGTCTGGACGGCAGCGCCAGTCACGAGCAATACCTGGATTTTTTCAGCCAGCGCACCTTTCGACAGACGCTGCTGGTGCACGATAACGTCCGCCCGGACTATGACATCGACCTGGAGCGGCTCGAAGGGCTGGCCTGCGCATCCAATCTGACACCCCCGACGAGGCTCGACCTTCGGGGCGCGACCGCGCAAACCTTCGTGACGACGGACGGGCGGGATATCAGCGTCGCAGACCCGGTCGCCAAGGCGATGCTGGCGGCCCTCTACGAAAGCTATCCAAGCGCACTGTCGCTGCACGAGGTGTCCGTCGCCGCGCGGGAAGCCGTCACACGTGCAAGCCGTCGACACGGCGCAACGGTGGGTGATGCCTGGCATGGCGAACTGTTCGGCCTCTACGCCAACTGCCTGGTGCAGCTGGTACCGGAACCCCAACACCTCGACAACGCCGTGCCGGCGCTGCCGCACCTCAATGCCCTGGGCCGCAGCTGGCTGGCGCGCGGGGCGCAAAACCTGCCCACCGTCTGGCACCAGCCGTTGAACCTCGATGCGTTTGCACGGCGCCTGGCCGGCCATCTCGACGGCCGGCACGATCGCGCGGCACTGCTGCAACAGCTGCACGACGACATAGCCAACGGGCAACTTGCCCTGCCCGGGCCGGCGCCGGCAGCCGCCAGGCTGCACAAGGTCGTGGCTTCAAATCTCGACCGCTTGCTGGCGCTGTTTGCGCAGAACGGCATCCTCGCGCGCGGTGGCGACTGAGCCCGCGCAGGCGTGAACGACTGGAACACCGGTTGTGTGATCCGGTATCCGTGAAGGAAGATCCCGCCTGTCCGCGCCCGACCCACAACAGCATCGACAGTTACCGCCCTACCCGGGGCCCCGGCTACTCCACCGTCACAGACTTCGCGAGATTGCGCGGCTGGTCGACGTCGGTGCCCTTGAGCACGGCGACATGATACGAAAGCAACTGCAGCGGGATGGTGTACACGATCGGCGCCGTACCCGGGCAGATGTCGTCCAGGGTCAGGTTCTGGTAGCGATCGAGCGCGATACGCACCTTCTTGTCGCTGAACAGGAACAGCTCGCCGCCGCGCGCGCGCACCTCCTGCAGGTTGGACAGCACTTTCTCGAGAAGCGGGTCGTCGGGCAGGGCGCAGATCACCGGCATGCGCTCGTCAACCAATGCCAGCGGGCCGTGCTTGAGCTCCCCGGCCGGGTAGGCCTCGGCGTGGATGTACGAGATCTCCTTGAGCTTCAATGCGCCCTCGAGCGCAATCGGATAAAAGGTGCCACGACCCAGGAACAGCGCGTTTTGCATATCGGAGAACGAGTTGGCCATCTCCGCGATAGCGTCGCTGAGCTTGAGCACCACCTCGACCTGGCGTGGCAGTGACTGCAGCTCCTCGACCCAGGCGGTCTCCTGCGCGGCCGAAAGGCCGTTGCGCTTGGCGAGCGCCAGCGTCAGCAGACGCAGCGCGACCAGCTGGGTGGTGAAGGCCTTGGTCGAGGCGACTCCGATCTCGGGGCCGGCACGGGTCATCAGGGCGACGTCGGATTCACGCACCAGCGAGCTCTCGGGCACGTTGCATACCACCAGGGTGCCGATGTATCCGGCCTTCTTCGCGGCGCGCAAGGCGGCCAGCGTGTCGGCAGTCTCACCGGACTGCGAGATGGTGACGAACAGGGTGCCGGGCTGCACCACCGTCTTGCGGTAGCGGAACTCGCTGGCGACCTCGATCTGGCAGGGGATGCCGATCTCTTCGAGCCAGTAACGGGCGACCATGCCGGCGTGGTAACTGGTGCCGCAGGCGATGATCTGCACCGCGCGCGTGCGATCGAACAACTCGCTGGCGACGTGGCCAAAGCTCTGCTCGAGCAGCTTGCCCTTGTGGATGCGGCCTTCGAGCGTCTCGGCGATCACAGCCGGCTGCTCGAAGATCTCTTTTAGCATGTAGTGCCGGTAGGGCCCCTTTTCGGCGTTGGAGGCCGACAGCTGGCTGGTGCGCACCTCGCGCTCTACCGGTTCACCGTCGGCGGCGAAGATACTGACGCCGTCTCGCCGGATCTCGGCAAGGTCACCTTCTTCAAGAAAAATGAACTGCTGGGTCACTGGCAGAAGGGCGAACACGTCCGAGGCGATGAAGTTTTCACCGACGCCGACACCGATCACCAGCGGGCTGCCGGCGCGCGCGACCACGATCCGGTCAGGGTCGGCCGGATCAAGCACGGCGAGCGCATAGGCGCCGACCAGGCGGCCGATCGCGTTACGTGTCGCGTCGCAGATATCCTGTCCCTGGTTAAGGAGCCCTGCCAGTAAGTGAGCGATAACTTCAGTATCAGTATCGGAGCTGAATTCAAACCCCTGCGCCTGCAGATCGGCACGCAGCTCGGCATGGTTTTCGATGATGCCGTTGTGCACAATCGCGACCTGCTCGCCGCTCATGTGCGGATGGGCATTGCGCTCAGCCGGCATACCATGGGTGGCCCAGCGCGTGTGCGCGATCCCCAGCGGACCCTCGACGGTGCCCTGGTCGAGCAGGCGCTGCAACTCGGTGACCTTGCCGACCGAACGGATGCGTTGCAGGCGCGCATCGTGATTGCGCACGGCGATGCCGGCCGAGTCGTATCCCCGGTATTCGAGCCGACGCAGACCCTCCATCAGGACGGGTACGACGTTGCGTTCGGCGATGGCCCCTACGATGCCGCACATGTAACGATCTCTCCAATGGACGACGGGCTGCGTCCTGCTGGGCGCAACCCGGATCACCGTTGAACGGATGGGTTCAGATTATCCCTTAGCGTCCGGACGCACGAAATCTCGAGTCTATTTCTTCTTGGTCGGACGCTGCCAATTCAGGCTGACCTGCTTGGCACGGGTCAGCGTGAGCTGCTCGGCGGGCGCATCCCTGGTGACGACGGAACCGGCACCGATCGTGGCGCCCGCGCCTATGGTGACGGGCGCGACCAGTGCACTGTTGGAGCCGATGAAGGCGCTATCTCCGATCACGGTTCGGTGCTTGTTCGCGCCATCGTAATTGCAGGTGATGGTACCTGCACCGACATTGACGCCGGCACCGATATCGGTGTCACCGATATAGCTCAGGTGATTCACCTTGGAGCCCTGGCCGATCACCGATTTCTTGATCTCCACGAAGTTGCCGACATGTGCGCCGCCGGTCAGCCGGGCACCCGGTCGCAGTCGGGCGAACGGTCCGATACGGCTCCCCGGGCCGATGCTGGCCTGTTCGATCACGCAGTTGTCGAGGATCTCGACGTCACTGGCAATGGTCGCATCGCGCAGCACGCAGTTGGCGCCGATGCGCACGTTGTCGCCGATCACCACGCGACCTTCAAGCAGCACGTTGAAGTCGATCTCGACGTCGCGGCCATATTCAACGCTACCGCGGATATCGATGCGCGCAGGGTCGCGAAGGGTCACGCCGTCGTGCATCAGCGCCTCGGCCAGCCGGCCCTGGTGCGCCCGTTCCAGTCGTGCCAACTGCAGGCGGTTGTTCACGCCCTCAGCCTCGAGCACCGAGGCGGGTTGCCGCACCTGGATGTCCAATCCTTCAGCCACCGCCATCGCCAGTACATCTGTGAGGTAGTACTCACGCTGCGCGTTGCTGTTCGACAGGCCGCCGAGCCAGCGCACCAGCGCGGCGCGCGGCATGCACATGATCCCGGTGTTCACCTCGCGGATCGACAGCTCTTCGGCGCCGGCGTCCTTCTGTTCGACGATACGCTGCACCCGTCCACCTTCATTGCGCACGATGCGGCCATAGCCGGTCGGGTCGTCGAGTGTCACGGTGAGCAGGCCGAAGCCGTGCTGTGTCGCGTCGACCAGCGCATGCAGGGTCTCCGGGCGGGTGAGGGGGACGTCGCCGTACAGCACCAGGACCTGCTCGGCACTTCGAAGCTCGGGCATCGCCTGCATCAACGCATGACCGGTACCGAGTTGCTCGGCCTGCTCGGCCCAGCGCAGGTCGGTCTGCTCGGCAAAGGCCGCGCGCACCTGCTCGCCGCCGTGTCCGTAGACGACGACGATCTCCGCCGGGTCCAGTGCGCGCGCGCAGTCGATGACGTGTCCGAGCAGCGGCTTGCCTGCGAGGCGGTGCAGGACCTTGGGGATCGATGAGCGCATCCGCGTTCCCTGGCCCGCCGCCAGAATCACGACACCGATTGTCATAGACGTTACCTTCGCAGCTCAGTTGATCGACGCGGGTCCGGGCATCTTTACCGCATGGATACCGGATACCTGCTCTTCGCCGGGCCGCGCATCACGCACCTCGGTGATGGTCACACGCACCTTCAGTGCCTTGCCGGCAAGCGGATGGTTGCCATCAACCGTGACCTGGCCATCTTCGATGCGGGTGACAAAGAACGACTTGGTCTCGCCCTTGTCGTTTTGCATCTGTACCTCGGCGCCGACCTGGCGGAACTGCGGCGGCACATTGTCGAGCGAATCGGTAAAAGTAAGGCTCGGGTCGGGTTCACCGAACCCCTGGTCCGGAGACACATCGACTTCGACCTGGTCACCAACACTCTTGCCCGCCACCGCCTTGTCCATACCGCCAATCAGCTCGGTATCACTGCCATAGACGAAACCCAGGGGCAGATCGTGCTGCTCGACCACGGTGCCGTGCTCGTCTTCGATAGTGTAGGTGAGGGCGACGTACTTGCCCCGCTTGATGATCTGGTCGCTCATATCGTTACTGCCTCGACTGCATTCCACCTGGGGGTTCGGTTACGACCTCGTCGTGACCCGACACCCACGGGGGAAAAAAGAAAACGGCCCTGACGGATGCCACCGTCAGGGCCGCTGATATTATCACCGCACGGCGAGTATCACCGTTTCTTGCGCAGGCGCTCGATCGCTCGCAACTGCGCGACGGCCTCGGCCAATTCCACCTGCGCCTTGGCAAGATCGATGTCGGCGGACTGGTTCGCGAGGGCATCCTCGGCGCGCTGCTTGGCTTCCTGAGCAGCTGCCTCATCGAGGTCGGCGGCACGGATACCGGTGTCAGCCAGCACCGTGACCTTGAACGGCTGCACCTCGATCATCCCACCGGACACATAGAAGTGCTCCTGTGGCTTGCCGTTACCCGGATCGACGCGCAATTCACCCGGTTTCAACTGGGTGACAAGCGGCGCATGGCGAGGCGCAATACCGATCTCGCCCATGATCGCCGGCGCGTAGACCATCTCTCCCAGTCCGGAGAACAGGTGGCCCTCGGCGCTAACGATGTCGACATGTATGGTCATTGCCATGCGGATTCTCCCAAACTCGCTGGATGCCGTCTAATCAGGCCTTGGCTGCCTTGGCGACGGCCTCTTCGACGCCACCGCACATATAGAAGGCCTGCTCCGGCAGGTGATCGTACTCACCGTCTAGGATCGCCTTGAAGTTGGCGATGGTCTCTTTCAGCGGGACGTACTTGCCCGGCGCACCGGTGAACACCTCGGCGACGAAGAACGGCTGCGACAGGAAGCGCTGGATCTTACGTGCACGCTGAACGACCAGCTTGTCGTCTTCCGACAATTCGTCCATACCCAGGATCGCGATGATGTCCTTGAGTTCCTTGTAGCGCTGCAGCACGCCCTGCACGCCACGCGCAACCTCGTAGTGCTCGTTGCCAACGACGTGCGGATCGAGGATTCGCGAGGTCGAGTCGAGCGGGTCCACGGCCGGGTAGATACCCAGCTCGGCCACCTGACGCGACAGCACCAGCGTGGCGTCGAGGTGGGCGAAGGTGGTAGCCGGCGACGGGTCGGTCAGGTCGTCCGCGGGTACGTAAACGGCCTGGAACGAGGTGATCGAACCGGTCTTGGTCGAGGTGATGCGTTCCTGCAGCACACCCATCTCTTCGGCCAGGGTCGGCTGGTAACCCACCGCGGACGGCATACGACCGAGCAGTGCCGAGACCTCGGTTCCCGCCAGGGTGTAACGGTAGATGTTGTCGACGAACAGCAGCACGTCGCGGCCTTCGTCACGGAAGAACTCGGCCATGGTCAGGCCGGTCAGGCCGACACGCAGACGGTTGCCGGGCGGCTCGTTCATCTGGC
>ERZ795048.3360-NODE-3360-length-12005-cov-7.290711_pt1 | contig 12005 bp, 11 predicted proteins | sample MGYA00375132_ERZ795048 | MGnify/ENA primary metagenome ERZ795048 (study PRJEB30177, sample SAMN05720225) | activated sludge metagenome | isolation source: Anaerobic digester | place: Hong Kong | collected 2014-12-17 ...
AGGGGGCAATACAGGCGATAAAATCCGGGGCTTACGATTTCATTGAAAAACCGATAGATGTTCCCACGTTGAAACTTGTCATGAAACGTGCCTCTGAGAGAATATTTCTGCATCGTCAGAACATCAGCAACATGGAGGAACTCCGGAAACTGAATGAACTGAAAAATGAATTTCTGTCGGTGGTGTCCCATGACCTCCGGTCCCCGCTTTCCACGATTGGAGGATATGTGAATTTCCTCAAGAAAAAAGGCGGCCTTGATGAAACACAGAAAAAATATCTGAATATTATTGCTGAAATATCGGAGAATCTGTATACGCTGGTCAATGAGCTCCTTGATATTTCCAAAATTGAAACCGGGGTCATCCAGCTTAACAAAGAGCACACCGATATAGTTGAGCTCCTGAATACCAGTATAAATAATTTTCTTCTTCTCGCGGTCGATAAGGACAACAGAATTGAATTCCATAATGAAATATCTGACCCCATTGTAAATATTGACAGAATGAAAGTAATGCAGGTGGCAAACAACCTGATCAATAATGCGATCAAATTTACCGAAGATGGTACAATCCGGATACGAGTGTCGGATGCGGGAAATTTTGTTCTTGTATCAGTTGAGGATACAGGGGTCGGCGTTCCGCCGGAAGTTGTGGAAAACCTTTTTGACAAGTATAATTATCTTCAGAATGTCGGTACAAGAGGGGAGGCCGGCCATGGCCTGGGCCTCGTGATATGCAAACGGTTTGTAGAGATTCACGGCGGTTCAATCGATGTGAAAAGCGCTCACGGTAAAGGAAGTACATTTACCTTTTCGCTTCCAAGGAGTTGATACCATGAATGTGTTCAGAAACGGCATCTCCAGGCGGTTTGTGCTGGTAATTTCACTTGTTTTTACCGCGATCATTATATTTCTCACTTTCTTTTTTAATTATATCCTCACGGAAAACTATATCCTGCTTCGGGGAGTTGTGCTGAATAATAATGAGCGGCTCCAGCGTGAGAGGGTGCAGAATGTCGCGGCATTGATTGCCTCGAGACAGGTCCGCAGGGACAGGGATATATCCGGGGCCATACGCAGTGTGATTTCTCCCGGCAGCGGATTTCTCAATGTTATCGTCTTTTCCCAGACAGCGGACGAGAATTTCTTCAGGGTAAAGGGGGGGCTGCAGCTTCATCCGGGAGTGCAGCCGGGACCTGAAGAAAACACCGTGGTCCGTGAAAACCGTGATAGTAACTACCTGAAAAAAGGGATGTTCCGCACTGTCGTGGACCCTGAAATCTATTCCGCCGGAGGTGTCTTCTGGCAGAATGTCTATCAGCCCTTTACCGCGGGAGGGAGACATTATGTGCTGCAGTTCATGATATCGGCATCGCGGACCATGACGGCGCTCAATGAATATTCCGATGCCATGAAACGCCTGAAGTGGTATCTCATTTTTATCGACATCGCCGCCGTGATCATTGTGCTGTTTGTGGTGCTTCATTTTATGCAGAATTTTTCCCTTCTCATCGGGAACATCAGCAGATCAATGAAGAAAGCCTCCGAAGGGGAGCTTGATGTAAACATGAACGCGGAGGCAGACCGGGAGCTGGCGGAGCTGGCGGTCTCATTCAACAGCCTCATTGAGGAAATGAAGGGCCTCCGTGAAAAGGGGAAACAGTTTGATGAAATGGAAAAATTCTCCCTGAATGATATATTTAAAACAGGAGTCGCCTGTATGAAGGAGGAGCGCCTTGATGAAGCTGTTGCCCTTTTCCGGTCGCTCCTCATTTTCAATCCGGAAAGCTTCGGCGGGCTGTTTAATCTTGGTGTGGCATACGCGAAGCAGCGGGAATATAATGAGTCCCTCTCTATGTTTTTACGGGCCCGTGACCTGAACCCCGAACATGAAATGACGCAATCCTATATTGACAAGGTGCAGCGCCTTCAGGCGAAATATGACAGCGAACAAAACTGATATACGGGACCTTCTCCCTGACATACCACTTCTTCCCGGCGTGTACCTCATGACGGATTCCGCGGGGGAGATCATCTACATCGGCAAGGCCTCATCTCTCCGGAAAAGGGTCTCATCATATTTCGCGAAAAGCGGTCTTGATACAAAAACAAGGGTCCTCGTCAGCAACATCGCGGATATCGAATATATTGTCACCGACTCGGAGGTTGAGGCCCTCATACTTGAAAGCTCACTGGTGCGGAAGCATAAGCCGAAATACAATGTGCGCCTCAAGGACGACAAGCGCTATCCCTATATCGCGGTGACCCTCAGCGAGGAGTATCCCCGGATCATCATTACACGGAGGCTCCTTCACAACGGGGACCGTTTTTTCGGGCCATATACCGATGCCGGCGCCGCCAGAAGGATGGTTGCCCTCATTAACCGGACTTTCAAGCTGAAGACCTGCAGAAAACCGATACCCCTCAGGGAAGGCGAGCGCCCGTGCCTGAACTTCCAGATCAGGCGCTGTCTCGGAACATGTCAGGGGACTGTATCGAAGGAGGAGTACCGGGAAATAATTGACAATGTCCTTTCTTTTCTCGGGGGCGATATCGATCCGGTCATCGCAAACCTGAAAAAGATCATGGAGGACCGGGCGGGAAAATATGACTATGAAGGGGCCGCACAGATAAGGGACATCATTTTTGATATCCAGAAGATATCCGAGACCCAGAAGGTCTATGCGCCGGTGGGAATGGACCAGGACTTCGCGGGACTTTCCATGCAGCGGAAGGAGGCGGTTGTTGTGCTCATGGAATTCCGGAAAGGGGTCCTCCTTGGAAGGAAGATAACCGTCTATGACAACATTGAATACTCGGCGCCGGAGGAAATTCTCCGGACCTTCCTGATTGAATATTATGAGCACAATGATGTGCCGCAGAAAGTGGTAACCGCCCTGGTCCCGGCGGACCGTTCCGTGGTGGAGCGGTATCTGACCGGAAAGTCGTGCCGTAACGTTTCCCTCACCATGGCGAAATCACCTGACGAAAAAGGCATACTGCGGCTCCTGCAGAAGAATATCGATGTCATTATGGCGGAGCGGGAGTCGAAGCATGAACATGAGGACAAGCGGGCGGGTCTGCAGGAACTGAAGGAGGCCCTGGGTGCGGATTCAGATATTACCGACATCGAGTGTTTTGATATATCGAATATACAGGGGAAATTTGCCGTGGCGTCAATGGTGCATTTTACCGATGGTGTTCCCGATACATCACAGTACCGGCGTTTCCGGATACGCTCACTTGATTCACCCAACGATCCCGCAATGATCCATGAAGTCGTGGGACGGAGGCTGCAGCACCTCATGAATGAGGGCCTTGCAATGCCGGACCTCATGGTGATTGACGGCGGTATAACACAGCTTACCCGGGCACGTGAGGCGGCGGAGGCGATTGGCGCTGACGTGCGCATTGTGTCCCTGGCGAAACGCTTCGAAGAAATATTTACGGACCCGAAGAAAGAGCCGGTGCGTCTTGGGGAACGGTCGCCGGGGAGAAAAATTCTTCAGAACATACGGGACGAAGCGCACCGCTTCGCGGTTACCTATCACCGGAAGCTGCGGGATAAGGGCGCGGTGAGATCCCGTCTTGATGAAATACCCGGTATAGGCGAACAGAGAAAGCGGGTCCTTCTTGAACACTTTAAATCTGTTGACAATATACAACAGGCGGAAATAAACGATATTGCGGCTGTTCCGGGTATAGGGAAATCCGCCGCGGAGAAGGTGTACCGCTTTTTTCATAGTTAATTGCTGGTATTTATTATGGAGGTTTCGATGAAAAAAATATACCTGATAGTGTTGTCCCTGATAATTGTTGTTGTGCCCTCATGCAAAGGGGACCGCAGTGAGGAAGGGAATACCGGTCCCGCGGTTACACAGGTACAGGACAATACATACAGTGTCACCACAAGCGGTTGTGTCGAAGGAAACTGTACCGACGGCACCGGTACGATGATACAGCCCAACGGCAATAAATATACCGGTCAGTTCAAAAAGGGAAAGCCCAACGGCACCGGCACCGCGTTCTGGTCCATATCCGGGGATACCTATACCGGGCAATGGAAAAATGATATGATGCACGGCACCGGCACCTATACCTTCGGTCCGCGGTCACAGTGGGTCGGCGATACCTACAGCGGCGGATGGAAAGAGGACAAGATGCACGGACGGGGTACCTATACCTTCGGCCCGCGATCGCAGTTTGCCGGTGACAAATATGTAGGCGGGTATAAGAACGGCAAGAAAGACGGTACCGGAACATATTACTGGGCTGACGGCAATAAATATGTCGGCGGGTGGATGGATGACTGCATGCACGGCAGGGGCGTGTTTTCCCGGAAGGACGGTTCTGTGCTGAGAGGCACATGGCATTTTGATGAATATAAAGGAAAGTGATGGGCCTTTTTCCCGGGAATTGTGCTGACTTCGGGCCTTTCAGGACATTCTCCGGGATACATTTCGCGGCGCTGGGTATTCTATCCGTTCTCGGCGTACTGTTTCTTTTCTGTGCTTCGCGGTGCCGCGCGCTGCCATGCCGCAAAAATATCCGGCTGTTTCTGGTAATCTTTCTCATCGCACTGGAGATTGCTGAATATTCATGGAAGGCGGCCGCGGGGGAATGGTCCCCGGAGAGCGGGCTGCCGCTTCATCTCTGCAGAATTGGGGTGTATGTAACTTCGGCCATGCTCATTACGGGAAACCGGTATTTCTTTGAGCTGAGTTACTTCTGGTCCCTCGGGGGCGCGCTGAACGCCCTGGTGACACCCACCCTCAGCGGAATCAATTTTCCGCACTTTCTGTTCTTCAAGTTTTTTCTCTCCCATGGACTGCTGATTGTGTCGGTATTGTACATGATGCTGTATGAGGGGCTGCGGCCGTACAGGGCCTCTGTGGTGCGTGTCTTCGCGGTGACGCACCTCTATGCCGGCATTGTGGCGCTGATCAACCTTCTCCTCGGGTCAAATTACCTGTATCTCTGCGGCAATCCCGGAAGGGGCACTGTGATATCCTCCTTCGGCCCGTGGCCGGAGTATCTCCCGTTTTTATGGCTCATGGTGACGGGGGCGGTCCTGCTGCTGTATCTTCCCTTTGAGCTGTATGATATATATGGTTCCCGTCAAAAAAATGTCACCTGAAAAAGGAAGATACTATTTTCACTGGAGAATATCTTGACGTATTCCGGCGGGGGGATATATTAAATGGTATGAAAAAACAGTATATTTCCATTTCAATTGTCCTTGCTGCAGTTATCGGCGCGGCTCTCTGCGCGTTCAGCTGTTCATCATCCAAAAAAAATTTTTCCGAGCGGGAGTGGCGGGAGCGGGTTGAAAAAACCGCAGTTGCCGCTCTTTACGCGCCGCATAAGAAAGACGGCCGGTATTTCAACCCCTGGATGCCCATGGAGGATAAGGGGCTCATAAGCGTCCTTGAATGGAAGATGACGTCAGGGAGCACCTATACGGAATATGAAAAAAAATTCCGCCCTGAAATTCACCGGAATCCCCTCCAGCGAATACGGGACCTGGGAAATGCTGATTTCATACTATGGATTGGACACAACACCTTTCTGATACGGATGAACGGGGAGTACTGGCTTACTGACCCGATGTTTTCGGAACGGGCGCTGCTGCCGAAACGGAAGACACCCCCGGGCATGACTCTTGAAGAAATAAAAAAACTGGGAGGGCCCCTCAATGTAGTGATTTCCCATAATCATTATGACCATCTTGATGTTGACAGTATTGAGGAACTTCCCCCGGGAACAACAGCTTATGTTCCTTCAGGGCTGAAGGAATATGTGAAGAGCCTTGGGGTACAGCATGTGGTTGAACTTGACTGGTGGCAAAATACGGTCACAAAGAATGGAACGAAACTCACGGCGCTTCCGGCACAGCACTGGTCCAAACGGATCAATCAGGGTACCAATTCGACACTGTGGGCAAGTTTTATGCTTGAATCACCGAAGGTCAATGTGTACCTTGGGGGCGACAGCGGGTACTTCGTGGGGTACCGGGAATTCGGGCGGAAGTTTAAAAGAATTGACTATGCGCTTCTTCCCACTACTGCCTATCATCCGCGGTGGTTCATGCATTACCCCCACATGAATGTCGATGAGGCGCTCAGGGCTTTTCATGAACTGGGCGCGAAATATTTTGTCCCGACACAGTGGGGGACCTTCGAACTCGGGGATGCCCCTGTGGGATATCCCGTTATCGACCTGAAAAGGAAGATTAAAGCGGCTGCACTTGATCCTTCACGGTTCCCTGTTCCCGGAATCGGGGGGATTATTGTTATCGACAGAAATAAATGAAAAGCATCTCCATAATGGAATGAGAGAGAATACACAGTATGCGTGAGCAGGTAACGTATGGCTGAAATTAATATTATAATGTACAGGTGAATTATGGCAGCGGAGGATATTTTTTCACAGTTATTTCAGGTGATTGAGCAGAGAAAAGGGGCATCACCGGAGGAATCCTATGTAGCAAAACTGATGCATAAAGGCGTTGAAAAGATCAACAGTAAAATTACCGAAGAGGCCGGAGAGGTATGCGAGGCGGCCCTTGAAGATGATAAAGACCATCTCGTGTATGAAATCTGCGACCTTCTGTTTCACACCTTTGTGCTCGCGGGATACCGTAATATTACAATCGACGATATTGGAAAAGAACTGGAACGCCGTTTCGGAACAAGCGGCCTTGAAGAAAAGGCGGGGAGAAAGAAATAATGAATTTACTCACAACTGACAAAATAAAATTTGCCATACCCACAAAGGGGCGCCTTAAGGACCCCACGGTGGAGCTTCTGCAGAAGTCGGGATACAAGTTCAGGGTAAAGGGGCGGAACCTCTATGCCACATGCACCACGGCAGAGATCGTATTTATTTTCGTACGGGCCGATGATATCCCGGTCCTTGTGGATTCCGGTGTGGCGGACCTGGGCATTACCGGGGGTGACCTTATACTTGAGCGCCGGGCCGATGTCGCGGAAGTTATGAAACTCGGCTTTGGGAAATGCAGGCTCTGTGTCGCGGTCCGTGACTCACTCGCTGAGGATTCCGTGGAGTATTTCCATGATAAAACAATCGCCACATCATTTCCCGTCATGACGACGCAGTTTTTTAAAGACCAGGGGGTCGATATTAAATGCGTTGAAATGAAAGGGTCCGTGGAGATCATGGTCGATCTGCACCTGGCTGATGCTATCGTGGATATCGTGGAAACAGGAGACAGCCTGCGCGACAACAACCTGAAGGTGTTCAGGGACATCGGCTCCTACGAAACGGTGCTCATTGCCAACAGGGCCGTGACCGATGATCCAAGGGTGCAGCAGATCCGCAGGAGGATAGAGGGTATCCTGGTGGCAAACCATTACAGCATGCTGGAATACAATATAAAAAGCGATCTCCTGAAGGAGGCGGAGAAGGTGACCCCGGGATTCGAGTCCCCTACCGTCTCGAAACTTGATCTGGAAAACTGGCTTGCGGTAAAAGTAATGGTGAAGAAAAATGAAGTCGTGGATGTTATGGACAGGCTCGAGGCACTGGGAGCGACGGCAATTATTGAAAGTGAAATTAAAAACTGCAGACTCTAACTATCTCTGACGGGATGATGAAACCATGAAGACAGCATTGATCGTTGAAGGCGGCGGCATGAGGGGGATTTATGCCGCGGGAGTACTTGATGCTTTTATGGAAGAGAAGTACGATCCCTTTGATATGTATTTCGGGGTGTCGGCGGGTGCATGCAATCTCGCGTCCCACCTGGCGGGCCAGCATAGAAGGAATTACCGGATATACACGGAACTGATGGTGCAGCGGGAATTCATCAATTTTAAGAGGTTTCTTTTCAGGGGACACTGGATGGACCTTGACTGGCTCTGGGAAACTCTTGAACAGGTGAATCCTCTGGACACAACAACGGCAATATCAAATATATCAAAAAAGAAGAAACAGTTTCTGGTCACTGTTACTTCAGCCGATTCCGGACTGCCCCTGTATCTGACTCCCGACGCAGATAACCTCAATGATTACCTGAAGGCCTCAAGCGCGCTGCCGGTACTGTACCGGAACATGATTGAAGTCGAGGGGCGGCATGTGGTGGATGGAGGTGTTGGTGATCCCATACCTGTTATCGAAGCATACAAGCGCGGCGCACGGAAGATCATGGTGATACGCACCCGTGAGGCGTCCTACAGGAAGCGCAATGACCTGGAGACACGCATCTCTTCGCTGTTCATGAAGAAGTATCCCGCCCTGAAGGAGGCCATCCGGTACCGGCCGGTCCAGTATAACAGGGCGGTGCAGTTCCTGGAACACCCGCCGAAGGACGTGGAGGTGCTCCACGTAGCACCGGATACAATGGAAACCGGGCGGCTCACCAGGTCCCTGAAGTCGCTCAATGCCGATTATGAACGCGGACGTATCCGCGGAAGGGAGATTGCCCTGAGAGAAAAAATCAAGAACCATGGTGCATCTGAAGGGAAGAAACATTCCACCGGGAACTGACAAATGAATACTGTACAGCACAGGGTATACCGCGAAAAATTCGATGTGAAGTTTTATGAGGCCGGAAGCCGCGGGACCGCCACCATGCGGGCCCTCTGCAATTACCTCCAGGCAACGGCGAATAACCATTCCCGTGTTCTCGGCACATCAATGTCGGATTTCTCCGACCGGAACATGACCTGGGTCTATTCCCGGTTCCATGTCCATGTGGACCGGTATCCTGCATGTTATGAAAACATTGCCGTCGAGACATGGCGCTCACAGAGCAGCGAGGCCTTCGCCTTCCGGGAATTTTGTGTATTCGATGAAAAGGAAACGGCTATCGCTGCCGCTACAGCGCGTCTTGTGCTCATAGATATTGACTCCCGAAAACCGGTACCGATTCCCGCGATTATCACGGAGCAGTTTATCCCGCAAAAGGGAAGGGCACTGGAGGATGATTTTTCTCCCATAAAGAAGGTCGGAGAATATTCGCAGGAAATGGATTTCAGGGTAAGGATGAGTGATATCGACATCAACAACCATGCGAACAACTCCTCGTATGTGGACTGGATAACGGAATGTGTTCCCCGTGATATAATGAAGGAGCGCATCCTCCGCAGCATTGAGTTTGATTACCGGGCGGAAGTCCGGTATGGGGAGATGATTACCAGCGCCTCAGCGGAGGAGCATGGAGGAAGAGAGGGAGTATATATTCACCGCCTCACACAAAAAGGCCATGACCGCCCGCGTACCCTCGCGCGAACTACCTGGGTACCGCAATAATCTATGATGACAACCCGCTGATGTTACCGTGCCCAGAAAAGAATTGCCTCATCCGAGGAGATGACCCTCTGCCAGTTGGGCGGATATGAACCGGAGTGAAGAAACGCCGGAAGCGTCCAGAATCGTTCCGCAAGGCTGTAGAACTGGGGGTCAGCGATAATGTAGACATTATGCAGCGCGGCGATATTGGTGCCGGAACGGAGTGTGCGGATCCTGGCGGTGTTATTGTATCCGGGCACCTTTGACGAACGGTAGTAGGAAAAGTGCCGTGTGTACCCTGTCCAGAAGTTAAGCCTGTTGGTCCAGAGATAGTCGGTTGCGTACACCGTCGCCCCCTTGTCAATGAGGTACGTCGATATTTTTTTAAACTTGTATGTGGCCCTGTCAAGCCTCGCGCGGTACATCCCCACAAAATACATCGCGGTTATGAGAATCAGGATAAGGAGCACCGGCAGAAGTATTGTCCGCGTGAACCTGTTATTGAAGAAAAAGAGGCTGCAGAGCAGAATTATCAGAATCGGCACTGTGATTATCAGAGCATGGTTGTCCGTATTGTAGTACTGCAGGTCGTAAATAGGATCCACAATAGGTACGCGGTATACGTCGGACTGAAAAATCCATCCCTGAATGTTGTTCGGGGTTTTTACGTAATACCAGTTGCTGCGGTATTTCAGCGGCTCAAGGACAGTTCCCGGTTCAAGGTATGCTCTGACCCCGGAATTGAACGAAGGGGCATTCCGCAGGGTGCCCCGTTCCAGTTTTGCCAGGGCCTCGCTGTCATTGCGGAGCATTATTTTCTTGTGAAACGCCAGGTACCCCACCTTGAGTTTGTAGTCGAAGCACCCCGTCATGAGGGGAAGCGCAGTAATACACAGCATGCACAGCACCGCATAACGGAAAACGGTCCGCGGCTTCTTTTCGGGGGGCTGATATCTTTCTTCGTCAATATGTTTCATTGTTATGCCTTCCTGGTTTCCCGTAGTGGTATCATGCTCCATCCTATGGAAATCCTATGAGGTGCCGCAGGTCAGGGGGCAGCACCGCGAAGTACCACCATACCGCCAGCGCCGTGAAAATGAGCCCCGTGAGGGCAATGGCGTACCTGTTGGAAAACCGTGAAAGGAACGGCGCCGCTCCCAGGCAGATTGGGGCCGATATGATTGTCAGGTACCGGTCAAGTTTATGCATCAGGGACATGTGGTCAAGGTTCATGAAGCCGAATTCGATGTAGAGAAGTATCGACATCATCCAGAAGAGCACAAGAAATCCGTTCTGCCGTGAACGCTTTTCCGTTTCCGGCGTAAGGCCGGGATCTCCCAGTTTCCCCAGACGGCTCCATCCGAAGAGCGCGCCGAAACCGATTATCATGATATAGAAATGCGGATAGTGCATGCGGTCATTGAACAGGACATTCCCGTAAAAATTCAGGTGCTCCGCGAGGTTGCTGTTGCTCACGAAATTCGGGTCAAGGAGGCGTTTCATAACATTAAAATTTTCGAACCAGAGCCCCGTCATCTGGTGCACAAGGTATTCAATACCGAAGAGCGTGGCGCCGAAACCAAGGAGGATCACAAGGTATCGGAGGTTGATCACGTACCGCATCATCATGAAGAGGCCGTAGGCGCCGATCACCATGATGCCGTAGGGCCTGCCGTACAACAGCCATGTGGCCATGGAACCCGCCATGAAGAAACAGGGCAGCTTTACCCACCATCGCGGGCTTTCCTCTCCCAGGACGAAGAAGAGCACCGACAGGGCTATTAAAAAATTGAAGGGGGTCTCCGTCAAAACGCATGTGGAAAAAAGAATATCAGCCGGATACAGCAGGTGAAGGATTGCCGCGATGAGCCCCGTCCGTGAATCAAAGAGCTTTGTGCCGATCACGTAAAGCGCTGCGGATGTACCAAGGGATGCGAGGAGCGGCCACAACGCGGCTACATTTTCCGCGGTGGAGTTGAATATCTTAAAAAAGAACGCCAGGGGAAACACCATGGCGAAGCGCCACCCGTACAGGTTGTAGCGGCCTATATCAACCGGGTTGTACCGCCCGTCAAGGATCATCACCGCGATCTGCGTGTAGTCGTAGTCGTCGGACCAGGCCATGCCGACGAACATCGCCTTCCTGATGAAATACCCGATCAGGAGAAATAGCAGGAGCAGGGCGATATCCTGCGGCGGAAACTGCCGCGGTGCGGTGAGTTCTTCATGAGCAGCTTCAGTTTCTTCCGCGGAATTTTCCGGTGATATCCCGGCAAAAATTCGTGAAAGAAAAGGGAATTTTCCATTAAGTAAGGCCAATGATATCTACCCGAATAATCCTTTATATGTTGAATACGGTGTGTGGTACTTCATGTTCGTTGAAGAGATATAGAAGCAGAGAGGGACCGGAAAAGCAAGAATAAAATGATATTTTTGACGATATAATCGATAGAAGCAAAAAAATCCTTGCCGTTGCCCGGCGTATGGCATACATGTTGCACTTCATCCCGTGTGAAAAATATGGAGTAGTATGAAACTCATAATCCAGATCCCCTGTTACAATGAAGAAACGACGCTGCCCCTCGCGCTGAAGGAACTCCCCCGTAAGGTGAAGGGGTTCAAAAAAGTTGAGTGGCTCATCGTGAATGACGGTTCGGAGGACCGGACCGTTGATGTCGCGAAACAGCACGGCGTGGACCATATCGTCAGCTACACCCGCAACAAGGGCCTGGCGAAGGCGTTCCTCGCGGGGAT
>ERZ795048.3364-NODE-3364-length-11986-cov-9.673120_pt1 | contig 11986 bp, 10 predicted proteins | sample MGYA00375132_ERZ795048 | MGnify/ENA primary metagenome ERZ795048 (study PRJEB30177, sample SAMN05720225) | activated sludge metagenome | isolation source: Anaerobic digester | place: Hong Kong | collected 2014-12-17 ...
CTGATGTCGAGTGTGCAGCTGGAGATCGCATTTTCGATCTACGTCGATCGTCTTGGCGTGGCGATCTCGGTGGACTCGTTTCTGGTTGGCATTGGCAAGGCGCCAGTGTTTGCGGCGATCATCGCGACCATCGGCTGCTATCAGGGTTTCCAGGTCGTCGGCAGCGCGGAGAGCGTTGGTCGCCGCACCACCATGAGTGTCGTGCAGTCCATCCTGGCCGTGATCGTTGTCGACGCCGCGTTCTCGGTGGCCTTCAGTCGGCTTGGAATATGACCATGCATACCGCCTTGAATGACTCAACGCAGGCGGTGGTGGAGGTCAGCGATCTGTCAATGCGTTTCGGTAGCAAGGTGATCCACGAACACCTCGACCTGAGCGTGCGCAAGGGTGAAATACTGGCCATCGTCGGTGGCAGCGGCAGCGGAAAGACCACGCTGCTGCGTGAAATGGCTTTGTTGCAGCCGCCGACATCGGGCACGGTCAGCGTCCTCGGCGAAGAGATTTCCGGACTGACCGAACAACAGACCCTGCAGGTGCGACGTCGCATCGGTGTGCTGTTTCAGAACGGCGCCCTGTTCGGTGGCCTCAATGTAATGCAGAACGTGGGGGCGCCGCTGCGCGAACACACGCGGCTCAGCAATACGCTGATCGACGAGATCGCCTGTGTGAAGCTGTCGCTGGTCGGGCTGACAGCTGCCGATGGGCTGCTCTACCCGAATCAGCTCAGCGGGGGAATGCGCAAGCGTGCGGCACTGGCGCGTGCCATTGCGCTGGATCCGGAGCTGTTGTTTCTCGACGAACCGACATCCGGTCTCGATCCTTTGAGCGCGGATGCCTTCGATGAACTGGTGCTCAATCTCAAGGCGGCGCTCGATCCGACCGTGGTGCTGGTCAGTCACGACGTCGATACCCTGTGGCGGGTCGCCGATCGCGTGGTGCTGCTGGGCGAGGGACGCCTGCTGGCGGAGGGGAGCATGCAGGCGCTGTCGCGCTCGAGCGATCCGGCAGTGGTACGATTCTTTCAGGGCCCCAGGGGGCGCGCGGCGCAGGCATCAGTGTGAATGGAAAGACCAACTACGTGCTGATCGGAGTCTTCGTGCTGCTGCTGACGCTGACGTTCATCAGCGTCATTTTGTGGCTGAGCGCAGGGGGCACCGGGAGGGTCTACAAAGAGTATCTGGTCTACATGAAGGAGTCGGTTTCCGGTCTGAGCCGCGACAATGTCGTCAAGTACCATGGTGTCGATGTGGGGAGAGTGCGCGAGATCGGGCTCGACCCGCTGCGCGCCGGTGAAGTGCGCCTGTTGTTGCAGATCGACGAAGACACCGTGTTACGCGAGGACACCGTGGCCACGCTGGAGACCCAGGGGTTGACCGGCCTGGCCTTCATCAACCTGACCGGTGGCAGCGCGGCTTCACCGCAGTTGCAGGCGCGACCTGGCGAAAAGTATCCGGTGATCGAAAGCCGGCGTTCCACCTGGGGCAGACTCGACCGCGCGGTGGAGGAGCTCGTCTCCAACCTGATCGATGTCTCGAAGTTGCTCAAGGTCGTGCTCAGCGAAGAGAACAAGCAGAGCCTGACCCGTACCCTGGCCCACCTGGACAACCTGACTGCGGCGCTGGCCGGTCGCTCGGGTGATATGGCGACCGCCGTCGAGGATCTTGCCGCCACGATGCGCCAGGCACGTGACGCCACTACCGAACTGCCGGACCTGTTCGCCGAGTTCGGAAAAACCGCCAAGGCATTGCAGGGCATGGCCGACGAGCTGCGCGATACGGGTACCTCGGTGGGCAGGGTGGTGCGCGCACGTGATCGTGACCTGCAGCGCTTCACCGGCGAGGCGTTACCGGAGGCGGCCGTGATGATCAACGAGCTGCGTCGCGCCGCCGAGAACCTGCGGCGCTTCAGCGAACAGCTTGAACGCGACCCAGCGGTATTGCTGCGCGGAAAGACACCGCGTGCTCCTGGACCCGGAGAGTGAGTTGTTGAATCTGTCATTGCCCACCGCGTCTGCAGTCCGTCGCGCTGCGTGCCGCCTGTGCCTGCCAAGCGTTGTTTCGGTGCTTGTGTTGACGGGATGCGCCCCGTCATTCCTGCAACCGCCAGCTGCCGACATCACGCATACCTATCTGCTGGAATGGCAGGGTACGGCCGAAAAGGCGGGCGCCACTGATGGTCCGAACCTGCTGGTCAGCCCGGTCCTTGCGGCCCCTGGATTCGATGGTTCGGATATGGCGTATATGCGGACGCCGCACGAGATCGAGTACTTCGCCCGGCACCGTTGGGTGGATTCACCGGCACGTATGCTCGAACCCCTGCTGATACGCGCGGCGACACAGAGTGGCCTGTATCGCAGCGTGACAGAAGCGGGCAGTGGGGCGAGAGCGGACTGGCGACTCGACAGCAAGTTGCTTCACCTGCAACAGGTGTGTCGTCTCAATCCAAGCGAGCTGCAGTTGGCCCTGCGGGTCAGCCTGGTCGAGATTTCGAGCGCACGACCGATTGCAAGCCGCGTGTTGAGCGTCAGCGAACCGATCACCGAACGCACGCCCTATGCCGGCGTGGAGGCGGCCAATCGCGCGGTGGCCCGGTTGCTGAACGAGTTGCAGCAGTTTCTTGAGGCGCAGACACGGAAGGGAAAAAATTAGTTGGTCTGGCGTACCGCTGAATCCCGCTGCAGGGCGAAATGGACGAGCACGCAGTCGTGCCGCCGGGTTGCCGATTAGGCGAATAAAGATAAACAGGCTATACTTTATTAAATCTCCAGCTGCCGCCACGCTGTATTCGTGCCAAGCCCATTCTTTATTTTCAATACCAAGTCCTTGTTGCGCATTGGTCGCTTGCGACTGTTTGCCTGACAAAGTGTACCGGCTTCCATAAGTATCTGTTAAAAGGCCAAGACGTCCCAGGATAGTCCACTTACCGGAAGTGTCGTCCGGCGCCGGACAACAAGGTTCCCGACGTCTTGGTGGGCTCGTACGCGAGGTGTTGCTGCTTCGATTGAGTGCGTGATCAAAAACGGGAGCGATCACCAGGTGATAAAAGGTATGTATTGAGTTCATACCTGTTTTTTGTGCGGAAAATACATCAGCCGAGATAGGCTGATCACTACCGGTAAATTGTGTGTTTGATTATACGGCGGTGTTTCAATGTCAACACACGAATGATGGTTGAGATGATATGAATATTTATGTTGGTAATTTAGCTTATTCGGTGACGGAAGATGATCTCAGGGACGCATTCGGCGCCTATGGCAGCGTCAGTCGGGCCACCCTGATAAAAGACAACGCCTCGGGACAATCGAAAGGTTTCGGTTTCGTCGAGATGGAAAGCAACTCGGAAGCAGACGCCGCGATCAAAGGCCTGAATGGCAAGTCACTGAACGACCGCAACATCACGGTCAATCAGGCGAAGCCGCGAGCTGAGCGGCCGTCGCATTCACCGCGTTATTGATCAGGTCGGTCGCGGGCACTCGGCCGCGATGCTGAGCGTCTGCGTCGACGACCGTGCCCCACAGCGGGCACGGTACGCGATGTACCCCAGGCTGCGGTTGGTGTACTTGCAGACTGGATGAGCGCCTTCGAGGTGCAGGGATCGTAAGCCATTGATCGAAATCTCCGTAGAGAACCTTTCCAGTGACGTCAGTGAACACGATTTGCAGAAGTTGTTTTCCAGTTATGGCAGCGTCCGTTCGATGCGTTTTTCGCGCGCTTCGACGCATAGCAAATACCCGGGTTCAGGGTCGGTCAAGATGGAAAGCGATGATCCGAAGCACATCGTCTCGGTGCTTGATGGACGGCTGTTCAAGGGACTGGTGTTGCGCGTCAGAGAGGTGAACCCAATGCAGAACTCAAAGAACCAGGCGGCTGCTGTGTCGCAGGAGCCGGCGGGATCCACCAGCGCGGCCCGAGACCATCGACTTAGCACGAACTACAGCGTGGAGTCCGTCGAAAAGGTACCCCATCCGCAGCAGGGAACTGCCGCCGACTGGTATCGCTATACGATCGTAAGCGGCAAGTCCCGGGTGACCGGTTTGCACCGTGGGACCAAGCAGGAAGTCACCGACTATGCGGAGGGTTGTGCAGAGGGTTTCAACTCTCGCAGCTCCCCGGTTCGCGGCAGTGCCGGTACCTGGTCGTCTCGAAACAAGAAATAGAAACCGGCCCGGTTCGCTGCCGGTTTCAACGCGCTGGATCGATCCCTGCGCGGTCGAATTCCGAGACGAAATCCAGCAGTTTGCCGCCCGGTGACGGTTGGATTTCGCCGACCTCCACGATTGTCAATGGCCAGTCTTCACCGTCCGACTGCAGTGTTGCCCAGGCCTGCTGCAGCTGCCTGCCGAATGCTTCGTGCAACTTTCCGGTGACCTGCACGCGCAGCTCGAAACTCCTGTCGGCCGCCTGGTGGATCTGGTACTGCCGCAGGTTGGCCAGCCACTCCGGCGGCATCTCCGCGAGTTGATCGATCAGACCGTTGACCCGGGGGCGTGTACCTTCAGGCGTCTCAGCAAAGCGACGATGGCGTCCAATCACATCAAGGAACGATGGCAGGGTACGACCGCAAGGGCAGGGCCCGGTCGCGGCAATCGCGATATCGCCGGTGTCGTAGCGCAGCAGCGGCATGGCCGGATTGGTGATCGTGGTGACCAGCAATCTGCCACTGGCACCGGGTGCGACCGGCTGGCCATCGGTATCCACGATCTCGACATGCACGTGTTCGATATGGGTGTGGTAACGCCCTGCCGCACACTGCACCGCGACCAGCCCGGCCTCGTTGAGGCCATAGTTCTGATAGATCGGGATGCCGAAACTGGTCTCCACACGTGTGCGCATCGCCCTGGTCATGATCGTCGAGATGGCGACCAGTCCCTCGACGCCCGACAAGGGCTGGCAGCCGTTGGCAAGGGCAAGCTCTTCCAGCAGTCCCGGGTAGCTCATCAGGTAGGCCGGCTGATGCTGCTCCAGCCACCGCAGTTGGTCGGGACGGCTGCTGGACGAGTTGAACTGCACCTCGTCGCCGGTATGAAAGAACTGCCCGGCGTACATCCAGGACGGGCTGCCGATGGTATCGCCGTCAAGGTTCAGCGCCCCGCCCGAGCGGCGGTATAGGGTATTGGCGGTGAGGATCCGGCCATACCGCCGGGACAGGTCATGTCGAAACCAACGTGCCTGTCGCAGCCACAACACGGCGAAGCTGTCGCTGCTTTGGCGCGTCTTCAGAACCTTGACCGGCACGCCGCTCGAACCCGATGTCCTGGCGATTCTCAGGCTGCGGTCCTGCAGCGAAACCTGCGTCGAACGCAATCGGTCGAATCCGCTGGCCAGATCGAACCGGGAGAGCACCGGCAACTGTGAAAGGTCAGCCAGACTGGTGATTCGGCGGTGGTCGATGCCGGCCGCGGCAAAGGCGTCGCGGTAGAACGGCACATGATCGCCGGCATAGGTGACCATCCTGGCGACCTGCCGGGCCACCGATGCCTCGATGTTTTCCGGATCACGGAACTCGTTGTCGATGAGATGCGCGAACGTCTTGTTGTCCTTGTGCCGTTCGAGCGGCCGCCAACTCGCCTGAAAGGCCTGCTCTTCGCGCCTGCTGGTGGCCGTGATGTTCATTGGGGCGTTTTCCGGTCCGCGTCCTGTGTGCCGCATCTATCCTAAACTGCTGACAGGCCGACCAGCCAACCGGCATTGGATTTTGGAGACGGTGTTGAAGGACAAGGCGTTCGACAGTGCCCTTGCGGAGCACATCTGGAATACCCGTTATCGATTCATCGACGGCGACACGGCAGGGGATCGCCGCCTGTCCGACACCTGGCGACGCGTTGCCGGTGCACTGGCTGGCGTTGAAGCGCAGGCCCCGTCTGTCTGGGAGGACCGGTTCTATTCAGCACTCCAGGGATTTGGCTTCATCCCCGGGGGGCGCATCCTCGCCGGGGCCGGTACCGGGCGACGCGTCACGCTGTTCAACTGCTTCGTTATGGGGCGCCTCGAAGACAGCATCGACAGCATTTTCGAGCATCTCAAGGAAGGGGCGCTGACGATGCAGCAGGGTGGCGGCGTCGGCTATGACTTCTCCACATTGCGTCCCGCCGGGAGCGTGGCCCATGCCACCGGACGCATCGCCTCCGGACCTGTTTCATTCATGCATATCTGGGATGCGATGTGTGGCACTGTCCTATCGACCGGGGCGCGGCGTGGGGCGATGATGGCCACACTGCGTTGCGACCATCCCGATATTGAGGCCTTCGTCGTCGCCAAGCAGGACCCGCACCTCCTGCGACGCTTCAACCTCTCGGTACAGGTCAGCGACGATTTCATGCAGGCGGTGGCCGATGACGCATCCTGGCCACTGGTGTTTCCCGAACATGTGCTTGGCGAAACGCCCTGCGGTAACGCCGAAACGCTGCAGCGCCACTGGCCGGGTGAGGTTGGGCTCGTTGCCTGTCGTGTGGTGCGACGCGTCGCCGCTCGAGACCTGTGGTCCCGGATCATGCGTGCGACCTATGATTTCGCCGAACCCGGTGTGCTGTTCATCGATCAGATCAACCGTCAGAACAATCTCTGGTATCGCGAGGATATCAGCGCATCCAATCCCTGCGGCGAGATCCCGCTGCCGCCATACGGTGCCTGTAATCTCGGTTCCATCAATCTCGTGTGTTTCGTCAGGTCGGCATTCACGGCGCAGGCGCATCTGGATATCGATGCCATCAGCGCCACCGTCGGTACGGCAGTACGGATGCTCGACAACGCAATCGACGCCTCGCTCTTTCCGTTGCCGCGGCAGGCCGAAGAGGCTCGCGGTTCGCGCCGCCTCGGCCTCGGCCTGACCGGACTGGCCGATGCACTGATCATGCTGGGCCTGCGTTACGACAGTCCTGCGGCGCGCGAACTGGCGGCACAGGCGATGCGCGCGATCTGCCATGCGGCCTATCGGACATCGGTGCAACTGGCACGGGACAAGTGTGCGTTTCCCTATTTCGATCGTGAGCGTTATCTCGACGGTGCCTTTGTCCGAACTCTACCTGAGGATATTCGCAACGGTATTGCGGCACACGGCATCCGCAACAGCCACCTCACCGCGATCGCGCCGACCGGGACGATAAGCCTATTGGCCGGCAACGTTTCCAGTGGTATCGAACCCGTTTTCGACTTCCGCCATTCGCGGCGCCTGCTCGATGTCGATGGCAGCTACCGCGTGTTCGACGTCGAGGATCACGCACATGCGCTGTGGCGGCGCGCCAATCCGCAGGGTGGGCAGTTGCCGCCAGCCTTCGTCAGCGCCCTGGGCATGGAACCGTCGGATCACCTGGCGATGCAGGCTGCATTGCAGCCTTTCGTCGACAGCGCGATCTCCAAGACCGTGAATGTCCCTGAAGACTATCCGTTCACCCAATTCCAGCAGCTTTACCTGCTGGCTTTCCGGCAGGGGCTGAAAGGCTGTACCACCTTTCGGCCGAATCCGGTCACTGGCGAGATCCTCAGTACACCGATGGGCAATCCGGCCAGCAGCCAGCCCTCACACTGTTGCGGCATCGAGCGCGAGGACGACTAGAAAGGGACTCCCAATGTCGGTGCCAGCGGTTGCCCGGGTTGTCGTACGATCGATCAGGGCGTTCCGAGCAGTATGTAGACAGCGTTGGGGTTGTCGTCACTGAATGCATGACCGAACGCCAGGTAGGCCGGGCCCAGGAAGGTGTCGGCACCGACAAAGACACTCGCGGAAGGGCGGATCTCCTTGTCGGATTTCAGGTCGATGCCCAACGAGGCCTGGGTGGCCTCCAGCGATGCGCCAACGTAGACCCCCCGGCCGAGCGGCGGTGGCAGTGCCGCGACCTTGTAGCTGTATACGGCGCGCGCCATGGCGACGTTATTGCCAAGCAGTTCGTCCATGCGGTAGCCGGATCCGCGCAGGAACCCGCCCAGCAACAGGGGGTCATAATTGGGCAGGTCACCGTACAGGCTGTCGCCGAGATAGCCGGCGAGCTGGATCGCATGATCGCCGACGCTCTTCGCGCCCAACAGAAACAGCTCGGTCTTGTTGTAGTCGTCTTCCGATCCCCATTCCTCGACTGTCCCGAAACTGGAAAATTGTGCCAGCACACCATTGCGCCCGAAGCTGGGGCTGTCGATCTGATCAAACGTGAACTGCACGTTGTAGCCGACCTGGTTCAGGTCAAAGTCCGGAACGAACGGAAATAACCCGAAGTCCTCTTCGGCATGGAGCTGGCCGGCGAAGGCGCCGATCCGCACTTCGCCATACTTGTTCTGTACCCCGAAATCGAGATGTGCCCGGGCATGATTCACCCGGTAGTCCCCGATTCGCTTGCCGTTGAGATAGTAGACGATCGGTTCTCTTTGCAGGTCCAGTCGGGGTGCGATGAAGATGCCGCTATCAGAGGTGAACGGTTGATAGAACTCACTTGTGAGCTGGTCGCGATAGCCGATCTGCAGGTCGTTGCGCCACTCGGCACCAAGTGAGTTGATCCAGGTGCTGCGGTGACTGGCGCTGGCGTCGAAGCGTGTCTGATCGGAATCCGAGGCGAGTCCAAGGCCGAACTTGAGGTAGTTCGGTCCCCAGGATTTCTCCACCCCCTGGACTTCGACGGTCCTCGTACCCTGCCGGTCGACCACGTGGTAGTCCATGCGCTCGAAATCACCGCGGCCGTAGACCTGTTCGAGACGCGTGTTGAGGTTCTCAAGACTGAAGTCGCTTTCCGGGTGGCTCCGCAGATCAATACCAGGTTGCCGGGCGAGTTCACCCTCGAGCACTTTCGGGTTCACCCGTTTACCGGAGGTCGCGACGCGCACTTCGGTTACCGGTGGAACCGTCGGCAGGCGCGCGGTGACTGACGCGCGCCATGCCTGGTAGTCCTCGGCAGAGACGGAAAAGCGACGCAGCTGATCGGCCTTGCCGCGTGCCGCGGCCTCACCTGTCCCGACCAGTGTCATGGATTCGGCAAAGTTGGCGGCACTGAAGTCGCCGAGCGCCGGACTGATCAACACGTCGTCAGGCCCGAGCGACTCGATCGATTCCCGTACGTTTTGCGCCATCAGCACGTTGACCATTTGCAACGAGATGCCGAGCGCCGAGTTCAACTCGGTGCGAGCCAGCAGGCCGCTACCGACATCCACCACGATAACGACATCGGCGCAGGTTCCGCGTGCTGCAGCGACGGGCAGGTTCTGCAGCAATCCGCCATCGACATAGAGCACACCGTCAATCTCGACGGGCGCAATCGCGCCCGGAACCGACATGCTGGCACGCATCGCCTTGACCAGGTCGCCCTCTCGGAACTCCTTGCTGGTACCGTTTTCGATGTTGGTCGCCATGGCCCGGTAGGGGATCGGCAGGTGGTCAAAATCCTGGTTGGCGAAGTTGCCATTGCGCGCCACCATCTCTCGCAGCAGGAACTCGAACTTGTAACCCGCAGTGGAGCCCGGAGGCATCAACACCTCGGTGCCGCGTTGCCCCAGCTCCAGGTGAAAGAGATTTTCGAAATCATCCCGTTTGGCGCGAAAGGGCTTTTCGTTACGCGGCGGATCGTCGGTGAAAAGGTCGTCCCAGTCGATGTCGCTGAGCCTGGCAGTGATCTCGTCAAGCGGTACACCGGAAGCATACACACCGCCCACCAGCGACCCCATGCTGGTGCCCGCGATACAGGCGATGGGTATACGCATCTCCTCCAGTACCTTGAGAACCCCGATATGCGCGATGCCGCGGGCACCGCCACCACCGAGAACGAGGCCGATACGTGGCCCCGGCGGGGCGGCCGGCGATGTAGTTGTGTGCAGGAGTATGCCGAGCGCGACGCACAGCGTGAGTGAGGTCGATAGGCTGATCGTGCGGCTTCCTAATGCCATGGGGCAGACTCCCGGGGTTGGCCTTGCGCGCGTGGCGTGACGACTTGTGGATGGTACCTGAACCGCCGCGAACTGCGAAAAACGGAACGGGTGGAGGGGCGACGTCAGTGAGCGGCTGCTTCAATACGCCTGAGGCAGTGGATTCGCACAAAACGGGTACGTTATGCTCCCCGTCCTGATACAGCCATCAACCAGCAAGGAAACCTCTCCGCATGGCCTCGAACGGATTTACGCTCTCCAGTTACCTGGCGCGACTGATTGCCGCATTGGTGCTCGTCTTCGCGACCTATAACCCGAGCGGTTATTCGTACTACCACTGGGTGGAGCGTAGCCTTGTGGATTTCAATCCACTGGTCGCGTTGGCCGGTATCGTGCTGTTGATCGGATGGGTCATGTTCATTCGTGCCACCTTGCGCTCGCTGGGGGCGCTCGGGATCATTCTGGCGGTGGCCTTTTTCGGATCACTGCTGTGGCTGGTCATCGATTGGGGCTGGGTGTCGCCCGACAACGTCAAGGTCATCAGCTACATCATCCTCGCGTTGTTGGCGGGGGTCCTCGCCACGGGCGTGTCCTGGTCGCATATCCGTCGGCGTCTGACCGGTCAGATCGACGTCGACGAGATCGAGGACAACAACTGACATCTCCCGGCTAGTCGCCCAGAGAATTCAGAATGGATGTGGCCTCAGTGGTCAACGCATCGTCACGGGTCTGTACCCCCAGCGCCTGTGCACGGACAAGCCAGTCCCGCGCCTCGGGTTCGCCACGTTGGGCCGCGCTCCTGCCGGCCCTTAGCAGGTAGCTGCCGGCGGCCTGCAGGCGGCCATCCTGTTGCGCGATTGCCCCGGCGCTGGCCAGCGCACGCACCATGCCCCGGTAGTCACGCTCAGTGCCGCGCAGTATCACGACCTGGTCCAGCAGACCCAGTGCGCGGTCGAAATCACCTTCGATGCCTGCCAGGCGTCCCTCCAGCTCGAACCGGTCGGCCTGTACGTTGCCGCCAGCGTCGGTCTGCAGGGCGAGCATATGTTGGCGCAACGGCCCAGACGCGGAACCGTCGGCGGCGATGAGGCCGGCGACGAAATGCGCCTTGGCTCTGGTGGCGCCGGTCACATCGCGTTGCTGCAACAGTCCATCGAGGATCTCCTGGGCACGACCGGGCTCGCCGGCGCGGTAGTGAATGGTGCCGGTGAGCAGCTGCAGTTCCGGGTCGCCCGGCAGGCCGCGGCGTGCGCGTTCCGCTTCCGCCTGCGCGACCTGGGTCAGTGCCGATTCATATTGACCCAGGTAGGTCTGGCACAGCGCGAGGTTGAATCGCGTATCGACAATGGCGCCGGGGGCGTCTTCGGCGAGTGCCTGCTCCAGTGCTGCCTCGTACAGGGTGGCGGCCTGCGCGTACTGGCCCTGGGCAAAGGCCAGGCGTGCAGAACGGTCCAGCGACTGGCGCTCGGTCGGCGGTGCTGCCTGTGGTTTCGGGGCGCTGCTGCAGGCTGTCAGTACGGACAGCATGGCGCACATCACCGCAATCAGGACGCGCCTCATGGTCGCACCTCCTGCGGCGGCAGGCGCCCGCCTCCAGGGGTGGTGGCGCCGCCGCCACCAAGCAGCCAGCTATTGCGCAACTGGTGCAGCAACGCTTCCAGTTCGGCCAGCGTCTGCTGGGTCATGCCCAGCAGTACCGGGATGCTGGCGGTCGAGGCCCCGATGTCCCGCGTGATCTGCGGCAGCTGCGGTGACGTCTCGCGGAGGTCGCGCATGATCAGATCCAGCGACGCCAGCACCGATTTGACGCTGGCACTGATCTCCGGCAGGTCCTTGCCCTGCGCGCTGATCGATCTCGACAGCGACGTGACGTGCACGGAGGTCGCCTGCAGTTGCTCCAGGATCGGCCCGAGTTGCGACACCGCGTTGTTGGCATTGGCAAGCAGGTCCTCGAGCCCGCGTGCGGTGCGGTCCTCGCTCAGCAATTTGCCGAGCGTGCCTTCACCCTGCTCCACACGAGAGGTCAGTGTCTTGATGTCGCCGAGCATCAGTTGCAGGTCGCCCTTCGGATCAGCGAAGCGTTCCGTCAGGCTGGCGAGTGCCGTCATCGTGCGTTCGGTCTGTTGCAGAATGGGGATGACGCGGCT
>ERZ795048.3366-NODE-3366-length-11984-cov-6.574818_pt1 | contig 11984 bp, 7 predicted proteins | sample MGYA00375132_ERZ795048 | MGnify/ENA primary metagenome ERZ795048 (study PRJEB30177, sample SAMN05720225) | activated sludge metagenome | isolation source: Anaerobic digester | place: Hong Kong | collected 2014-12-17 ...
CACGGTCGTCGATTTTGCTGGCATCCAGCTCTCTCTATGGTGCGGGGAGCTTGCCCTGCTGCTCGACGACGTGCGCGACTATCTGCTGCGGGAATACACGGTCGTCGTTTTGGCCGGCACGGAGCGCGGCGCAAAGGCGCTCTCCTCCGATCTCGCCGCCAACGGCATCGAAGCCATCTGCTCGGAGGACGCCTTCGTCAAAAAGGGTCAGGTTTTCGTGCTGCCCGGCTCGCTCAGCGCCGGCATGGATTTCCCGACGGCCAAAATCGCCGTCATCAGCCACGCCGGAACCGCCGAGAGCGCCGCCAAAAAGCAGCGCCGCCCCCGGAAGGCGAAGAATCCGCTCAAGAGCCTCGAAGATCTCGTGCCCGGCGACTACATCGTCCACGTCAACCACGGCATCGGCGTCTACGACGGCATCGTCAAGCAGGAGATCCGCGGCGTCGTCAAGGATTACATCGCCATCCGCTACGCCGGCACCGACATGCTCTATGTCCCGGTCACGCAACTCGACCTCGTCTCCAAGTACATCGGCACCGGCGAGGATAAGACCGTCAAACTCAGCAAGCTCAACTCCGCGGAGTGGCAGAAGACCCGCAGCCGGGTCAAGGCCGCCGTCAAGGATATGGCAAAGGAACTGATCGCCCTCTATTCTAAACGCATGCATACGCCGGGCTACGCCTTCAGTTCGGATACGGACTGGCAGCGGGAATTCGAGGAGCGCTTCCCTTACGAGGAGACCGAGGATCAGCTCCGCTGCATCGAGGAAGTCAAGCGCGACATGGAGCAGCCCCGCCCGATGGACCGCCTGCTCTGCGGCGACGTCGGCTTCGGCAAGACGGAGGTCGCGGTCCGCGCGGCCTTTAAGGCGGTGATGGACGGCAAGCAGGCCGCCGTGCTCGTACCCACCACGATCCTCTCGTGGCAGCATTATCAGACGTTTTTGCAGCGGATGGAGGGCTTCCCGGTCACGGTGGAGCTGCTCTCGCGCTTCCGCACGCCGAAACAGCAGACCGACATCCTCAAACGCCTGCGCACCGGCGAGATCGACATCCTGATCGGCACGCACCGCATCCTTCAGAAGGACGTGGCGTTTAAGGACCTTGGCCTCTGCGTCATCGACGAGGAACAGCGCTTCGGCGTCGCGCATAAGGAGAAATTCAAGGAGCTCAAAACCTCCGTCGACGTCCTGACCCTCTCGGCCACGCCGATTCCGCGCACGCTCAACATGGCGATGAGCGGCATCCGTGACATGTCGACGATCGACGAGGCTCCGCAGGACCGCTACCCGGTTCAGACCTACGTCGTCGAATACGACCGCGGGCTCGTACTCGAGGCGATTAAGAAGGAACTGCGCCGCGGCGGGCAGATTTTCTACCTGCACAACAACATCGACGATATCGCCGGCTGCACCGCGAAGCTTCAAGCCGATCTGCCGGACGCCCGCATCGTCTTTGCGCACGGCCGGATGGGCGAGGAGGAGCTCTCCGAGATCTGGCGAAGCCTTGTCGATCAGGAGATCGACATCCTCGTCTCCACCACCATCATCGAAAACGGCGTCGACGTCCCGAACTGCAACACGCTGATCGTCGAGAACGCCGACCGCCTCGGCCTCGCCCAACTCTACCAACTCCGCGGCCGGGTGGGACGCTCCAACCGCCGTGCTTTCGCGTGGTTCACCTTCGTGCCGGGCAAGGCGATCTCTGAAATTGCCCAGAAACGCCTCGCGGCGATCCGCGACTTCACGCAGTTCGGCTCCGGCGTCAAGATCGCCATGCGCGACCTCGAGATCCGCGGCGCGGGAAATATCCTCGGCGCGAACCAACACGGCCACATGGAGGCGGTCGGCTACGATCTCTACGTCCGGCTGCTTTCGGAGGCCGTCGCGGAGGAGAAGGGAGAACCTCTGCCGCCCGAAGCCGAGGAATGCTCCGTGGATATCGCGCTCGACGCCCATATTCCGGAGAATTATATCCGCAGCGTCAACCAGCGCATCGACGTCTACAAGCGCATTGCGGCGATCCGTTCCGAGGAGGATGCGCGCGACGTGATCGACGAGCTGATCGACCGCTTCGGCGATCCGCCGGACGCGGTGCTCGGCCTGATCGAAGTCGCCACCCTGCGGAACCTCGCCTCCTCCCTCGGGATCACGGACATCGGCCAAAAGGAGACCGAACTGCACTTTTACCCGAAGGAGATGGATCTCGAGCGCGTCAGCATGGCTTCCGGCAAACTCGCCGGCCGCCTGACGATGGATTTTGTCAGCGCGAAGCCGCACCTCGTCTTCCGCATGAAGCCCGGCGAACAGCCGATCGCGACGATGAAGAAAGTGCTCTCCGCCATGAAATACGATACGGAAAAATAGATCAGGCAAGACTTGCTGTCTAAAGCGCCCTCCGGGATCTCCGGCGGGCGCTTTTTAACGAAAAAAATAGATGCCCGGAAAAGATTCGCAGGATGACCCGTCGTTCGGCTTTTTCCGGCGCTTTTGGCGGGCGTGTTTTATACGGAAACATATGGCCGGGAAGAGCCGCCCTCAAAATCGCCCGCGGTATCTTCTGCGAAAAGGGCGGCGCGGCTAAAAGCCCGGGGCCGCATCCCGGAGTTCTCTTTCCGGCGCGTTCTGTCTGTCGGCCTTCCGGCGGGCGCTTTTTGGCGAAAAAACGCCCCCGGACCTCCGAAAACGCACAGCTGTTTTCCGTTCAAAAACATCGCCGCGGATTTTAAAAATTTTGCAGGATTTCTTTCAAAAAACACTTGATTTTTAAAATGCTTCATGCTATGATGTCCGCGAATGAAGAACAAAACATAGAATACGAATGAACAGGCCGATCCGTTGGAGAGCGCGCCTGCCAAATCAGAAAGGAAGAATGGTTATGTACACAATCTCGATGAACGATTTTCTCTGCCAGATCGAAGACCGTGTGCCCGAATACCCCACTTGGGCAAAGGACGAAGAGATTTATAACTGTGAGAATTATAAGGCCGCCGTCAGCAAGGAGAAGTTCTCCTTCGTCAAAAAAATCTTCGGCGGCGTGTTTGCCTCCGCAGTCTGACCGATCAAACGGACAAGAAAATAAAAACGGGCCTCCGGAATTCGGGGGTCCGTTTTTTTTGTGATTGTGTCCTTGATTCACGTACACTTGTCGGTTTTATTCTTTGTCTCTTTAGCATGATATTATGCAAAAATGGAGGACATCCTGCAAAAAAAGCCCGGAGAGATTTTTTCTCCCCGGGCTTTTTGATGAAAATCAGTCCTCGTCTCCGGTCTCCGGGCCGGCGGATTCGGTTTCTTCCGTTTCCTCCGCAGAGACGCCCTCTTCCGGATTTTCGTCTTCCGCTTCTTCCTCGGCGCCTTCGTCGGTCTCCTCTTCCGAGGCCTTCGGCGGCACCTCAAGGCTCACGACGCGGCTGTCGTCGGTCACTTTCATCACGCGCACGCCGCCCGCGTACCGGGACTGGACGTTGATCTCGTCGACCTTCATGCGGATGATGATACCGTCGCTGCTGATGAGGATGACGTCGTCGTCGTCCTCCACCGCGCCGATGCCGGCGACGCGGCCGTTCTTGAAGTTTTGGATGCCCTTGCCGCCGCGGTTTTGCAGGCGGTAATCGTCGAAAGAGGTGCGGCGTCCCTGTCCGTTTTCGCTGACGGTCAGAAGCTTTGCGCCGTCGCGCACGATCTCCATGCCGACGATCCAGTCGTCCTCGTCGAGGTTGATGGCGCGCACGCCTCTCGCGGTGCGGCCGATCTCGCGGGCGTCCTGCTCATTGAAGCGGATCGCCATGCCCTTGGAGGTGGCCACCACGAGGTCGTCGCCGCCGGAGGTGATCTTGACCCAGCGCAGCACGTCGCCCTCGTCGAGGTTGATCGCGATCAGGCCGGATTTGCGGATATTCTTATAGGCGTCGATGCGGCTGCGCTTGATGACGCCGTTCTTTGTGACCATGCAGAAGTAGCCCTCGGATTCGTCGAGCGCGCCGACCTTGACGAGCGAAGTGACCTTCTCATCCTGCTCGAGCGGGAGGAGGTTGACGATGTTGGTGCCTTTGGAGGAGCGGCCGCTGTCCGCAATCTCGTAGGCCTTGAGGCGGAACGCCTTGCCGCGCGTCGTAAAGAACATCAGCGTGTCGTGGCTCGAGCAGATGAACAGGTCCTCGGCGAAGTCCTCGTCGCGTCTCGTCATGCCCGAGATGCCGCGGCCGCCGCGCTTTTGCAGTTTATAGGCATCGACCGGCTGGCGTTTGATATAGTTGAAATGCGTCAGCGTGACGACGCAGTCCTCTATCGGGATCAGATCCTCGATGTCCATCTCGCCGCTGACCGCCTGAATCTCGGTGCGGCGCTCGTCGCCGAATTTGTCGCTGATCTCGCGCAGTTCCGACTTGACAATATCGTCGACCCTGTGGATGTCGGCGAGAATTTCCTCGTAATCCTGTACGCGGAGCAGGATGTCGGCAAGCTCGCTCTCGATCTTTTCGCGGTCGAGGCTGGAGAGACGGCCGAGGCGCATCGCAAGGATGGCGTTGGCCTGAATCTCCGAGAGGCCGAAACGCTCCATCAGGCGCGGGCGGTTCTCGTTGTCGTCGCGGCCGCTGCGGATGATACGGATGACCTCGTCGATATGGTCCTCGCAGATCTTGAGGCCCTCGAGCACGTGCTCGCGCTCTTTGGCCTTCTTCAGGTCGTATCTCGTGCGGCGGATGATGACCTCGCGCTGGAAGTCGACGTAGCACTGCATCATTTCTTTGAGGGTCATCACCTTCGGCTGGCCCTTGTCGAGCGCGAGCAGGATCACGCCGTAGGTGATCTGCATCTGGCTGTAACTGTAAAGCTGATTCAAAATAAGCTGCGCGTTGGCGTCGCGTTTGAGCTCGATGACGATCCGGAGGCCCCGACGGTCGGATTCGTCGCGCAGATCGCTGATGCCCTCGATGCGCTTATCCTTGACGAGGTTTGCGATCTCCTCGATCATGCGGGCCTTGTTGACCATATAGGGCAGCTCCGTCACCACGATGCGCTCGCGGTCGTTTTTCCATTCCTGAATCTCGGCTCGGGAGCGCAGGGTCAGCTTCGCGCGCCCGGTCGTATAGGCCGCGCGAATGGCGCTCCGGCCCATCAGGATGCCGCCGGTCGGGAAATCCGGGCCTTTGACAAATTCCATCAACTCGTCGAGGCCGGCGTCGGGATTGTCGATCAGGTAGCAGATGCCGTCGGTGATCTCGCGCAGGTTGTGCGGCGGGATGTTGGTGGCCATGCCCACGGCGATACCGGTGGAGCCGTTGACCAGCAGGTTCGGGAAACGCGAGGGCAGCACGACAGGTTCCTGAAGGCGGTCGTCGTAGTTCGACATGAAGTCGACCGTCTCCCGGTCAATATCCTGAAGCATCTTCGTGGCCATCCGCGCCATACGGGATTCCGTATAACGGTAGGCGGCAGGCGGGTCTCCGTCAACGGAACCGAAGTTGCCGTGTCCGTCGACCAGCGGATACCTCAGCGAGAAATCCTGTGCCAGACGGACCATCGCGTCGTAGACCGAGGCGTCGCCGTGCGGATGATATTTGCCGAGCACGGAACCGACGGTATCCGCGCATTTGCGGTAAGGCTTCGAGGGATCGAGGCCGTTTTCGTACATGGTGTAAAGAATCCTGCGGTGGACGGGCTTGAGTCCGTCGCGCACGTCCGGCAGCGCCCGCGAGACGATGACCGACATGGAGTAATCCAAAAAGGATTTCCGCATCTCGTTCTCGAGCATCACCGTGACCAGCTTGGACTGGGGCAGATCCTCTTCGGTCTCTTCCCCGGTCTCCTCTCCGGGCTGCTGATTCAGTTCCTCATCTATTCCGTTTTTACGGATCTCGTCATCCAAAATTCCATCCTCCAACTTTTCAGAGTTTCCCTATGTTTCGGGGCCGGGCGGTTCTTTCCCTTTTGGAGAAAAAGCGCCGCATGGGCTCCGGTTTTATGCGTTTTCATCCTCCGCGGCGGCGGAAGGGGTTTCGGCGGGAGTCTTTTTCTCGGGCTCTTCGGATTTCTCCGGCAGGGCCTCGAGGTCCTCATCCTCCGAAAGTTCCTCGTCGTCGGGCTCCTTCTCGGAGAGCTCCTCGTCCTCGTCGGGCGCGAGTTTTGCCTCCTCGATATGCGCGGTTGCGTAGGCCATAAAATCCTCGACGGAATAGCCCGCCGCCGTGATGGAATCCTTCGCGACAAAGAGCTGGTTCGCGAGGTTAAATTCCAGATAGACGACGTTTTCCGTCTCCCAGCAGCGCTGGAATTTCTTCCATGGGAAGAAGGCGTCGCGCGGGGCGGCCTTTTCGAGCACGCCGGTGTCGTAAAGCGCGAGCGTCAGATCGTTTCTGAGGTATTTGCTGGTTCTGTAATATTCGGCGGTCGCCCTTTTCAGCTTGCCCTCGAAGAACAGCTTATAGAAGAAGACCGAATAAAATCCGATGCCGAAAAACAGGAGCGCCGCGCAGATATAGGTCATCAGGCTTGAATACCAGATCAGATGCCAGAAGTCGCTCTTGACATAGTCAAGGTTGAAAAAGCACAGCACGATGAAGAACAGGGAGACCGCAAAGGAGAGAAATCCCCAGAACTTTTTGAGTTTCCTGTCCTGTTTGATCGCCGGCGCGGAGACCGCCATGTTCATTTCGCGGAAATGATCGAGCGTCAGCCTGTGGGTGATGAGGTAGGCCGGTTCGCCATACTCGGCGGGGTCGATCCGGGCGATGTGCTTGATGCGTTTCCGATTTGCCTTTTCGTAGAGTTTGTCGAAGATCATTCGTTTTTCCTCCGGTTTTTGAGAAATGGTTGAAAGATTCGGAGGCGGGCTCCCCAAAGAGAAGCCGCGGATCCCGCCGAATACAGAAACGGCGCCGCATCGGCGGCAGGGCTTGCAGGCGGGGAACTTTTTCGCCCCCTGCCCCGTGGGAAGAACTAAGCTAATCAGATATCGAGGTTCTTGACGAAGCGCGCGTTCTTTTCGATGAACTCACGCCTCGGCTCGACCTTGTCGCCCATCAGGATCGTGAAGACTTCGTCCGCGGCCGCCGCATCCTCGGTTTCAACTCGGAGCATGATGCGGCGCTCGGGGTCCATGGTCGTCTCCCAGAGCTGTTCGGGGTTCATCTCGCCGAGACCTTTGTACCGCTGGACCTCGCTCTTGGAGGAGCCTTCCGGGAACATCTCCGCAAGCAGGCGGTCGCGTTCCTCGTCGGAATAGGCGTAGCGGACCTTTTTACCTTTTGCGATGCGGTAGAGCGGCGGCTGGGCGATATAGACGTGTCCCTCCTCGACCAGCGGGCGCATGAAGCGGTAGAAGAAAGTCAGCATCAGCGTGCGGATATGGGAGCCGTCGACATCGGCATCGGCCATGATGATGATCTTGCCGTAGCGCAGCTTTGCGAGGTCGATCTCGTCGCCGATGCCGCAGCCCAAGGCGAGGATGACCGGGGTCAGCTTGTCGTTGCCGTAGACCTTGTCGAGCCGCGCCTTTTCGACGTTGAGCATCTTGCCCCAAAGCGGAAGGATCGCTTGAAACGTGCGGTCGCGTCCTTGTTTGGCCGAGCCGCCTGCGGAATCTCCCTCCACGATATAGATTTCGGTGTTGACGTTGTCGCGGTCGGAGCAGTCGGCGAGCTTGCCGGGCAGGGAGGCGCTTTCGAGCACGGATTTGCGGCGGGCGGTTTCGCGCGCCTTTCTTGCGGCTTCCCGCGCCCTCGCCGCGCCGAGCGCCTTGTCGAAGATCGCCCGCGCAACCGCGGGATTTTCCTCAAAATAAGTCATCAGCTTCTCGTAGACCATGGAATCCACCATGGTGCGCATCTCCGTATTGCCGAGCTTCGTCTTGGTCTGGCCCTCGAATTCGGCATTCGTCAGCTTGACGGAGATGATCGCCGTCAGGCCCTCGCGCACGTCGTCGCCGGAGAGGTTTTTGTCGCTGTCCTTGAGGATCTTCTTCTCGCGGCCGTAGTCGTTGAAGACCCTCGTCAGCGCGTTTTTAAAACCGATCTCGTGCATGCCGCCGTCCACCGTATGGATGTTGTTGGCAAAGCTCATCACGAGCTCGTTGTAGCTGTCGTTGTACTGCATGGCGACCTCCGCCATGGAATCGCCGTTCTGGGCGCTGAGATAGATGACCTCCGGATGGATGACCTCGAGGCCCTTCTTCTTATGGATGTGTTCGACGAAGGAACGGATGCCGCCCTCGTAGCAGAGTTCCTCCCGGCGGATGTTCTCCTCGTCGCGGCTGTCCGTCAAAATAAACTTGACGCCGGCGTTGAGGAAAGCCTGCTCCCGAAGCCGCGCAAGCAGCGTCTCGTAGTCGAATTCCACCGTCTCAAAGATCTCGGCGTCCGGCTTAAAGACGATGACCGTGCCGGTCATGTCGGTTTCGCCGATCACGGTGAGATCGCTGTCCGGCGTGCCGCGCTTGAAGGTCTGGCGGTAGGTATGACGGCCGTCGTTGACCTCGACCTCGAGCCACTCGGAGAGCGCGTTGACGACGGAGGCGCCGACGCCGTGCAGGCCGCCCGAAACCTTATAGCCCGAGCCGCCGAATTTGCCGCCGGCATGCAGCACGGTCAGCACGACGGTGACGGCCGGGATACCGAGCTTCGGCTGGATACCGACCGGGATACCGCGGCCGTTGTCGGTGACGCGGATGATGTCGCCCTTGAGGATCTCGACGTCGATGTCCGTGCAGAAGCCGGCGAGCGCCTCGTCGATCGAGTTGTCCACGATCTCATAGACGAGATGATGGAGCCCTTTCGGTCCGGTGGAGCCGATATACATGCCCGGGCGTTTGCGCACCGCCTCAAGCCCTTCGAGGACCTGAATTTGGTTTTCGTCGTAAATTTCTTCGGATTTATCAATGCCAAAAGGGGTGTTTTCCACGATTTACCTCCTGAAAATCGCGGGCAGGGCGTCTTTTTTGGCGCCGTCCCGCGCAGATTGATCGGAATGAATCCGCCGCGGCTCTGCGGCAGGATGAGGTCCGCCCGATGGCGGTCTCAGGGGAATTTCGGAAGGCGCGGCGTTTCTCTCTTTGGAAGTTCGCCGCCCCGAACCGCGTTCATGGGAAGCTCGGCCGCCTCCGTCTTTTCGGCGGGGAGCAAGCGTCCGTTCGCCCGAAGCGAACTTTAAAAGGACGGTCTCTCTTCTTGGGGAAGTCTGCCGCCGTTTTAAAGGCCGCCGGCGCGCTTCTTGATCGTCGCGGGGTTCGCCGAAAGGAGCCAAACCCGTTCGCCGGCCCCGTCGTCGGTGATGCAGAAGCTCTTCGGCAGATCCTCCGCCACCGTGACGACCTTTTGCTCCTTCTGGGCCCGCGCGAGGAACTCCCGCGTGCTTTTGGCGACGGTCGTGTTGTCGAGATCGAGGACCGCGATCACGCTTTTTTCCGGCACCACGGTATCGCTGCCGAGAAACAGATACATGCGCGTCCCTCCCTTCGCGAGGTTCCGGCGTATCCCGCCGGAACATGTTCGGTATCGGCAGAGTGCTTTTCGATGTCTGCGGGCGGTTTCTCGAAGCCTGCCCCGGCGGTCGGTTTGCTCAGCCTTCCTCCTTCAAAATGCCGTTTCGCATCGAGAAGGTTCTGCCGTCCGAGAGCCCGGCAAACAGGCCCGGATCGCAGCAGGTCAGAAAAATCTGGCTTCCGCCGATGCTGTTGAGGATATATTCCCGGCGCGAGGAATCGAGCTCGCTCATCACGTCGTCCAGAAGAATCAGCGGCGGCTCGCCCATTTTTTCTCCGAGGAGCTTTGCCTCCGCGAGCTTGAGCGCGAGGATGCAGCTTCTCTGTTGTCCCTGCGAGCCGAAAGCCGGCGCCGGTTTCCCGTCGAGCGAGACCAGAAGATCGTCCCGGTGAGGCCCGCAGGAGGTCGTTCCGTGCTCAAGATCGGCGGCTCGGACGGCGCGGAGCTTCTCTCTCAGGAGGCCGGCCCACGTCTCCGTGCTCATTTCAGGATCGGCCGCGGCGCCCTCCGGCAGAGCTGTGCTCATGTAGGCGGCGGAGAAAGCCTCCCGCCCGCCGGAGATGCCCTTGTAGATCTCGCGGGCTTTCTCCTCAAGGCTCCTGCCGTAGCGGACGCGCGCCCGCGTGAGGATGCCGCCGAGCCGCGCGAGCTGCTCGTCGTAGACATCCAAAAGATCCAAAAGCTGGGCGTGGGATTTGGTATCCTTTAAAAGGCTGTTGCGCTGTTCGGCCACTTTTTTATAATCCGAAAGCACCGAGAGGTACTTCGGCGAGATCTGGCAAAGGGAGGTATCGATCAGCCGCCGGCGCTCCTTGGGCCCGTCGCGGAAGAAATTCATCTGTTCGGGCGAAAAGACCACTCCGCCGCAGGTTCCGGCGTAGTCGGAGGGGCTGCGGATCTCGATGCCGTTTTTCTTCATGCTTCTGGAAGGGGAGAAGGCGATCTCCGCGGTCTGATCCCGGCCCTCGCTGAAAAACGAGGCCCTAAGCGCCGCATACTCCGTACCGAACCGCACAAGCTCCGCATCCTTCGGCCGGCGAAAGCTCTTGGCCCCGGTGAAGAGCCAGAGCGCCTCGACGAGATTCGTTTTGCCTTGGGCGTTGTCGCCCCAGATCACGTTGACTCCCTCGCCCGGCGAAAAGGAGAGAGATTCGATATTCCGGAAATTTTCGAGCGAAAGCATTCTGAAAATCATGCCGGACCGGTCTCCGCGGCGACCCGGTACTGTCTGCCTCCATAGGAGACGACGTCGCCCGGGCGCAGCTTCTTGCCGCGCATCGTGCAGACTTCGCCGTTGACGAGCACCTTGCCGCCCTGCACAAGCTCCTTGGCCTCTCCGCCGGAGAGGACCGCGCCCGAAAACTTTAAAAAGGAATCGAGCTTGATATATTCGTCCCGGATGGCGATCTCCTTCGGGGCGGCTTCCGTCTTTGCGGTTTCGGCCTTATCCGGGCGTTTTTCCGTCTCCATTTTTGCGGACCTCTTCACGGGTTCCGCGCCTTTTGACTCGCCGGAGGGTCTCTTCGGTCCCGCGTTCCCGCCGGCTTCCGCGTCTTTTGCGGAGGCCGGAGCCGTGGAGAAATTTGGGGTTCTCTTTATGACAAATTTTCTTTTTTCCATCTCATGCGCCGCGTTCTTTCCGGGCGGCAAACTCCGGGCGTCTTTTTAAAAGCTTCTTCGTGCCATGTGGCCGGGACGTCTCTCCGGAATGCCAGCGATTTTTCTTATCCCCGTTTCAGACGGCGTTTCCCGGACGGGATGTTGCGCATCTTACATCTCGCTCTTCATTCTAACCGGAAGGACGAGGAACAGGAAGCTGTCGCCCTCCATCGGAAGAATTTTTACCGGAGAGAGCGGGCTGTTGATCACGAGGCGGACCTTATCGCAGCCGGTCGCGCGCAGGGCCTCGAGCAGATAGCGGTTATTGAAGCCCATCTCAACCTCCTCGCCCTGCATCTCGCAGGAGACGGTGTCGTTGACTCTGCCAAGCGCCGTCGCGCAGGAGAGGCGGATCTCATCTTTAAGGACGGAGAGTCGGATCGGGCTCTTGAGGCGCTCGCTGATCAGCAGCGAGGTGCGCTCGATGCTCTCGAGCAGTTCCCGGACGCCGACCGTCACAACCGTGGCGGAGGTCTGAGGGATCGAGGATCGGAAATCGATGAAATCGCCCTCCAACAGGCGCGAGATCACGCTGTATCCGCCGATGAGGAAGACGATATGTTTGCCGGAAAGCTCAAGAGTAACGTCGCCTTCGCCGCCGAGAAGCTTCGAGACCTCGCCGAGCGTCTTGCCCGGCACAATGAAGGAGAGCTCATCCGGATAATCGGTCGGTTCCTTACGGATGGCAAGGCGGAAACCGTCCACCGAGACGAGCGTGGCCTCGCCGTTTTCAAAAATGAATTTAGAGCCGGTATGAACCGGCTTAAAATCGTTGACGGCGACCGCGAAGATTGTCTGATCGATCATACTCTTTAACGTATCCTGCTTGAAGGTGATCGAGGCGC
>ERZ795048.3367-NODE-3367-length-11981-cov-7.608754_pt1 | contig 11981 bp, 9 predicted proteins | sample MGYA00375132_ERZ795048 | MGnify/ENA primary metagenome ERZ795048 (study PRJEB30177, sample SAMN05720225) | activated sludge metagenome | isolation source: Anaerobic digester | place: Hong Kong | collected 2014-12-17 ...
TAAAATATCTTCAATCCCCTTTCAGCGTCCCATGCTTATCCCGATTGCCTCGGCGCACTGGATAAGCTGTGAATCAACAGGCACCGTGCGTACTTTCCCCGCAAGCTCCTCGAGGGGCACCAGCACAATGTCCGGCGTATTCAGGGCCACCATGGTCCCGAAATTTCCTTTCGCCGCCGCCCGCACCGCGTAGCTACCCAGCCTCGTCCCAAGGACACGATCAAACGCGCATGGTGACCCGCCCCGCTGAATGTGACCAAGCACAGTGCAGCGAACCTCAAGATCGATCCGCTTTTTGATCTCCTCCGCGAGATACGCCCCGATGCCCCCGAGCTGCGGCACACCCTGCAGGCGCGTCGTGGCGGAGGCCTGGGTAATCACATCGCCCCCTTCCTCCTTCGCGCCCTCCGCCACCATAATGATGCTGAAGGGACTCCCGCCCTGAATGCGGAACTTTATTTTTTCCACCACACGGTCAATGTTGTAGGGTATTTCCGGAATGAGAATAATGTGGGCACCGCCGGCAATTCCCGACTCCAGGGCGATCCACCCGGCTGTTCTGCCCATCACTTCCAGTATCATCACACGCTGGTGGCTTTTGCCTGTTGTGTGCAGACGGTCCATGGCGTCACATGCGACTTCAACCGCTGTCTGGAACCCGAATGTATAATCAGTTTTATCGAGGTCGTTGTCAATGGTCTTCGGGATGCCGATAACATTGGCCCCTTTTTTATGAAACCGGTATCCTATTTCGAGTGTACCCTCGCCCCCCACAACAAAGAGGCAGTCAAGATCAAGTTTCCGGTATGTCTCAAGGGCCCTGTCGGAGTAATCACTAACGCTGATGGAGCCGTCCGGCTGCATCTCACGGTATTCGAAGGGGTTTCCCTTGTTTGTGGTGCCGAGGATTGTACCGCCGAGAGTGAGGATGTCCCGTGTGGCGCGGACGGTGAGCTCCTGCGTGTGCCCGTTTATAAGCCCCTCAAATCCCCCCTCAAGGCCGACAACTTTCGCGCCGTGCCCTATGATGGCCGCCCGGGTGACCCCACGTATTACCGCGTTAAGCCCGGAGCAGTCGCCGCCCCCCGTAAGGATACCGACCCGTTTAAGATCCATACGATACCTCCCTGACTATGATCTGCACAATCTGGAATAATCATAATAGATACAGATGATCCGGTCAACAATTAACCGGATCACACCATGGAAAATATACTTCTGGCATGCGGGACGAAGATTGATTTCTATTCCCGGCGTTCGGCGACACAGCGGTACTGCGCATTCATGGCATCGAGCCTTTCCTTTCTCATGCCGGTCATCCGGGTATAATTAAAATACAGTTTCCCGTTAACAAGGTAAATGGTTCCTTCAAGCCATCTGCTCAGCCGCTTGAAACCTGTGGATCTTCCGTCAAAAAACATCTGAAGCGGACGGTAATTGATCTCATTTTTTGAGATCCGGTACTGCCCGCGAATTTCCACGATCCTGTCCGCGTTGTTGATCATGTGCAGGGAAAAGCTGTCATCATCACGGAGCACAAGCTTTTCGTAGCGCATGTCCCTTTCAACAAGATACGGTGCGGTCGTAACGACACGCCAGGTGCCGATAAATCCTGAACCCTGTTTTTTCCTTCCCGCTGCGGATGTATCCGCGTATGAACGGGTTAGGACCTTCAGCAACGCTCCTGACTGCGCGTCAACCATTTTGACCGTAACACTATATTTTCGGTCCCCGTAGTATATACGTCCCAGAATCATGGCGTCAACCGCGAGGAGCGATCCGATCTTCCGGGCCTCTTTCATTTCGAACAGGCCGGTCATGGAGAGCTCCTTCTCCCTGATAAGTGTGTTCAGTTTTTCACGTTCCACAAGGGTAAGTTTCCCCAGTCCGGAGAGGGCGGCGGATAATTTGTCGGAAACATGCATGCCGTAGGCAGGGTCGGAAAAACCGCTGGTCTCGAAGGGGAACACCGCAACGGTCCCCTGTTTCAGTTTCGGCCTTACTGCTGACACCTCGGAAGCTATTTCATTGAATACGGATTCCTCACGCTGCGCCGATGCGTGTAACGCGAAGAATAGAATACACAGAACAGCTGTAAATCTTTTCATACCAGGGTTCTCTCTCTCCGAAAATTGTATAATTCCTTATATGTACAACACAATTACCCTGCGACAGGGGCGTGTTCCACCCTGTTGCGCCCGTTATTTTTCGCCGCATAAAGCGCCTTGTCAGCCTGCTCTGTCAACTCCGCGAGGGTGCCCGCGGTAGCAGGGTAACACGACACACCGAGACTCACGGAAAGGTGCAGATCCGGCCCTTCCAGTGATTCCAGAAAATCCAGTTTCTCAACGGCTTTCCTTACTTCTTCAGTAACTTCCATAGCTGTTTTCAGATCGGTGTCCGGCAGCAGTATGGTAAACTCGTCACCGCCGTATCGTGAGGTGATGTCCGTTTTCCGGAAGGTGCTGGTGAATACCTTTGCCACCTCCACGATATACTGGTCTCCGACCTCGTGGCTGTATCCCTCGTTTACCTCGCGGAAAAAATCCATATCGGCCATAACGAGAGAAAGCGGAGTCCCTTCCTTCTGCGCCAGATTGAACCGCTTCTCCAGCTCGCTTTCCAGGTAACGTCGGTTAAAGACGCCGGTGAGCTTGTCGGTGACGGCACGGAGACTCGCGTCCTCGCCCCACTTCACCATCTGGGTGATAAACTGGCCGCTGGAATTCAGACGGTCCGTGGTTTTGTTCAGCATGTTCTTCATCACATTGATGGCGGCATGAGGAAAGTATTTCATGAGGCTGAAGAAATCCTCCTTGTTGAGGCGCAGGAGTTCGGAATCCTCCGCGGTGATACATGTCGCCGAACGGGGGGCGTTTTCGAAGATAGCCATTTCTCCAAAAAATTCACCGTCCTTCAGGAGGGCAATTTCCTTCTCCGTACCGTCCTGCACATGGATGCGTACAGAAATCGATCCTGACTTGATAATAAAAAGCTCGTTCCCCTCATCTTTCGCGCGGAAAATTTCCGTGCCCTCTTTGCAGCGCATCAGCTCAAGGCGCTGCGACACGAGGTGCAGTTCGGACATTTTCAGGCTTGAGAACATCCCCACTGTTTTCAGGAAGTTTGAAAGCTCATCCTGTCCCGCAATGGCCACCTGCACACCATTCCCGCCAAGGTCACGCTGTTCAAACACCTTGGTGAAGGCCTTTTCAACCAGGAGCAGAAACTCCTTCTCGTGTTCCGGATACGCCGCGACACCAATACTGAAGGTCTGGAATAAACTCTCTTTTTTCATCGCGATGCCGATATCAAAGCTGTTCATTGCGGCCAGGTGCTCACGTGCCATTGTCACGGCGTCATCGATGAGGGTGTCCGGAAACACCACGATAAACTCGTTTCCCCGGTAGCGTATCGCGAAATCCCCGGGACGTATAATATCCTGAAGTTTCCCGGATATTGCCTGGAGGGCGCTGTCCCCGGCCTCGTGGCCGAAGGTATCGTTTATCAGCTTGAAGTTGTCCGGCTTGATGACCATGAGGCTGAACTCCGTCCCGAGGAACTCGAAGTTCTTTGAGAGCTCGTCCTCGAGGTATGTACGGTTATACACACCGGTGAGCTTATCGAAGAACATCTGCTTCTTCAGCTCCTCCATCCACCCGGTTTTCTCGCTGATGAGCCGGTGGGTCAGGCGCTGTCTTCCGGCATTAACAGAAATCAGCTTGTGGTAAATTTTCGCGAAAATATGGGCGTACTCGTCAAATATCTGGTCCAGGTCCTCGCCGTCACCGGGAAACACCAGGAGCGAGGTATCCTCCGCAGCGAAAGCAAAAGCGGTACGGTTGTCCTCCTCGAAAAATTCGAACTCCCCGAACATTTCACCGGTAATAAACCGGGCAATCGCCTGTCCCGCAGACTGTATTTTCCCCCGGGGCCCCATGTCCATGGTGCTCGCGATGGCCACTTCACCGCGGTCAATAATGAACATGTGCTTGCTCTTGCTTCCTTTTTCAAAAACCATGTCCCCTTTCTCATAGTCACGGATGACGCTGAAGTGGGCCAGGACATCAAGGTCCTCATCAGGAAGATGGGAAAAAATATCGGATTTTTTAAAATGGCCGACTATGCGTTCAATGTTTTCATTTTTATTCACGGACATGGTTCGGTTTCCTTTTTATCGAATAATGTACAACCCGGGAGCATAATGACCGTTTTCTATGAATTTGTCAACCAGCTCTTGAGTAATAACACATATACTATGTCATCACATGTGGAAAATTCCACGGGGGAACAGGCAGTTTCCGCATTCATCACCCCATTGTTCCAGTCTGTTTTTTTTGTATTTAAAATCGCCGCAGCTTCCCAGTTTCAGGGAAAATCCCCCTCCGGACCTGCTTTCGAGACGAAGTGTACAATTGCTGTAGCGGATACGCCCGTGGCCCTGTAATGACCGCTGCCGCCTGACAATCCTTTCATCTCCACGGTATTCGTTCACCGCGACCCTGCGAATGACAGTTCCACTGTCATCAAGCCACACAGCGATATCACTGAACTGTCTCCCTTCATATACTTTCATGACTGCCGCGATACCACCATCCCCGGTAATTGCCGCATCATGAACATACATGATTTTGTCCATATATCCTGATTTTCTAAAATTCTTTCCGAACACCGGGTCAATACTGCCGTCACGCAGTACACGAAAAAACCGCATACTCCCGCCCCGGGCCGGAGTATGTTCACCGCGCCACAGTAAAATCCTCCCGTTCCCGTCAACGGCAGAAACACCTGATGCTATCTCCCCCGTTTCACTATAAAGGGGAGGGGTAAATCCCTCCTGAAGATTGCCCTGTGTGTCGTATTTGAGCAGAGTATATTGTATGTTTACAGGATTATTGATGTCACTGTAATCGCTGTAATTGAATACGCCGGCGAGATAACAGCCGCCGGAAATAAACACAATAGAGTTTATTTTCGTCTGGCCAATTCTCCGGAATTTGATGATGCGGGAGGAAAGGACGTTCCCCTCGGGCGACAGTTGAAATCCACGACATATTTGTATGTCGTCTTCATACATACTCACGACCACATATATTTTCCCGTCCGAACCGGTATCGAAAAAGAGAGGATGGCTGATTTCCATGCTCCTGAACATACGGTCAGGGGTAAAACCGGAATCAAGGCTCCCGTCCCTGTTGAACCGCATTATAGACAAAAACCTTTCAGGAATATAATCCCTCCCCCGGAGCGATATAACACCGCAAACCAGGACTTTCCCGTCCTCCTGAAATACTGCCTTTGAAACTGAGGTCAGGAATCCACGGTTGTCCGCCTCGAGGATGTGAAACCGGCCCCCGGGAAGACGGTCAGGGACGGAAAGGCACTGCAGACATGAACATATTAATATGATCAGAAAGCCCTTCACACAGCACAAGGAACATCGCGAAAGGAATGTCATCCTTCTCTCCATACATTTTGATATCTGCACCCGGTAGAAATACTGCCAACCTTGTTACCTGCGGGGATGCCTGAAACATTTCATATCCGTCAGTTGTCCCCTGCTGTTATATCCGAGTATGACTGTTGTATATCGGGTGTAGTTCCTGCCCTGAAAACCGGTATCCTCCCCGAGGGTCCCGCGGAGGATTTTCCCATCAGGTGAAAACATTATCCGTGACTCGAAGATAATCTCCCTGCCTCCCGCCATCAGCCTCTGGGGACCCGCAAGAACGCATTCCCGGACATTACCATTATTATGAAACGTAATCTGATGATACGGACCCCCTGTACAGCGGATTGTCCGGCCCCCGGCTATCACCGGGCTTTCAGCGTTAAGAAATCCCCATCCAATACTGCCGTTTTTATAAAACCCTATAATATGATGCAAGGTCATGCTGTTCCCCCCGATCCGTACAGTACAGGTACCGGAAAGGGGGGCGGACTTGATGCCGCCGGTTTTATACAATTCGATGTCTTCAATTTCCTCAGTGCCTTTTTTAAACCGGAAACGTTTTCCGCCCACCATCATAGTACAATCGCGGGCAAGGTATCCTTTCGACACATTTCCGGATTCATAAAAATCGATCCGGGACCCTTTCCTGAATAAAAATTTTCTGCTGCCGGCCCTGCAGAGGGTATCTGCGGAGAGATATCCCAGAGCAATTTTCCCCGGGATATAGAATTCAAGATCGGTGTCCTTCGCGAACACAACGGTATTCTGACCGATTGTTACAGTGTTGTTTTCGGCAAGCTTTCCCCGCTGCACAATGCCGGAGTAACTTCCGCTGTAATGGAGAATGGATGAATCGTGGAACCTGTACATACTGCCGCCAACCGCAACTGCTGTCACGGCACCCCGTACATTGGGCCATGCACCAAAAAGTATAATAACTGTCAGTAACAGGTATTTTTTCGCCATGATTGTTCCATTCGTTTTTACAGAAAAACACAGGAAGGATATACGACAACTTCAGGCACTGCAATTATTTTTTAAGGGTTTCTTTCGCTGCTGATTACCTTACATCAATCACAAAGTAGCTTGACAAACGGTGTATTATGTATAGTATTGATGATATGGAACTCCGGCTACAATCAATTGTGATATTTGTTTCACTGTTCCTGTTTACCCTTTTTCCGGAGGGCGGTCACAGCGCTGTACCGGTTTCATCCACCGATTCACACATACGATATGTCTCCCTCGGTCCATATCTGAAAATATTCGAGGACCATGGAAAAACCTTCACCATTTCCAGGATTATATCAGACGGAAACGGGAAGCTCTTTTCAAAAAATACCATGCATTCCCCGAGCTTCGGCTTTACCGGTTCAGCCTTCTGGGTAAAATTTGCAATTCCGCCGGAAATGCTCCATGAAAAAAACCTGCTCCTTGAGCTTAACTACCCCTTGATGGATCATGCGGACATATATGTTCCGGATTTCCGGGGCAAATACACAGAAAAACGATACGGCACTTTGCAGCCATTTTCGTCAAGGGACCTTCAGCACAGGAACCTGGTGATAAAAATACCCGATGACCGTAAAGGAGATGCCCCGTTTTACATCCGTTTTGAAAACAAGGACCGGATGGAATTCCCCATGCGGCTCTGGACGGAGGAGGCCTTCAAACAGAATATCTACCTCGAACAGTTCATCCTGGGACTCTACTACGGCATACTGCTGGTGATGATGCTGTATAATCTTTTCATCTTTTTTTCGGTCCGGGATATATCATACCTTTACTATGTGCTGTATATTCTTGCAATGGGTGTATTCCAGCTTGGGCAGAATGGATTTTTATACCAGTTCCTTGCGCTGTTCAAAGACCCTCCCCCGGTCCACTTCATGCCCCTGACCCAGGGGCTTCTCATCGCGGCAATCCTGCAGTTTTCCCAGTCCTACCTGAACACAGGGGAATACGCGAAACGGTTTCACCTGCTCATGAATGTTCTTAAAGTATGTGCCGTTGTATATATTTTACTGTTCTTCGTACCTGGCTACACTCTTTCCATTATGATTGGCGTGGCAATGACGTTCATTCTGATCCCCCTGGTAATAGGTTCAGGCATAACCGTGATGCTCCAGGGATACCGGCCTTCGTATTACTTTATGGCGGCATGGTCGGTAATGTTTGTGGCGGGTTTTCTTTTTCTTCTGCGGGTAATAGCCGTCATTCCTCATAACACCCTTACAAATTATATTCTGCACATGGGAACCACAATAGAGGTCATTCTCCTTTCTCTGGGACTCGGGGACAGGTTCACTCTTATCCGGGAGGAACGTGAACGCATTTCCAATGAACTGAAAATTGCAAAGGAAATTCAGAGCGCCCTTATACCGCGTGAGTTCCCCTCGGTAAAAGGCATCATCGCCCATTCCGAATACATCCCCATGGAGGAAATCGGAGGCGACCTGTTTGATTATCACATGATCAGCGAGAAGTGCCTCGGGATACTGATCGCAGACGTTTCCGGTCACGGGGTACCGGCAGCCATCGTCGCCTCGATGGTAAAGGTCGCCTTTTCATTGCAGATCAACAACGCACGGGACACCAGGGCTGTAATGAACGGAATGTCCGGCATCCTGAGGAGGGACCTGGCAGGGACATTCATCACAGCCAGTTATATCTGCATCGACCTTGAAACCGGAGGGCTCTCCCTCTCTAAGTGCGGCCACATGCCGTTGTATGTGTTCAGTTCCCATTCCGAACAGCTGCAGCAGTTTTCCCCGGCGGGGAATCTCATAAGCACTCTCCCCATGAGAGAGGTTGAGGAGGAACGCATCACGCTGCGGAACGGTGACCGGATAATCATGATAACAGACGGAATAATAGAATGCAGAAACAGGTGGGGCGATATGTTCGGTTTTCAGCGTTTCGAGGAATTTATAATGGACAACGCGCCGCTCACCCCCCTGGCGTTCTCATCAAAGCTGAAAGATACCCTGGGCGCATGGTGCTTTCCCGGGAAAACCTTTGATGACGATATTACCTTTGTGGTGATTGATATCGGGTAGTGCTCCCGGAATGCTTATCAGCATGAATGTCCCGGCGCTGACTCAGAACAATATCTTCACGTCCTTTGATACAGAGAAAACCTGTATTTCAAACATGCCCCGGTTACGGCATAAATAGAAATCGCCTCAGTAACGCCTTTTTCGGCAACTGTTCATCCGCAATTCCGTCAAACTCATACCGGTGAAAATTCATTGTTTTAAGGTATTCATCAATCCTTACCTTCACATCATCCCGATAGGCTTTTTTCACTGCTTTGCGTTCAGTATATTCCACCACAGCGCCGAAGGTGATGAACAGCATCAGCCCGGAAATAATTGTCAATACCCAGACTGTCGTAACAGAGGAAAGCAGTACCGAATAGAGAAAGAAGGAACCGATGGCGCAAATACCGAGGAACAAAAATACAACACCGGTAATCCATGAGTTACCTGATTCGACCTGCAGCGTCTCCTCCATGGCTGATACGACATCAGACACTTTCTCCCTGTCGGCAGCGGCCAGTGCCCGTTCCGGTGTAATGGGGCTGTTGCAGTATTTGCACACTGCGCTCGTTAAAGACACCTCAGCTCCGCAATTGGAGCAGCGTATTCCATTATTCATTCCATATCATCCGCAGCGTAATTCTATATTTGTTACATCATTACCTATTGCACTGAGATCCTTAACACATCACCTTCTTCATGTACCGCAAGTGGTTTCACTGACCCTTTTGCAACGGTGGTAATTTCCTGTCCCAGATAATTATAGGTTGATTTACTGACACTGCAGCACTGTATTGTTGAAGAGCCGGGAACAGGATCAAGGCGCCTCCCCATGTGGGCACACCGGTTGATAAAAGCATGGTATGCGCCGTCATCACCCTTTATTAAAAGTATCCTTTCAGGAAGGCCTTTTCCCTCAATCCGCACGGCACCTCCCGGCTGTTCAATTTCCGGCACGGCATTCCTTTTCAGGATAATCTGCCCTTCCCTGTACTCCCAGGCATCCCCGGGTGCACAGGCCTTTGTTGCGGGAATACCGAATATTCTCTTAATGACTGAACGCTGCAATGATTTCACTGCCATCTCATCCACCCCTTTTATAACAGTATTTTCTCCGGAGTTACCGTTGCGCGTCCGGGGTATAATGGCAGAGGGCACACGCTAACCAGTACATTAACAACCTGTACAAATGCCCTGATGCATCAACTCTTCTCCGCACAACGGCACAATGCACGTACCGTATATATAATAACCTACTCCGGAAAAACTAACCGCCGAACCCCTTATTGTCAACTGATAAAAAACCCCAGAATATTTTCAGCGGTCTCTCTGAGACGGACACTCTCATCTGAACCCGCATTGCCGGAAGCTGTAATCGCATGGACACTTTCTGCCGCGATCACACCGTTGTCCCGCGTTTCCGGATTATCAATTGAACGATGGATAATGTCAAGGACCCGGGCGGTGAGTTTTTTTATCCGCGCAGCTTCCAGCTCCACTGTGTTGTGCTCACGGTATTTTTTCATCGCCTCCGCGGAAATATCCACCATGTCCCCGCCGCCGCGTGCCCTCCGCAAAAATCTTCTTTGTCCCTGAACTGCAATGTTGTGCTCGATATTTCTGTGACGTGTCCCGGCAGATCCTGAAAAATTGTATACCTTCATAATCATCCTCCCGTGATGAATTTTCATTGTTTTGTACGTCCTTCTACATTTTAATTATCGCCAGGAGGCTATATTTTTGTTTAGTATATTTTTGTGTAGATTGTAATTTTTTTTAAAAGTTTATTCCTGCTCCCCTGCTGCGTCAATCTGCCATATATGGAAACCGTACAATCACGTGATTAAAATATATTCATATTATATCTATTTATAATGATTAATAGTTGATTTATATTTTCTGTATTTGTACAATCGACATATACACTTTAACATATATAAGAAAATACAGATCCTGGAGGTAACAGAATGGACAGGGAGTTTTTATGGAGAGAAGCATATGCAGACGGTGTTCCGCGCCATGTGGATTATGACCGGACAACACTTCCCGATGCCCTGAAAAGGACAGCCGGTGAATTTCCGGATAAGGAGGCGCTGATTTTCATCGATTCCCGTATAAAATTTAAAGAACTGAATGACATGGTAAATAAAGTGGCGGCCTTTTTCAGCGATTCGGGAATCAAACAGGGAGATATGGTGGCCATGCTGCTTCCGAATATCCCGCAGATAGTGATTGCGACCTTTGCCGCATGGCGTCTCGGAGCGGTGGTCGTTATGAACAACCCGCTTTATTCCGACCGGGAAATTGAACACCAGCTAAACGACTCCGGGTCAACAGTGCTGGTGACACTGGACCTTCTCGCGCCGAGAATGATAGCGCTGCAGAGCAGAACAAAGGTGCAGAAAATTGTGGTGGCCCACATACGCGACCACCTCGGGTTCCCCAAAAAACAGCTGCTGCCGATTGTCGCCAAAGACAAGCACCGGGACATTCCACCCACAAAGAACGTGGTGGAATGGATGGACATACTGAAAAAATATCCAGCCACTGACCCCGGCATCAGCGTCAATTTTGACAGCCTCGCCTGTCTCCAGTATACCGGGGGGACCACAGGGGTCAGCAAGGGGGTCATGCTCACTCACTCCAATCTCGCGTGCAATGTGCAGCAGATTATCGCATGGTTCCCGACCTTCAACAGGGGAGAACTTGTGGGACTCGGAGTGCTTCCGTTCTTTCACATTTTCGGCATGACAGCTGTCATGAATTACTGTATCTGGCAGGGGTTCACCAATGTCCTGATTCCGAAGCCGGAACCCCACACGATTCTGGAAGCGGTAAAAAAACACAATGTTGGATTTTTCCCGGCTGTCCCCACCATGTATGTCGGGGTACTGAATTATCCAAAACTCCACAAATACAATCTCTCCAGTATAAAGGGGTGCTTTTCGGGAGCGGCACCGCTGCCGCTTGAAGTAATCAGGGAATTTGAGGAAAAAGCCGGCGCAGAAATATGCGAAGCATACGGACTGTCCGAAACAAGTCCCGCAGCTACCATCAACCCCTACGGCGGAGTCAGGAAATCAGGATCCATCGGTGTGCCGGTTCCCGATACAGACATGATGGTGGTGGATCTTGATGAGGGCACAAAGGAAATGCCGGTGGGAGAACCGGGGGAGCTTATCATACGCGGTCCACAGGTTACATCGGGATATTACAATATGCCCGATGAAACAGCAATCGCGATCCGTGACGGATGGCTCTATACCGGCGATATCGCCCAGCTTGACGAAGACGGCTACATCTACATTGTGGACCGGAAAAAAGACATGATCATTGCGGGGGGATATAATATCTACCCGAGAGACATTGACGAAGTCCTCTTTGAACACCCGAAAGTCCTTGAAGCATGCGCAATCGGCATCCCTGATGAATACCGGGGGGAAACCGTTAAGGTCTTTGTAGTGCTGAAGGCCGGTGAAACCATGACC
>ERZ795048.3370-NODE-3370-length-11970-cov-12.540076_pt1 | contig 11970 bp, 6 predicted proteins | sample MGYA00375132_ERZ795048 | MGnify/ENA primary metagenome ERZ795048 (study PRJEB30177, sample SAMN05720225) | activated sludge metagenome | isolation source: Anaerobic digester | place: Hong Kong | collected 2014-12-17 ...
TTCGGCCGCGCCGTGGCCGGAGCCGGGGACCTGAACGGCGATGGGTACAGCGATGTGGTGGTGGGTGCGCACAACTACAACAATGCGGTGACGGATGATGGTGCGGCATTCGTGTATTACGGTGGGCCGTCCGGCATCAGCGGAGGTCTCAATGCAGCACCCGATGTCCAATTGTTCGGCGACCCGATCGCGGATGCTTCGCTGGGCTGGAGCGTGGGCTGTGCCGGCGACCTGAACGGCGATGGATACAGCGAACTCGCCGTCGGTGCCTATAAGAGCAACAATGGGCAGAGCGAGGAGGGGCTCGTCCACCTGTACTACGGATCGGCCACGGGTGTGGCCGCCACACCGGACGTGGTCCTCGAATCGAACCAGGCGGACGCCTGGTTCGGCAGGGCCGTGGGCACCGCCGGGGACCTGGATGGGGACGGGTACTCCGAACTGGTGGTGGGCGCTCCTCATTGGACCAGCGGGCAGCCCTTGGAGGGCGCCGTCTTCATCTATTACGGCGGGCCGGCGATGATCTCGGCACCACAGGACCAGCGCATCGAACGGAATTCCTCCGGAGCCAATCTCGGTGAGTGCGTGATCACGGCCGGCGACCTGAACGGTGACGGCATCAGTGAGTTGGTGATGGGTGCCCCGCTCTACGGGAACGGTGGTGCCGCCTTCGTTCACGAGGGCAGGACGATCGCCGTGTCGAATTCCCCTTCCGACTTCCACGACGGCATCGTTGCCGGGGAAGCCCGGGGAAGCACCGTGGCCACTGCCGGCGACGTGAACGGCGATGGATACACGGACGTCCTGATCGGGGCTCCGTCCGCCGCCTCCGGAGGTGTGCTGCATGTGTTCTACGGGACCTCCACCGGACTCCCGGCCGCACCCGACCTGTCCATCACGGGTGCTTCGGTCGGCGCATCCCCCGGGTTCGCCACCGACGCCTGTACCGCGGGCGATGTGAACGGGGATGGCTATGCGGACGTGATCGCGGGGGCTCCGGCGAGCGGTCCTGGGAGGGCGCTGGTGTTCATGGGTTCACCGGGAGGACTGGCATCCTCACCGGCCGTAACGCTCACCCACGCCATCGGGCAGTTCGGCCGTTCGGTCTCCTCCGCCGGAGATATCGATTCCGACGGATATGGGGATGTGATCGTCGGGAGCAACGGCAACGGGGCCGTCGTTTTTCGTGGCGGTCCGGGGGGCGTCATCACCACGCCCCACCAGGTGCTCACCGGAGCTTCCGTCGGTCATGACGTGTGTACGGCCGGTGATGTGAATGGTGATGGGTATTCGGACGTGGCCGCCACCCAACGGGCGGGGATCGATGCCGCCGTGGTCTGGTACGGTTCCGATACCGGACTGGTGGACGCGGTCCGTGTGGCCATTCCCATTCCCTCCAATTCCGGTGCCGGCCAGGCGCTCCTCGGCGCAAGCTGTGTGGCCGGAGGCGGTGATGTGAACGGGGACGGGTTCGATGAACTGGTCCTTGGCCTGCCGGATTGGGAGAACAGCGCGGGAACTCCGGACGAGGGCTGCGCCCTGGTCCATTATGGCAGCTCCTCGGGCATACAGACCACCGGTGCATCGACCCTCCAGAGCAATCAGGCGAACGCCAACATGGGTGCGGCCGTGGCGGCCGCCGGCGACATGAACGGGGATGGGTACGCGGACCTGTTGATCGGTCTTCCCCTGTACGACCAGACGCTGACGGACGAAGGTCATGCCCGCCTGCATCTGGGACGAAACCCGACCATCACGCCCTCGGCCGCAGCCACCATCCGTGGCGCGGAGACCGGTGCCGAACTGGGCCTGGCCGTGGCCGGTGCCGGGGATGTGAACGGGGACGGCTACAGCGACATCCTGGTGGGCGCTCCCTTGTTCGACAGCGGCGCTGCGGACGCCGGGCGCACCGTCTTCGGCTACGGCAACGAAGGCGGGAACATCGACCGGCTGACCCGACAGTACCAGGCCGATCTGGTGAACCCGCTGGCCACGAACTGCATGGACTTCGCCGATCCGGACCATTTCGGCATCGGACACTTCGCCCGCAGCCCCATCCAGCGGAACGCGGTACGGATGCACTGGGAGGTGGTCTTCGAGGGGCAGGCGTTCTCCGGCAGCCCGATCACCTCGGGACAAGGCAACACGGGGGTGTCCGCTGCCGCCATCGATATCGGTGCCGGCGGAACGGAGATCAAGCAGCTCATCTACAAAACGCCCAATTTCATCCGTTACAAATGGCGGGTGAGACTGGAGTATGACAAGGCCAAGCTGATCGATGGCCAGCCGTTCAGCCGCTGGTTCTATGGCTACGCCAGCGGTTATGGGGACATCGGAGTCCTGCCCGTGGAGCTCCTGACCATCGCCGCCGCCGAGGAAGGTGCCGTCAACCGGGTGTCCTGGGCCACCGCCACCGAGTCCAACAGTTCGGTGTTCGAGGTCGAACGCAGCATGGATGGCAGCACGTTCGAGCACATCGGCACGGTTCCAGCGGCGGGCAACAGCCTCCAGACGATCGACTACGCGTTCTTCGACGATGACCCGGGTGCTCTGACCTACTACCGCCTGCGCATGGTGGACCATGACGGGACCTGGGAGCATTCGCCCATGGTCAGCATTTTCCGGAGATCCGGTGTCGGCGGGCACGTATTCCCTGTTCCTGCCGTGAACGTGGTGTACGTACCACTTCCCGACCTTCCGATGGGCGGCTCGGCGGACCTGCTGGACGGACTGGGCCGACGCGTCCGCTCCTGGGAATTGTCCCCCGCCACTTCAGCGCGATCGGAGGAATTCCCGATCGGGGACCTGCCGGCCGGCAGCTACACGATGCAGGTGCTCGGCAAGGACGGGCACGTGCTGAAGCTGGCCCGGGTGGTGAAGCAGTAGGTCAGGCCCCGATGGCCTTGCGACAGGCGTCGAGGATCTTCCTGGCACCTTCCAGCGTGCGGCTCTCCGCATAGCAGCGCAGCACCGGCTCGGTGCCGCTGGCCCTGATCATCAGCCACTGCTCGTCGTCGAAGTGGAACTTGAAGCCGTCGATGGTCTCGACGCTGCGCACCTCCAGGTCGCCGAACCGATCGAACGCATTGCTGCGGCACTTCTCCAGCACCTCCTGCTTCAACGCCTCGCTGATGTGCAGGTCGTCCCGGTCGTAACTGAACGGCCCCACGATGGCGTAGACCTCATCGATCAGTTCGTCCAGCGTCTTGCCGCTGCGCGCCATGAACTCCCAGATGGTGAGCCCCATCCAGATGCCGTCCCGCTCGGGGATGTGGCCCTTGATCGCGATGCCACCGCTCTCCTCGCCGCCGAGCAGCACGTCCTCCTCGATCATGATCCCGCAGATCCACTTGAAGCCGATCTTGACCACCTGGTACTCGAGCCCGTAGTGCTCGCACAGCTTCTTCACCTTGGGCGTGGCGCTGAAGGCCACCACCACCTTGCCGGTGTACTGCTTGTACTTCACCAGGTAATGGATCAGCAGCAGGATGATGTGGTGGGAGTCGATGAACTCGCCGCGGCCGTTGTACAGCCCGATGCGGTCGGCGTCGCCGTCCGTGGCCAGGCCGCACTGGATGCCCTCCTTCGGGATCAGCGTGCTGAACTCTTGCAGGTTCCTGTGGATGGGCTCGGGCGCCTGGCCCATGAACGACGGGTTGTACTCACAATGCACCAGACGTGTGTCGGGCAGGATCCTCGGCAGCACCCGCTGCCCGGCTCCGTACATGGCGTCGTACCCCAGCTTCAAGCCGCTCGCCTTGATCGCGTCCAGGTCGAAGTTGGCCTTCACATGGTCCACGAACATCGTCTCCAGGTCCACTTCCTGGAGGAGGCCCTTGCCGGCCGCGGCCTTCAGGTCGATCCCAGCGAGGTCAAGGCCATGGGCTTCGGGGATCATGTCCTCGATCTCCTGCACATGTTCGGGGATCAGCGGTCCGCCGTAGTGACCCTTCAGTTTGTAGCCGTTGTAGGCGGGCGGGTTGTGGCTGGCCGTGATGATGACGCCCATGCTGGCGTTCAGCTGATGGGCGCCCAGGGAGACCATGGGCGTGCTCACGAAGTCGCGCGCGATGTGCACACGGATGCCGGCGTTCACGAACACCTTGGCGGCGGCCTCGGCGAAGAGCTCCCCTGCAAAACGGCAGTCGTGCCCCACCACGATGGAGGGGTCCTCAGGGAAGCGTGCCTTCACCCATTCGGCGACCGCCACGCTCACGCGCGCCACATTGTCCTCCGTGAACTCCCGGGCGATGATCGCCCGCCATCCGTCCGTTCCGAACTTGATCTTCGTCATCCTGCTAGCTGTTGACCGTGCGAAAATAGGATCCCCCTTTTACGCCGGGATGTCCTGCGGGTTATGCGCCGCTCACCGATAGATCCGACGGGCGTTCAAAGCACGCTGGTAGCGCCGGGCGTTCCGGAGGTGCTCCGCGTAGCTCTTCGCGAAGTCGCTGTACCCGCTGAAGTCGTCGCGGGCACAGAAGTAGAGGTAGTCGTGCCGCTCGGCGTTCAACACCGCATCGATGTTCCGCGGCTCCGGCATGTTGATGGGCCCGGGCGGTAAACCCGCATGGGTGTATGTGTTGTAGGGAGAATCGACGAGCTTGTCCTTGTCCAGGATCCTGGAAACGCTGTCCAACCCCAACGCGAACTTGAGGGTGGGATCGGCCTGCAGGGGCATCCCGATGCGCAACCGGTTCAGGTATACCCCCGCGATCCGGGGGGCCTCGTCCGGTTTGATGGTCTCCGCCTGCACGATGCTGGCCAGCGTGCTCACCTCCACCGGCGATAGACCGAGCCTTGCGGCCTTCTCCGTACGGGCACCCTCCCAGAACGCATCATGCTCGCGTGCCATGCGCTCCACGAAGGCCGCCGGCGTGGTGGTCCACCAGAACTCGTAGGTGTTGGGGAGGAAGAGGGAGATGGAGGTCTCCGGGCCCAGCTCGTGTTCCCTCATCAGGGTCGTATCCCTCAGGGCCTCCAGCAAGGCCAGCGAATCAGGTTCCAGGTAGCGCGCCACCCGGCCGGCCAGTTCGTCCAGGGTGCGCACGTTGGTGAAGGTGACGCGCACCGGGTCCTGTTCACCCCTGCGCAGCCGCAACACCAGGTCGTTGATCGAAGTGCCCGGTTCCACCACATAGCGGCCGGGTCTGGGGCTGCTGAACTTCCGCAGTTCGGCCCAACGCCGGAAAAAGGCCACGTCCTCCACCAGCCTCTGGGCCTGCAGGGTGTCCACCAACCCATCAAGGTCGCCCCCGGTCGGTACCAGGACCACGCGTGGAGCACCTTCACCGGTCCCGGTGGCCGCATTGGCCTTCCGCCAGACCCACCAGACCGCGGCGCCGGCCACGATCGCCATCAGCAGCAGAAACAGCACAAGCCGGCGCAGGACCTTCATCGGGCTCCCTGCCATTCACCGGAGAACACGCGGCGCACCGGACCTGATAGGTACACATCCGTGAAACCACCCACGTCAAGGGTGCGTGCCTCCACGCGGAGTTCGCCACCAGGTGCCTTCACGGCCACACCGTTCGGATCGGCGCTACTATCCAGATAACTGAGCGCGGCGGCCGTGACGCCCGTGCCACAGCTCAGGGTCTCGTCCTCCACCCCGCGTTCGTACGTGCGCATGTGCACCACGCCGTCCCGCAGTGCGGTGAAGTTCACGTTCACACCGGCCTTGGCGAACCGCTCGTTGTACCGCCACTTCCGCGCTTCGGGAACAAGGTCCACCAAGGAGGGATCAGGCACTTCCACGATCAGGTGGGGTGAACCGGTGTCCAACAGCAGCACGCCCTCATCGATCCGCTCGGGAGCCACCACCGGACGCATGGCGATGCGCACCAGTCCGTCCGACCAGCCACCCTCATGCTCCCCATCGATGGCCGTGAACCGCACGGTCCCACGCTCACCGGTCCAGGCCGACCAGGCCGCGTAGGCACAGCGGCTGCCGTTGCCACAGAAGCTGCTGCTCGCGTCCGGATTGAAGAACGCCATGTGATAGGCGGTGCCTTCCACACGTGGGGCCTGCACCAGGATCAGTCCGTCCGACCCGATGCCAAAATGGCGATCGCACAATCGTTTCACGAACTCGGGATGGATGCCGCTCCAATGACCTTCGCGGTCGTCGATCACCACGAAGTCATTGCCGGTGCCCTCCCACTTCTCGAAACGCAGCGCGTCCATGCCTGCAAAGATGGCCCCGCACGCGCATGCGCCTCCGAGCACGATCAACAAAAATTAACGGCGTTGCCCGTAACGACGGGGCTGTCAGATCGTTCCTTCGATGTGCCTGGGCATGATGCTTGCAGGCCTTGGACCAACACCATGAAGACCATGAACCGATTCCTGCTCCCTCTGGGTGGTGCCCTGGCCGGTGCCCTGCTGGCCTTGTGGGCGCACGACCGTTATTCCGATCCGAACATCCAATACGTCGACCAGGCCACTCCTGCGGCCGAGGTGCGCTATGTCCATCTGCCTGCCGGTGAAGGAGGCACCTTCGAGGCACCGGACTTCACGGTGGCCGCGGAGCGCACGGTGAACGCCGTGGTGCACGTGACCACCGAGGCCCTGGTGCAGACGCGCGACCCCTTCATGGACTTCTTCTGGGGGTACCGCGCACCGCAGATGCAGCCGCGGCGTGGTGCAGGCAGCGGGGTCGTGATCACGGATGACGGCTACATCGTGACGAACAACCACGTGGTGGAGGGTGCCGACAAGATCCAGGTGCACCTGAACGACCGGCGCATGTACGAGGCGCGGGTGATCGGCCGCGACCCGAGCACGGACATCGCCTTGATCAAGATCGACGGGGATGACCTGCCCACCCTCGGTTTCGGCAACAGCGATGAGGTGCGCGTGGGTGAATGGGTGCTGGCCGTGGGCAACCCCATGAACCTGACGAGCACCGTCACCGCCGGCATCGTGAGCGCCAAGGCCAGGAACATCAACCTCCTGCAGTACGACCCGGGACGCGACATCTTCCCCATCGAATCCTTCATCCAGACCGATGCTGCGGTGAACCCCGGCAACAGTGGCGGTGCGCTGGTGAACGCACACGGTGAGCTGGTGGGCATCAATACCGCCATTGCCAGCACCACGGGTTCCTATGCCGGCTACTCCTTCGCCGTGCCGGCCAACATCGTGCGGAAGGTCACCAGCGACCTGCTCGAGTTCGGCGCCGTACAGCGGGCCTACATCGGTGTCAGCATACGGGACATCGATCAGGCGCTCGCGCGGGAGATCGGCATGGACCGCATCCGGGGGGTTTACGTGAACGGGCTCACGGAGGACGGCGCCGCCGAGCAGGCGGGCATCGAAGCGGGCGACGTGATCGTGAAGGTGGCCAGCATCCCGGTGGACAACGTGCCCCAGCTGCAGGAGCAGGTCGGCAAGTTCCGCCCTGGCGACCAGGTCGCGGTGACCATTCTCCGGGACGGGCGCGAGCAGGTGCGGAACGTGCAACTGCGCAGCCGGGACGGCGCCACCGAAGTGGTCGCCGATGCCGGAGACAAGGCCGTGGTGGTGCTGGGTGGCGAACTGGCGCGGGCCGACGCCGAGGAGCTCAAGGCCCTTGACCTGGAGCACGGGGTGAAGGTGCGCCGCGTGAACGGCGGAAAGCTCCGCAGCAGCGGCATCCGCGAAGGCTTCATCATCACGCGGATCGACCAGGAACGTGTGCGCGACCCGAAGGACATCGAACGGCTGCTGCAAGGGAAGTCGGGAGGTGTGCTGGTGGAGGGCATCTACCCGAACGGCATGAAGGCCTACTACGGCCTTGGCATGTAACCATACTGGATCTCAGAGGCATCCGGATCTCCGGCGCGCAGGCGTGAGGCCGTCTTGCCGCGCACGTGCCGGGGGCCGTACCTTTGTGGGCCGGAACGCACCCTGACTTGTCAGAAAAGCACTTCCGGGAACCAGCTCAACCACTCATCCAACACCCCCGACGCCCGTGACCAGCAGGATGCGCCAACTCAAGATCACCAAGTCGATCACCAACCGGGAGAGCCAGTCGCTCGACAAGTACCTGCAGGAGATCGGCAAGGAAGGCCTGATCACCGCGGACCAGGAGGTGGAGCTGGCCCGGCGCATCAAGGAGGGCGACAACCTGGCCCTGGAAAAGCTGGTGAAGGCCAACCTGCGCTTCGTGGTGTCGGTGGCCAAACAGTACCAGAACCAGGGCCTGAGCCTGCCCGACCTGATCAACGAGGGCAACCTGGGCCTGATCAAGGCCGCGCAGCGGTTCGATGAGACCCGCGGCTTCAAGTTCATCAGCTACGCGGTGTGGTGGATCCGCCAGAGCATCCTGCAGGCGCTGGCCGAGCAGAGCCGCATCGTGCGCCTGCCGCTGAACCAGGTGGGATCGCTGAACAAGATCAACAAGGCCTTCGCCAAGCTGGAGCAGGAGTACGAGCGCCCGCCCAGCGCAGAGGAACTCGCCGCCCTGCTGGACCTTCCGCCCGAGAAGGTCGCCGACACCATGAAGGTGAGCGGCCGCCACATCAGCATGGACGCGCCCTTCGTGGAGGGCGAGAGCAACTCGCTGCTCGATGTGCTGCCGAACACTGACAGCCAGCCAGCCGACCGCATGCTGCTCAACGAATCGCTGAGCAAGGAGATCGAGCGGGCCCTGAGCACCCTCACCGAGCGGGAACGCGACGTGGTGAAGCTCTTCTTCGGCATCGGCATCAACCACGGCCTCACGCTGGAGGAGATCGGCGCCAAGTTCGACCTCACCCGGGAGCGCGTGCGCCAGATCAAGGAGAAGGCCATCCGCCGCCTGCGCCACACCTCGCGCAGCAAGCTGCTGAAGGCCTATCTCGGCTGAACCGTCACCGAACCAAATTTCCCGTCCCTTCCCCATGGAGACCCTGGAAGCCAAGACCGGCTACGAGGCCGGATTGAAGGATTACGTGGACCGCGAGAAGGCCGCCGTGCGCATCCTGAACGCGGTCGGCCGACTCATGTACGAGAAGAGCGTGGAGCTGGTGTTCTTCCGGAACCACCTGCTCGATGTCACCATCTCCGAGGTGATCAACCTCTTCGACTACGCGGAGAAGGTCGTGCGCAAGCCCATCGACATCTACGCCTCGGCCGACATCGCGGAGGCCATGCTGGAGATGGACCTGGCCCCTTCCAAGATCGACATCGGGCGCCTGACGCACGAGTACCTGACCGCCCAGCCCAAGCCCTCCAGCGTGGGCGACTTCCTCGGGAACGTCCTGAATGGCTTCATCGGGGAGGACAAGCACACCTTTGAACCGCAGGACGTGGTGCTCTACGGTTTCGGCCGCATCGGCCGGATCGCCGCCCGCGAACTGGTGAAACAGGCCGGCAAGGGTCAGCAGCTGCGCCTGCGGGCCATCGTGACCCGGAGCAACAGCGACGAGGAGATCATCAAGCGTGCCGCCCTGCTCCGGAACGATTCGGTGCACGGCACCTTCCGGGGTACGGTGATCGAGGACCTGGAGAACAAGGCCTTGATCATCAACGGTCAACGCGTGTACATGATCGCCTCTCCCGCACCGGAAGAGATCGACTACACCGCCTACGGGATCCACAATGCGTTGATCATCGACAACACCGGGGCCTTCACCAAGCGTCCCGACCTGGAGCGCCACCTGAAGGCCAAGGGTGCAGGCAAGGTGCTGCTCACGGCCCCCGGAAAGGAGGTGCCGAACATCGTGTACGGCATCAACCACAAGGACCTGGACATCGAGAACGAAAAGGTCTTCAGCGCAGCCAGCTGCACCACCAACGCCATCAGCCCTGTGCTGAAGGTCCTGGAGGACCAGATAGGCATCGAGAAGGGCCACATCGAAACGGTCCACGCCTACACCAACGACCAGAACCTGCTGGACAACTTCCACAAGAAGCCCCGCCGGGGTCGCAGTGCCGCCATCAACATGGTGATCACCAGCACCGGGGCCGGCAGCGCCGTCACCAAGGCCATCCCGAGCCTGAAGGACAAGCTCACTGCCAACGCGGTGCGCGTGCCCACCCCCAACGGATCGCTGGCCATCATGAACCTGACGCTGAAGCGCCCGGTATCCCGCGATGAGGTGAACGACATGGTGCGCCATGCCGCCCTGAACGGCGAGCTCGTGAACCAGATCCACTACCAGATCGACCCCGAGCTGGTGAGCAGCGACATCATCGGTGATACCTGCTGCAGCGTGTTCGACAGCAACGCCACCATCGTGGGCCCCGATGGCCGCAACGTGGTGGTGTACGCCTGGTACGACAACGAGTTCGGCTACACCAAGCAGGTGATCCGCCTGGCCAAGCACCTGACCAAGGTGCGCCGCCTGATCTACTACTGAGCAGCTTCGTCCGCCACGTAGAAGCCCCGCCCGTGCGGGGCTTTTGCTTATCCCCTTGGTCCGCTGCTGGTGGATCCGGGGCCTTGGTCACGAACTAGAGGGCGCCCAAGGGGAAAGCCTGGGAAGGCCGCCTGGCGGTCCCTGAACGGATCCCGCCACATTTCCCAGGACCGATGACCTGGCTTCGCTGCGGCCATGCCGCCAGCTACCGGAACTCGCTGCGACACACCACCTGCAGGGTGCATCATCACACGGACTTCGGACCGCTCTCCTGCGTGTCAGGTCCCGGCCGGACCTTGATCTCCTGAGCGATCAGCCCGTGATATCGCCCGAGGCAAGGCTTCCGCGCCAGATGGTCCGACGGATCCGTTCCGGCAGCTGAAGCCCCTTCCTTCCCACCCCCATCCACCAGAAAAGGAACGGCCCCCTTCCGATCGGAAGGGGGCCGTTGCCCTTTACTTGGGTCGGTCAGCTCACTGCCGCACCATGCGTTGGGTGAACAACATGTCGTTCACACGCAGGTTCACCAGATACAGTCCGGGAGCCAGGTCGGATCCCAGGTCGATGGTGTGGTTGAACACATCACCCCGGTTATCCAGCTCCTGTGCGAAGACGCGCTTGCCGAACATGTCGTGGATGTCGATGGTGATGTTCTGCATCTCCTCGCCAAGGCCATCCAGCTTCAGGTAGATGACCTCGCCCCGGTTCGGGTTCGGCCAGAGCACGAAGTTGGTGGCGGCGCCCTCATTGAAGACGACATCACGCATCTGGGCCACGCCGATACCGCTGTTGAGGCGGATCACACAGGCCTGTCCGAAGGCCGTGTAGTTGCCACCCACCAAGGCGCGCACGCGCACGTTCAGGTCCAGGTCGGCCGGGACCGGATTGGTGACCAGCACCGTGGGCCGCAGGTTCTGGGTGGTGATGAAGACCTTACGCGAGTAGGTGCCATGTGGATCGAACATCCAGAACTGATACCCGGAGGCACCAGGCTGGGCAGATGCATAGATCTGCGTCGAGTTGGCATAGACCAGATCGGTCCGGTCACACCAGCTGGAGATCAGGCTCTGGCTGCTCAGCGGCAGGCAGAAGTCCGTACCGTTCGCCGTCTGGCTGACGGAACCGAACAACCCATTGGCCGTGATGATCCGACGCGACTGGGAGTCGTACAGCGTGTAGCCTCCATCGGCGATGCCATTGCCACCGGCGTCCAGGACGACCAGTTCGTAGCAGGTCTGCACCAAGGGGAAGGTCTCGGTGATCACCGTGCCACCCTGACCATCGGCGTAGGGGCCACCGGATTGGATCACCTGAGTGCCCGTTTCATCACGGATCTCCCAGGTGGTCTCGCTGCCCTGGTCGTCCAAGGTGATCTCCAGGGTCACCAGTTCACTGCCGGCAGGAATACCGACGCAGTTGCAGTTGGCATCCCAGGTATCGTCCACAGTATTGCTGTTACCATCATCGCAAGCTGTTCCCGGGATGGTCAATGTCAGCTCCAGGATCTCCGTGCTGCAACCGTCCACATCCGTGTAGGTGCCGCTCTGGATGTAGGTCTGACCATTCACCGGCCAGGTATAGCTGGCACATTCGCTGATCGTCGTCGTGTTGCTCGTGCTCGGCGTGATCGTCAGCTCCAGGATCT
>ERZ795048.3372-NODE-3372-length-11967-cov-5.479852_pt1 | contig 11967 bp, 7 predicted proteins | sample MGYA00375132_ERZ795048 | MGnify/ENA primary metagenome ERZ795048 (study PRJEB30177, sample SAMN05720225) | activated sludge metagenome | isolation source: Anaerobic digester | place: Hong Kong | collected 2014-12-17 ...
CACTTCGTCGTAAGGCACGTTGGCTTCGGCCAGCAGCACATTCATATGCCCAGGCATACGCCCCGCCACCGGGTGAATCGCATATTTGACATCCACCCCTTCTTTTTTAAGGATATCCGCCATTTCTCGCAAAGCGTGCTGAGCCTGCGCCACTGCCATGCCGTAGCCGGGAACGATAATAACTTTCGAGGCATTTTTCATGATATAGGCCGCGTCCTCAGCTGAGCCGATTTTGGCATTACGGTCCCCATGATCGTGCTCGGTACTGGCCGACTGCTCACCGCCAAACCCACCAAGAATAACGTTCATGAAACTCCGGTTCATACCCTTACACATAATGTAGGATAGAATTGCCCCGGATGCCCCGACCAGTGCGCCGGTGATAATCAGCAAATTGTTATGCAGCGTAAAGCCGATCCCGGCCGCCGCCCAGCCGGAATAGGAGTTCAGCATCGACACGATCACGGGCATATCCGCCCCGCCGATCGGGATAATCATCAAAACGCCCAAAGCCATAGACAGCAGGGCCACCAGCCAGAATATAAAGCTGCTCTCAGTGGTGCACAGGATAAGGATGAGTAGCAAAAGCAGCGCGCCCAACATGCCGTTCAGTGCGTGCTGCCCGCCGAATGTAATCGGTTTGCCTGACATGCGCCCCTCCAGCTTCGCCCAGGCAATGATCGAGCCGGTAAAGGTAATCGCCCCGATCGCCAGCCCCAAAGACATTTCAACCATGCTCGCAAAATGAATATCGTTCTTTGTGCCGATCCCATAGGCTTCTGGTGTGTAAAAGGCCGCCGCCGCCACGCACACCGCAGCCAATCCCACGAGTGAATGAAAGCCGGCCATAAGTTGCGGTAAATTGGTCATGTCGATCGTGCGGGCAATATGCGCGCCAACAGCGCCGCCAATGCCGATTCCTATCAAAATCCAGAATGTGCCGCCAACTTGCGGCAATAACAATGTCGTGACAATCGCCAGCGCCATGCCGATCATGCCAAAAGTTAAGCCCTGACGCGCGCTTTCAGGATGCGACAACCCGCGCAGAGCCAGGATAAACAGCATGGCAGAAGCGATATAGGCAAGAGCTGAAAAGGTTTCCATCGCTTATGATCCCTTCTTCTTAAACATCGACAGCATCCGGCGCGTAATAATAAAACCGCCGAAAATATTCACCGAAGCAAAGATCACGGCCAGAAACCCCAGCAGCGAAAAGCCTTCTTCCTTGGGCCAGACGGCCATAATCGCCCCGACAATAATCACCGAAGAAATCGCATTCGTAATCCCCATCAATGGTGAGTGAAGGGCAGGCGTTACCCGCCACACAACATGATAGCCGACGAAACATGCCAGAATAAAAACCGTCAGGCCTGTAATCAAAAACGGCTGGCCGTGAACCATGTCAGCCTGCACAGCTTCAGCCGCCTGAATCGTTGCCTGTTCAATCTGGTCCTTAACCGCATTGCCCTGTTCTATAAGCTCTTTAAGGCTTTCGCTTGGTGTGCGTTGAGTATCAGGCATTATTTTTTCTCCTTTTTGTTGGCGGAGGTTTTCTTCGCAGGAGCTTTTTTAGCCGCTGGCTTTGTTTTCTTTTCGGATGGCTTTTCTTCAGAGGCCTGCTTTTTAGCTGTTTTGGCTTCAGCCTTTTTAACCGCAAAATTAGGATGAATAATCTCGCCATCTCTGCTCAGGGCGATTCCCTTGATAATTTCATCGTCCCAATCAATCGCAAGCTTGGAAGTTTCAGAATCAATAATCAGTTTTAAAAGATTGAACAAATTCTTGGCATATAAAGCAGAGGCATCTGCCGCCAATCGGCTCGGTACGTTTGCGTGACCAACAATAGAAACACCGTGTTTCTGCACCACTTTGCCCACGCTTGAACCGGCGCAGTTGCCGCCGGCCTCAACGGCTAAATCCACAATGACGCTGCCGGGCTTCATCGATTTAACGGAAGGCTCATCAATGAGTTGTGGGGCAGGGCGCCCAGGAATAAGCGCTGTTGTAATCACAATATCCTGCTTGGCAATATGCCCGGCAACCAGTTCGGCCTGCCGCTTCTGATAGTCTTTCGACATTTCCTTGGCGTAACCACCGGCAGTTTCAGCCTCCTTAAACTCTTCATTTTCCACAGCGACAAAAGACGCACCGAGTGATTCAACCTGCTCCTTCGCCGCCGGGCGCACGTCCGTAGCGCTGACAACCGCGCCAAGCCTGCGCGCAGTTGCAATGGCCTGTAAGCCCGCAACACCTGCACCCATCACAAAAACTTTGGCTGGAGGAATAGTGCCTGCCGCTGTCATCATCATCGGAAATGCCCGCGCATAATGCTCAGTAGCATCCAAAACGGCCTTATACCCGGCCAGATTGGACTGGGATGACAAAACATCCATGCTCTGCGCGCGTGATATGCGCGGCACCAGTTCCATCGCAAAGGCGTTAATCCCGGCTCTGGCTAAATTGGAGACAAGATCGGCATTGCTGTACGGCGCAAGTAAAGCAATGAGGAGTGCCCCTTTGGGAATGCTTTTAAGTTCGTTTTCATTAGGGGCCTGTACCTTGAGAACAATATCGGCATTCTTGTATAAATCTTCCAATCCTTTTGAGATTGTGCCGCCACTGGCTTTATAAGTCTCATCCGTGATAGACGCGGCTTCGCCAGCACCGCTTTCTATCATAACAAGTGCGCCCATATCTTTGAGCTTTTTAACAGTCTCAGCAGAAGCCGCAACGCGTTTTTCATTTGCAGCCGTTTCCTTTGGTATGGCGATTTTTAATCCCACGGTAATTAGTCCTTGTTAAGTTTAAGAGCAGTTACATGCACTTAGAGTTTCTACGGAGATGAGGTAAAAGATGCCCGATCTTTATAGCTTTGTGAAGGGGCAAAACAAAATATATCCAGACCAATTCAAGCCTTATTTTAGATCTGCGCTGGCACAACATAATACACGCTATAGATGTTCATGTGCCTTAGCCCTTGTAAAACGGTGCGTTTTTATTTAGATTCTAATATAGCGATGGGCGTTCGCCTCCGCTTCATTAAACTGCTCTGGTTTATGTCTAACGTGCGTTGTTTTTAATATGCGTTTAAAATTTTTATCGCTTTTCAGTGGAGTATGCCTTGTGGGTGTGCCGTGCACCTCTTTCGCAGAAACACTCCAACAGGCCGTGTCCATCACACTTTCGCAGCATCCGCAGGTGGAAAGCGCGCAGGCTGCTTTTGGCCGTTCCCAGCAAGAGCAAAAGGAAGAATTCTCCGCTTATTTTCCTGAGCTAAACGTTACAGCCACAGGTGGACGGATTTATGGTGACAATAGTACCTCTCGGGGTTTAAGCGTCACGCGAGGTACGGGTTATTCTTACTTGTGGGAAGGCTCTGTTTCTGCGCGCCAAAAGATTTTTGACGGTATGGAAACCCGTAACCGCGTTGGCGCGGCGCGTTCTCAGGTCAAAGCCGCTGAACTGGCGCTGGTTGATGTGCGTGAAAATCTGGCCTATCAAACGGCGCAAACATATCTAAACCTGCTGCGTGTACAAAAAGGACTCGCGTTGCTCAATGGTCAGCAAAAAACCGTTGCCGAATATCTACAGCGCATCCGCACGATGGTTGAGGATGGCGCTGCCGATGAGGCGGAACTGCAGCAGGCGCGCGATGTCTCTATCATCCTTGATAATTTTATTGCCGATTATGAAGGACAGGCCAGAGCGCTCGAATCTGATTATTTGGAACTGACCGGTCATTTGCCGGAAAGCGCATTGACGAATCCTGAACTTGCCGTTGATCAGATTCCGCAAGACCTTGAAAACGCCTTGATCTTTGCAAAAGAAAAACATCCACTGTTGCGCGCGGCGCAGTTCCGCTCACGCTCGGCCGAGCAGGGCATGGAGGCGGAAAAAAGCACCTATGTCCCAAAATTTGACGGGGAGCTCTCGTTTCTGAAAAGTGATAAAGCCGATGTGATAGGCGGTGAAGTCGAAGACGGGCGAGCCGTTGTACGCATGAATTGGGGGTTTGAGACCGGAGGCGCCCAAAAGGCGCGCATCAAGCAGCGCACCTACGATTACAAAGAATCACAGGCACGTATCACGGAGATTGAGCGTCAGGTTGAACGCGCAATTCGTCAGGCCTATGCAGAGCAAGAGACTGCACAGCGCCAGCTTGAAAACCAGAAACGGCGCCAGGACCTGAACAAAAAACTCCTTGAAACCTATGAGGTGCAGTTCGAAGGCGCGCGTATTTCGGTGCTGCAATTGATGCAGGCTGACAATCAGGCGCTGCTCACCAAGCTGGAAACAGAAAACGCGAAAAGCCGCGTTTTGATTGCACAATATGGTATATTGGCGGCGATGGGGCGCTTGCAAGAGGCGATGAATATTCAGCTTGCCGCTTCGCATCCGCGCCATGAAAAATAAAGTCTAAAATAAGGGGCCGTCTGGCTTTTTTAAGAATCCATGACAAAAAATGCGCCAGATAAAAAAGATAAAAAAAAGAAGCCGTCGCAAAAAACAGACGACCTCTTAGAGTGTTTGGTTTTTTTGACAGCGCATTATGGCCGCGCCAAATCCGCCCGCGCATTGACCTCGGGGCTGGCCTACAACGGGCACTCTATGCACCCTGACCTTTTCACTGAAGCGGCGCAGCGGTTAGGCTTGCGCACACAAGTGGTAAAAAAAGCGAAAATCACCGATATATCCGAAGCTGTACTGCCTGCAGTATTAATTTTGCAAGGCAAGCGTGCCTGTGTGCTGCTTTCCGGTTCCAGAACACCGGAAATCTACGACCCTGGTACGGGGAGGAAAAAACAGGTCAAACTGCGCGAGCTTCAGCAAGACTACGCCGGGTATTGCATCCTCACTCAGGCACTGCCCGAATTCACAAATCCTTATGCCGCCGCCTCTGAAGAGGATCACCGGCACTGGTTCTGGTCACTGATCAATCAGAACAAAGGCATTTTTGCTATGGTGCTGCTTGGCGCGGTTTTTATTAATCTGTTCGGTCTGGCTAGCCCACTCTTTATTATGAATGTGTATGATCGCGTTATCCCGAACAATGCCATCGAAACCGGTTGGGCTCTGGGCATTGGTGCGTTGGTTGTGTTCGTATTTGATTTGATTATGCGCTCCCTTCGTGCGTATCTCCTCGATCTGGCCGGTCGCCGGGTGGATGTTATCGCCACGCGCCGGATTTACGATCAGGTCCTGAATATGCGTTTGTGCGAGCGGCCTAAATCCAGCGGCGCGTTTGCTAATATGTTGCGCGATTTTGATTCGGTCCGCGATTTCTTTACTTCTGCCACCATCACCGCGCTGGTCGATTTGCCTTTCACGTTGTTCTTCTTGTTCATTATTTACAAGCTCGGCGGCATCATCGCTTTTATTTTGCTCGGTCTGCTGGGCGCTGTATCAGTGATTGGTCTCATTCTGCAAGTCCCGTTAAAAGCACTGGTACGCAAGGCTGCGCGATCTGCCGAAGCCAAGCACGGTATGCTTGTTGAAACCATTCACGGGCTGGAAACGATTAAGGCCATCGGCGCCGACGGAGCGTTCCGTGCACGCTACGGTGCTCTGGTTGGAGAAAACGCAGCTTACGGTCAATCTTCGCGTATGGTTTCTGGCTTGGGGATTAACGCGGCCACCTTTATTCAGCAAATCGCCTCTGTGGTGATTGTGCTGAGTGGGATGTACTTGGTCGCCGATGGAGCGCTGACCGTTGGCGGACTGATTGCCTGCGTCATTCTTTCGGGCCGCGCTCTTGCCCCTGTCGGCCAGATTGCCAACCTGCTCACGCGTTACCATCAAGCCAGCGGCGCTTTGGCGACGCTCGATGGCATTATGAACAAGCCGGTGGAACGTCCTGCAAGCCGCAACTTTCTGCATCGCCCTGACATTAAAGGAAAGATCACTTTCGATCAGGTTGGTTTTGAATATCCCGGAGTTAAACGCGCCGTGCTCGATAAGGTCAGCTTCACCATCAATCCCGGCGAGCGCGTGGCAATTATTGGCCGCATCGGTTCTGGCAAAAGCACAACCGCGCGGCTAATGATGGGGCTCTACGAACCAACCGCCGGGCACATTCTCGCCGATGATACTGATTACCAGCAGATCGACCCGGCGGATCTGCGGCGCTCTTTGGCCTATATCGCTCAGGATGTCGTGCTTTTTACCGGCTCTGTGCGCGATAATATTGCTGCCAGCTGCCCTTCGGCCAGTGAAGAGGACATTCTTGCCGCCGCCAAGGCCGCAGGTGTGCATGAATTCGTCTCCCGCCATCCGATGGGCTACGATGCGCCTGTCGGTGAACATGGCGAAGGGCTTTCTGGTGGACAGCGCCAGGCCATCGCACTGGCCCGCGCCATGCTGATCAAACCTAAAGTCCTGATTTGCGATGAGCCGACAAACGCTATGGATATGCAGGCCGAGGTCGCATTCAAATCCTATGTTGAAAATGAAATTGAGGGCAAAACCTTTATCCTGATCACCCATAAACACACAATGTTAGAAATGGTTGATCGCCTGATTTTGCTCGATCAGGGGCGGCTGATTATGGACGGTCCGCGTGAAGAGGTCGTCGCCGCGCTGCAATCTGGAAAAGTGCAGGTGCAAGGATGAGCCTGTTTGAACCGAAAATCAAAGAAACCGATTTCATGTCCGAACTCGACGCGGCCACGAAAATGCGCCCTGCGACTTCAGCGACATTAATGTTGTTTTCCATTATGGCGCTGGTTGTGTTCGGAATTGTCTGGGCCGGGCTTACCCATGTTGAGGTTTTGACCCGCGGGCAGGGGCAGGTGGTTCCATCTCAGGATGTTCAGATCGTTCAAAGTCTTGAAGGTGGGATTGTTGAAGCGTTGTTAGTAGGGCCTGGCGATCTTGTAAGCAAAGGACAAGTGCTCATGCGTCTGAGCGACGTGCAGTTCTCATCCGAAGCACGCGGCACCGAAGCCCGGTTCTTGGGACTGGAGGCTAAGAAGGCGCGCCTCACTGCTGAGGCCAGTGGTGAAGATTTTAAAGTGCCGCCAAAGGTCGCGGGAAAAGCGCCGCAAGTCGCAGAGAATGAAAAAGCGCTCTACGAGTCCAGACAAAAAGAACTGCAAAATGCCTACGCGATTCTGGATGACCGCATCGCCAAGGCCAATGCTGATATGGCGGAAGTAAACGCGCAGATCAATCGCTTTTCCTCCAGCCGTAAATTGCTCAATGATGAACTTGCCATCACGCGCGATCTGGTCAAAAAACGCGCCGTGCCAAAGCTCGACGAAATTCGCCTGAACCGCGAAATTGCCGATATAAGCGGCCAGATCAACGCGCAAAGTCAACGCCGCAAATCCTTGCAGGCTGAACTGGCCGTGGCGAAAAAAGAACGCGAAAGCCAGCTTGATAAGTTTCGTTCGCAGGCTTTAGGCGAACTGGGCGCCGTTGAAACCGAAATTTCCTCACTGCGCGAAAGTCTCAAATCCATTGGCGATCGCGTTGATAGGCGCGAGGTTAAAGCCCCTGTTGATGGCATTGTCAATAATATCGCCGTCAAAACGCTCGGCGGCGTGGTCGAACCGGCAATGCAATTGGTCGAAATCGTACCCGTTGATGAAGAGCTTAAAATCATCGCCCGCATCCAGCCCAATGAAATCGCCTTCATTCGCCCCGGCCAGCCCGCCAAGGTTAAAATCACGGCCTATGATCCACAAAAATATGGGGCACTAGAAGGAGAGTTAGTGCGTATTGGCGCGACCTCAGGCCGTGATCGGGAGGGGGGAACGTTTTTCGAAATCGAAGTGCGCACTGACAAGAACTATCTTGGCAGCGCAAAAAATCCATTGCCGATAACGCCTGGTATGGTCGCCGATGTCGAGGTGATCACCGGCAAGCGTACGATCCTTGAATATCTTCTTAAGCCCGTTCTGCGCGCCCGCCAGCGCGCCTTTACGGAGCAATAGAGCACGATGGGTCGTCTTCTCACACATCGCTGGATACACTTTATATTACTTTTTGTCCTCCTGCTTGGCGCGGTCTATTACAGCGGCTCACAAGCCCGCTGGCGCAAGGAAATGCAGGCACTGGTTTTTGATGAGTTGAACACCATGTATCCGCGCGAAGAAAGCGGGCAGGTGCTGATCATTGATATCGACGACGATTCCCTGATGAAAATCGGCCAATGGCCGTGGCCACGTACCTATGTTGCAGATTTAGTTACGAACCTTACGACATTAGGAGCAAAGGCCATCGCTTTTGATGGTGTGCTGGCCGAAGCCGATCGCTCTTCACCGCGTTTTGTTGCGCAGAACTTGCCGCGCGAAGAACGTTTTAAGGCTCTTGAAGAAGAGATCAGGAGACTGCCCGATCATGACGATATTCTGGCTAAGGCTATAAAGGACTCCAGAATTTTTATATCTGCTTTTACCTATGCAACCTATTCTCAGACCCCCCGTAAACCCAGATTATCCAAACAGATATTGGTAAAAAAAACGCAAGAGCAAGAATTTCTAAAACACTCGGAAGGTTTTGAAAAAGCTGCAGTATTTTTGCCAAACCTCGAAAAAGCTTCTGCCGGGAACGGCAGCTTTATGGCCAGCCCGGATTTTGATGGAGTTTTGCGCCGCACGGGTATGATTTTTAACGATGGAAAAAAACTGTATCCGTCTTTAAGCCTCGAGACTTTGCGTGTCGCTCACGACCCCAAATCCTATATCAGGATTGAAGAAAATCCCGATTACAAAATCAAAAAGATCAATACGCGCTATCTTATAACCGTCGGCGATCACATCATTCCTGTTGAAAGAGACGGAATTCTTCGCCCCTATTACCGCCGTTTTGACGAAAATGGCAAGGACTATTTATCGGCATATAAGGTCATAGAACCAAACTATCACGACGAGATCAGAAAAAGGCTGCAGGGCAAATATATTCTCATTGGCTCCAGCGCTGAGGGTCTCAAGGATCTTCGCACGACAGCGTTGGAAACATTTCAGCCCGGCGTAGAAATACACGCCAATATTATCGAGCAGATTCTTCAAGGGCAGTATCTTCTGCGCCCGGATATTATGACCGGAGTTGAGGCGATCTTTATTTTCATAGTCGGATTGATGATGATTGCGCTGGTGCCTTTTGTGAACGCGATACTTCTAGGGCTGGTTTGTATAAGCTTGATCGCGTTGGCATTTTTTGGAGCCACTGTGGCTTATGTTGATTACAAAATCCTGCTCGATCCCTTTTACCCCAGCCTGTCCGTGTTCGTGATTTTTATGGTGTCGGCGCTTCTGACTTACCTGCGCGTGGAAAACGAAAAGCATCAGGTGCGCAACGCCTTCGGTATGTACGTCTCGCGAGACGTGATGCGCGATCTAGAAAAAAATCCCGATAAGCTAAAGCTTGGTGGGGAGAATAAAGACCTCACGGTGATGTTTACGGATATTCGCCAGTTCACCACCATTTCAGAAGGGCTGGAACCAGAGGAACTTATTCATCTCATGAATGAGTTTTTAACAGCGATGAGCGACATCGTCATGGAACATCAAGGTACGATCGACAAATACATGGGCGACGCCATGATGGCGTTTTGGAACGCGCCTAAAGATGTAGAAACGCATGAACGCGCCGCCTGCCTGGCTGCGTTGAAAATGCAAGCAGCTCTGGAACCCATCAATGAGAGCTTGAGTGAGAAAGCAAAGGAAGACGCTAAGGAGCCGGTTTTATTGCAAGCAGGAATCGGTGTAAATACCGGCCAGTGTGCGGTCGGGAATATGGGCTCACGCCAGCGCTTTGCCTATTCCACGCTGGGCGATGCCGTCAATTTGGCATCGCGCCTTGAAGGTCAGACCAAGAATTACGGCGTGCAGACTTTAATTGGCGAAGATACCTGCGCGCATGTGCCGGATCTTGCAACGCTGGAGATGGACCTGATTCAAGTCAAAGGAAAAACGCAGCCCGTGCGTGTATACGCGTTGCTCGGCGATGAGCGGATGGCAACAAGTTCTGAGTTTAGGGCATTGAAACAGCAACATATTGAGATGATTACAGCCTATCAGGCTGGAGATTTTAAAAAGGCGCAGGCTATGCTCAAAACCTGCCAAAATTTGGATATTTATAGTTTATCTGTCGCCTATGATCTTTATAAGCAGCGGATTAAAGATCTTCTAAAGAATCCGCCAAAGCAAGAGTGGACCGGTGTTTTTGAAGCCAAGACAAAATAAAGTCCGCAATCAACGGATCTAAAATTCTATTTTTCGATTCTTGATAATGAAATCTACAATCTCTTTTTCCGGCATCGGCTTCGCAAAATAATACCCTTGCGCTTTGTCACATCCCAGATCACGAAGGGCGACAGCCTCTTCCTGACTTTCAACGCCTTCTGCTATAATATCCATGTTCAGGCTCTTTCCAAGACCGATAATCGCTTTGACCAGTGCTGCCGAGCCGTTATTTGCCAGCATGTCTTTAACAAAGCTACGATCAATTTTGAGAGTATCAATCGGGAAATAATGCAGATAACTCAATGAGGAATAACCTGTTCCGAAGTCATCGATTGAAATGCTCATTCCGGCCTTTTGGCACATGGATAGGGTTTCTTTGGCATTATCCGGTTGGCCCATCAGCAGCCGCTCAGTGATTTCCAGATGCACCTGCGACGCACTGACGTCACTGAGGCTGATTGTTTCATAAACACTGTCAACAAAATCATCCGCAGCAAAATCCCTACCGGAGAAGTTTACGCTCATAAAAAGCTCATGGTCATATCCCGCGCGGTTTTCAATGCGTGATAAAGCCATCAGCGATTCTTTCAGCGCCCAGGCTGAAGCTTTGACGATCAGGCCGCTATCTTCAATGATAGGGATAAATACCGCAGGCGAGATGAAGCCCTTTTCAGGATGTTCCCAACGCATAAGCGCTTCAAAACCTGCGATTTTACCGCTATCCAGCATAATAACAGGTTGGTAATATAGTGAAATTTCATGACGTTTAAGAGCGGATTCAAAATCGTTGGTGATTTTAATCGTTTCAACAGCGCTGGAACCTTCCGCATAAGTAAGTTCCAAATCCTCTGCCGCGTTGAGCTTCGGCGGCTCTCCAGTTATTTCAGAGCGTTGAAGCATATCCCGGTAGCGGGCGAGGATGACTTTTGTCATCATATGCAAGATAGGGTCGGCATTTTCAAGCCGCAATGCGAAATCCTCTTTGGTAATCTCAAGAAGCTCGCAATCTTCCGTCGCGCGCACAGTGGCTGTGCGCGGGGCATCGTCCAAAATGGCCATTTCGCCAATCATAGCCCCCGGTCCGCGCGAACCCACATATTGAGTATCGCCGTTACGGGTTTCTATCAGGATTTCTACACGGCCTGTTTTAATGATATAGGCGCATTTCCCCGCGTCGCCCTGACGCATAATAACTTCGCCGGATTGAAAGGATTTCTTATGTTCGTCTTTATGCATGCAATTAAGGCTTAAGCTCTGATTCTTGAATACACTTAGTCTGGTACGCTTGCCGAAGAAAATCAATGCTCAAATCGCCGGGCGGATGTATAAAAGAAGTGCTTGACAAGCAGGGGGGCAGTTCATTATTGTCCGCCAGTCGCTGAACACGAAGGGCCAGAGCCATGAAAGTCACAAATTCGCTGAAAACGCTTAAGACAAGAGATCGCAATAACCGCGTAATTCGCCGTCGCGGGCGCACATACGTGATCAACAAGAAAAACCCGCGCATGAAGGCGCGCCAGGGCTAGTCGTCGCTGCGTTCTTGCAGATTCTAAAACAAATGTTGAAATCTTTTAGAATGCACCCAATCTCGTGGTGCATTTGCTTTTTGTGTCTGATATAACCATCGCAATCAATGTAACACTCAGAAGTAAAGAACTGTATGTTTTCCGGTCTCTTTGGATTTATGTCCGCCGATATGGCGATCGATTTGGGAACAGCCAATACACTGGTCTATGTGAAAGATCAGGGTATTGTGCTCAATGAGCCCTCTGTCGTGGCC
>ERZ795048.3374-NODE-3374-length-11964-cov-4.412461_pt1 | contig 11964 bp, 13 predicted proteins | sample MGYA00375132_ERZ795048 | MGnify/ENA primary metagenome ERZ795048 (study PRJEB30177, sample SAMN05720225) | activated sludge metagenome | isolation source: Anaerobic digester | place: Hong Kong | collected 2014-12-17 ...
ATGAAGTCAGGCACGCCATCGGCGCCGCAGCGGTACACACCGTTAAGGCTTGACTGTTAAGGCTTGTGCGACACCTGCCCTGCGCGCAGAAGGTCGTGTGCCCTCGCTGCATCCGGTCAGGTGTCGCATTAGCCTCGAGGGAGGAAACCGCGGCGAACGCCCGCGGGCACCCGATGAAGGTTCGAACGCGATCCCTTGTCAGACACTCCCGCGCGGCTTCAAACTCGGCCCGTCGAACCCCGCCGCTTGCGCCGACGGCCCCAGCGACTCGACGCGACCGCGGCCGAGCTTGTAGCGGTAGTTGTTGGTCAGCGGGTCCGGCACCGCGTGGCATACCGCATTGGCGTGCTGCCCCGGGTGGTTGAAGCCGGCCTTGGCGACCCCCTCGCGCATGCCGTCGTCGAGCACCGCCACCGCCTCGAACGATCCGCGCGTGACGCGGATATGCCCGGCCGCGAGCAGCGCGTCGAAATGCTGCTCGTGGGCCTGCACGCCGAGCGGCATCCCGGTCTGCACGTAGACCGCATCGTTGCTGACGCGGACGAGGTCGCCGTTGGAGACGCCGCGCGCGGCGGCGTCGCGCGGGTGGATGAACAGCATCTGCACCACCCCGCGCGCCGCGGTGTAGGGCTTGCGCCGGTCGTCGAAACCGCTCTGCCAGACCTCGTCGATGCGGCCGTTGGTGATCCACAGCTCGCCCTGGTCGGTGCGCGGACGCGCGGCAGCGTAGAACTCGCTCCAGCCCGGGAAGTCCCACGGCGCCTTCAGCAGCACGGCCTTGCCGCTGTGGGTCGCGAAGCCCTGCAGCAGCCGCGTGCGCCAGCGGTCCGCGTCGGGCAGTGCCTGGTCCGGGTCGTGCAGCCGCACGGTGCCGATCAGCCGCTCGCCGGTGCGCCGCACCGGGGTCTGGATGCCGTCCGGGCCGAGCCGCCTCAAGGCCTCGTGGCCGGGCAGGCCGTCGCGCCTGGCCTGCCGCACCAGCTCGTCGTAGTCGTAGACGCCGCCGCGGCCGTGGCGCGCCGCCTCCTCGAAGACCTCGCTGGCGTCGCGCCAGGCGAAGCGGTCGCCCCAGCCCATGCGGCGCGCGAAGGCCTGCACCGCCTGCCAGTCCGGCCGCGCCTGCCCGGGCGGGTCGCAAAAGCGCGCGTACAGGCGCAGCCGGCGCTCGCCGTTGCAGCGCGTGAAGTCGGCCTCGCCCCAGGTCGCCGCCGGCAGCACGATATCGGCGTAGCGCGTGCCCAGCGGATCGACCGGGTAGATGTCGGAGTCGACCAGCACCATGCCGCCCGCGTCGGCGCGTGCGATCAAGGCCTCGGCCGCATGCGCCGCGTCCGCTCGCCGGGGCTGCTCGGGCCGCTCGACGGTCAGCGCGGCGATCGCGCGCTCCAGCTCGGCCGATGCCGCCATCGCGCCGATCCAGGTCGTGCCGAAGACCCAGGCGAACCGCAGCCGGCCGTCGATCAGCCAGCGGTCGAGGTTGAGCGGCTTGCGCCGCCGCCCCGGGTACTTCTCCGGCGACAGCCAGCCCGGCATGCCGGGCGCTCCGGCCCAGCCGCGCTGGTGGCCGCCGCCGCGGCCGATGACGCGCCCGGGCCGGTTGCCGGCGCCGCAGACCAGGCCCAGCGCCGCCAGCGACGCGCTGTTCATGTAGTTGTTGGACCAGTAGTTGCCCTTCTCCAGCATGAAGGACGCCTTGGGCCGCGAGCCATCGGCACGCGGCCGCGCGAGCAGCTCGGCGGCGCGCTCGATCAGCGCCGCATCGACGCCGGTGATGCGCGCCGCCTGCGCCAGCGCCAATTCCTCGCGCGCGAGCAGGAAGGCGCGGTAGTCGGCCCAGTCGCTCTGGAACAGGCCCCAGGTCGTCCGCCACTGCCACGGCGTATCGCGCGTGCCCCGCCCCAGCCCCTGGTCGACCTCCCAGCGCCGCGCGACCCAGCGGTCGATGAAGCCCTGATCCTGCCAGCCGCGCTCGACGATCACGCGCGCGATCGCCTGGTTCAGCACGCTGTCGGTGCCGGGGATCACCGGCAGCCACAGCCCGCCCTGCTTCAGCCCCCAGGCGACGCCGCCGCTGCGGTGCGGGGTGGCGAAGATCAGCGTCTTGCCCGGTTCGGCGCCGCGCATGATCTGGGTCGTGAACAGCGTGGCCTTGGTCTCGAAGGGGTCGGTGCCGGAGCAGAACAGGACCTCGCACGCGCCCCAGTCGTCGTAGCTCGGCGCGAAGGCCTCGATCCCGGCATCGTCGAGCCCGGCGGCGTCGTTCGTCGCCGCGCACTTGTCGTGCGGCGCGAAGGCCGGCGTGCCGACGGCATCGAACGCCAGCCGCGCGATCGCGTAGGTATTCTCGAAATACTGGTACGAGTAGGCCTTGATGCCCCAGGCATGCTCGCCGTGGCGGGCGAGCACATGCTGCGAGACGCGCGCCATGACCTCGATCGCGTCGTCCCACGAGACCTCGCGCAGAACGCCCCCGACGCGCAGCAGCGGCGTCGTCAGCCGCTCGCGCGTGCGGTTGCCCGGGTGGTGGCATTTCTGCGCCAGCGTGCCGCCGCGCATCGAGTGCCCGCCGCCGGGGTTGACCGCGCGCGCCAGCGGGTCGGGCAGCACCAGCACATGGTGCGGCCGGCCCTGCCAGGCGACGATATTGTGCTGCGCCGGGTTGGCCCAGGGTGGCTCGTCGGCGCGCGGGGTGCCCTCGGATGGCGGCGGCGTCGCGGCGCCGCCGTCGGCCGGCCAGCGCCAGACGCGGTAGGCGCAGCCGACGACGCAGTAGTCGCACGCGGTGCCGATCTGCTCCGCGCGCGGCGGCGCCACGGGCGGGCGATCAGCCATGCGCGGCCCCGTCGCCGAAGACCAGCCCCTGGACGCCGACCGCAAGGATCGCGTCGCCGTCGAGCTCCAGCACGATCTGCGGCAGCGCCTGCGTCGCGTGCCCGCTGAGCACGACGCCGTGGCGCGTCAGGTCGAACCGCGTCAGGTGGCGCGGGCAGGGGCCGAGCAGCTGGTTGGCGGCGTCGAACGCGCCCTCCAGCGGTCCGCCGAGGTGCGTGCAGCGGGCGCTGAAGGCGACGATGTCGCGCTGCGGCCCGACCCCGCCGCCGGCCGTCACCCCCAGCCGCACCAGCATCGCCGGCAGCCCCGGGCGCGGGTAGTCGAACCAGACCGGCTCGCCGACGCGCAGCGCCCCCAGCCGCGCGACGCTGCGGGGCGCGTGCGCCGCACGCGCGGCGCGCAGCGGCATCGGCAAGCCCGCCAGCGGCGCCAGCAACACCAGCCTCGCCCCGGCCAGCAGCGCGTCGCGCCGGCTCAGGCACGCGCGCTCAGCGTCCATCGCGCGCTCCGGCCACGGGCAGCGGCCGCGTCGGCGGCAGCTCGGGCGCGGGCATGGCAGGCAGTTCGTCCATGCTCAGGCTCTCCAGGAAGGCGACGAGGTCGCGCTTGTCGTCGTCGCTCAGCCCCAGCGGCTGCAGCCAAGCCGGCTTGGCCGCCGCGTCGCCGCCGCCGCGGTCGAAGAAGTCGACCACCTCGCGCAGCGTCGCGAAGGCGCCGTTGTGCATGTAGGGCGCGGTGTGGCGCAGCTCGCGCAGCGACGGCGTGCGGAACTTGCCGCGATCGCGCGCGTCGCGCGTCAGGTATTCCAGCCCGAGGTCGTCGTCGCCCGACGCGTACTGCTCGCGCGACACACCGCGCTGCAGGTTCTGCCAGCGTGCGGTCACCTGCAGCAGCACATGCGCGTCGGCCTGCGGCAGCCGCGGCACGCCGAGTGCGTGGAAGCGCTGGTCGGCGAACAGCGGCCCTTCGTGGCAGCGGATGCAGCCGGCCTTGCCGCTGAAGAGCGCCCAGCCGCGCTGCGCCGCCGGGCTCAGCGCGTCGCGGTCGCCGGCCACCCAGCGGTCGAACGGCACCCGCGCCGGGTCCGACACCAGCGTGCGCTCGAAGGCCGCGATCGCCTGCCACGCGTGCGTCAGGCGCGGCCACTCGGTGCCGAAGACGGCGCGGAAGCGCCGCACGTACTCGGGGACGAAGCGCAGCCGCATCTCCATCATCGCCGGGTTGCCGTTGCCGGCCACCGCGCCGGTGGCCGCCGACTGCGCCTGCGCCTCCAGGCTGCCGACGGCGCCGTCCCAGAACAGCCGCTCGTAGTGCGCGGCGTTCCAGATCGTCTGCGAGTTGCGCCAGTGGATCGTGCCCGGGTAGCCGCGCGAGACCGTGCTGCGCTCGCCCATGCCGAGCGCCGGCAGGTGGCACGACGCGCACGCGGTCGACCCGTTGCCCGACAGCCGCGGGTCCCAGAACAGCAGCCGGCCGAGTTCGACCTTGGCCGCGCTGCCCGGGTTGTCGGCCGGGGCGACGACCGGCGGCAGCGTGCCGGGCGGTGCCGCCGGCACCTGGGCCCGCGCGGCGCCGAAGCCCAGCAGCGCGACACCGACCGCGGCCGCGACCCGCGCCCTCACCGGCGCCCCCTGGGCAGCACGGCATAGTCCTGCGGCACCGACTCCGGGTGGGCCGGCAGCGGCGGCGACAGCGCACGCAGCAGCGCCAGCAGCGCCGCGCGCTCGCGGGCTTCGAGCGCGACCGGCGCCAGCTCGCCGGCGGCGCCGCCGCCGCGCAGGTGGAAGTCGAGCACCTCCTCCAGCGTCGCCAGCGACCCGTCGTGCAGGTAGGGGGCCGTGTGCGTCAGTATGCGCAACGACGGCGTGACGAAGCGCCCGCGGTCGGCGTCGACCTTGCTCACCACGAAGGCGCCCAGGTCCTCGCGCTCGTCCATGTAGCCCGGCACGCCCATCGTCGCGTGATGACGCAGCAGCGTGATCATGCGCAGCGCGTCGCCGGCGATCGCGGGCGACGCGGGTACGCCGAGCCGGTGCGCGCGACCGTCGCTGCCCAGCGGCCCGTGGTGGCAACGCGCGCAGCCGGCCTTGCCGTGGAACAGCGCCAGCCCCTCGCGCAGCGCCGGCGGCAACGCGACGCGCTCGCCGCGCAGGTGGCGGTCGACCGGCGTGTCGGGTGCGTCGAGCGTGCGCAGGTACTCGGCGATGGCCGTGAACAGGCGCGGCGCGTAAGGCTCGCTGGCATCGCCGGCCGCGCGCTGCCAGGCCTGCATCAGCGCCGGGATCTGGCGCACGCGCTCCTGCACGAGGCGCGCATCGGCGTTCATGAAGTGCGCCTCGGTGACCATGTCGCGCACCGCGGTCGCGAGGTCGGCGCCGTCGAGCCGGCCGTCCCAGGTCAGGCGCGTCTTCAGCCGCACCGACAGCAGCCCGGGTGCGTTGCGAAAATACTCGCTGCCGTTGTAGCCGCGGGACAGCGGCTGCCCGTCGGCGAAGCCGCGCGCCGGCTCGTGGCAGCTCGCGCAACTGCGGCTGCCGTCGCCCGACAGCCGCGGCTCGAAGAAGAGCTGGCGGCCGAGCTCGGCCAAGGCGGTGTCGACGCGTGCCTGGGGCGGCAGCGCTTGCAGCGCCGGCGGCCGCGCAGTCGGCGCGGGCGGCTTCTCGGCGCCAGCCGGCGCTGCCGCCGCCAGCAGCAGGATGGCCGCGCACGCGGCCCGCGCACGCGCGCCGCCGCTCATCGGACGTAGGACTGGCCGGTGTAGCGCACGCTGGGCGCGGCCTGCAGGAAGACGTGGCAGCTCGCCTTCCAGGTCAGGATCTCGCGCCACAGCCGCGCATCCTGGTCCGCCGGCATCGGCGTGCCGTCCGCCGGAAGGTCGAAGAAGAAGATCCTGCCGCCTTCGGTCTGCGCGAACTGCCCGACGCCAGGCGGCTGCGAGGGGCGGTGCCCCGGCGGCGCCGAATGGCAGCCGCGGCAGTTGAGCGCCCAGAAGGTGGCGGCCGACTGGGCCGCCATGGCCTGCGGCGGCAGCGCGAGCGCCAGCCATGCAGCAGGAAGCAGCCACGGCCGCCACGGCACGCGCGCACCGCCTGCCGCCGGCGCCCGCAGGCCACGGTCGCGCCGACCCGGCGAGCTGCGACGAGCGCGCGCCGGCGTCATCTCACTTGCTCTGCTCCGCGATGCCGACGATCAGCGAGGTCGTGCAGTGGAACATGTTGTTGTCGTTGGCCATGCACCAGTTGACATCGTTGTGCAGGCTGATGCGGTAGCCCGGACGCTCGCCGAGGTTGAGGTTGCACAGGCAGCGGCCGCAGGAGATCTTGCCGCAGCAGTCGTTGTAGCTGATCAGGTAGTCGCGCCCGTCGGCCGGGTTGCGGCAGGTGCCGATCCAGCCGACCTTGGACGGCTCGGTGCCGGGCGGGCAGGTCGATACGCTGCCGCCGCAGCAGCTGCACAGGAAGCCGTCGATCGCGCAGTAGCGCCAGTACTCGCACTGCGTGTCGTCGGGCGCCTTGCCCTTGGCCGACCCACCGCCGCCCCCCGCCGCGGCGTGCGCCTTGCCGCCGCTGCGGTCGAAGGGCAGCACCGGCAGCGCCACCACCGAGCCCGCGAGCAGCGCCTTGCCGACGCGCGCCAGCGCGCTGCGGCGCGAGGTCGAGCACGCCACGCGGCGCGCCGAGCGTTCGAACCAGTCGTCGAACCACTTCATGGTCAGTCCTTCAGTTGCGCGCCGTGCGCGCCTCGATGAATCCCTGGACGGAGGCGACCTCGAGCTCCTTGGCGGTAAAAAGGCTCTCGAGCTGCTCGCGCGAGTTGACCAGCCCCTTGGCGCGGACGATGCCGCGCTCGTCGATCAGCACCGCATGAGGCAGCTTGCCGACGCGGAACGCCATCCCGAGCTCGGTCGACAGCACATACGGGAAGTCGAGCAGCCCGGCGCGCTCGCGGAAGGCCCGGTGCTCGTCGGGATCGCCGTCGCTGGCGAAGACCACCCGCAGCCACGCCGACTCGTCGCGCGCGATCGACTTCAGGATCGGCAGCAGCTTCTTGCACACCGGGCAGGTCGGCGACAGGAAGAACAGCAGCTGGCTGTGCTCGGCCGGCGTGCCGACGGCGACCCCGGCGCCGTCCAGCGACGCCAGCGACATCGGCGGCGCCGCCTCGCCGGGCTTGGGGCCGGTGTCGAGGATCAGCGCCCCCATCGGCGCGATGCGCTCGTACAGGATGCCGACCTGGCGCGCCAGCGCGGCCACCACGACCAGCAATGCGATCACGACGACCCACAGCACGATCGTCGATACCAGCAGCGCCTCGTTCATCGTCTCACCTCCTGAGCCCGGACAGCCGCGGCGCATTCGCCAGCAGCTGGTTGCCCGCTGCGTAGAGCAGGTACAGGCCGACCGTGCCGGTGGCCACCGTCAGCGCATCCAGCCAGACCAGCTCGCGCGCCGGCGCCACCGTGCCCGCGCCCAGCGCGAGCCCGACCAGCAGGGCATTGCGCACGACCAGCAGCCACGACAGGTGCTGCCGCCCCTCGGGGCCGCCGCAACCGCAGTCGATGTGGGTGCGCCCGCGCAACAGGTTGACGACGACCGCGCCGGTCACGACCGCCAGCAGCGCGATCGCCGCCGCGGCGCCCCACGGCCGCGACGCCACCGGCAGCAGCAGCAAGCCGGCCACCAGCTCGGCGAGCGGCAGCAGCCACGCCATCGGCGCCACCAGCGGCTCCGGCAGCAGCCGGTACTGCGCCAGCGCGCCGGTGAAGCCGTCGCGATCGGCGAGCTTGTGCCCGGCACCGACCAGCAGCACGACGGCCAGCGTCGCCGCGGCGATGTGCGCGAGGATCGGGTCGAGCGCCGGCAGCAGGCCCATCAGTGCAGCTCCAGCATCGTCGCCGACTCCGCGACGCCCTCGATCCGGCCGACGAATCGCGGCGCCGGGCCGGCGTCGTAGCGGGCGATCGCCATCGCGACCGCGTCCAGCGCATACAGCGTCGGCGCGGGCGTCTGCGAGACCACCAGCGCCACCGCCATGTGGCCCGGCAGCCGGGCGACGCGCTCGCGCGTGCGCAGGTCGACGACCCAGATCTCCTCGGCCGGATTCTTGTGCGAGCCCTCGGCACCGCCCTTGTGCATGCCGATATACATGCGCTGTTGCAGCCGGTGGACGGCGAACAGCTGGTAGCCGCCGGGGCGCCAGCCCTGCGCGGCGTCGGCCGCGCCGACCAGGCTCCACGCGGGCCCGATGCGCGCGGTCGGCTGCGACAGGTCGGCGACGTGGACCTTGCCGAGGAAGCTCACGAGCACGTGCCGGTCGGCCGGCCCGCGCAGATCGCCGAGGTGCTGCGACTGGACGAAGACCGGGTCGACGTCGGCGTCGAAGAAGCGCTCGCTGCGCGTGCTCGACGCGAGCGAGCCGTCGGCGGCCAGGATCATCGTCTGCAGCGTGCCGTCGCCGCAGATCGTCGCGAAGCGGTCGGCCGCGGTCTCCGACGGGATGATCGCCCAGCAGCCCGGGTTGGGGATCTCGGCGGCGAACTTGCGCGCCTTCAGGTCGACCACGGTGATCGAGGTCGCCGGGGTCACGTTCTGCACGAACAGCCAGCGGCCGTCGACCGAGCTGCGAACCAGCCCCTCGTAGGGCAGCGCCTGCGCGCGCCGTGGCGGGATCGCGATCTCGGCCACCAGGTCCAGCGTCGTCGGGTCGTGGATCTCGACCACGTCGCTGCGCTCGCCGCGCGCCAGCCGCGCGTAGTAGCTGGTCGTGACGTAGAGCTCCTTGCGGTCGCGCGACAGCGCCGACTGCCCCGCGTAGCCGGTCGCGAACTGGCCCAGGTAGCGCCCGCTCGCGCCGTCGAGCACGTGCAGCCGGTTGTCGACGATGTGCTGGATCGTGATGTCCGAGACGTACAGCCGGTGCTCGTCGGGCGCCGGCAGCTTGGCCACGGTCAGCGCCTCGGTGGCGAGCTGTGCCGCCGCCGGTGCGGCAAGACACCAGGCGGTGGCGACGGCACCCAGGGTGCTCAGGAAGCGACTCACGGCGACTCTCCTGCGGGTTGCGCGGCCAGGCACGACCGCATCCGGCCGCGACGCGGTCGGCGCCGGCATGCTAGCGCGAGGCGGGGCCGAGGCGATAGCCGAAATCGGCAAGCGCGCTCTCGGGCCACCACGCGAGGAGGCCCGCCCACCCGGATCGGTGGGCATCCTTGGCGCGCAGCGCCGACTCGGGGAGGGCCCGGATTGACCCACCGCAAGCCAGCCGCCGAGAATCCGACGCAACGTCAACCACAGGAGACCGACGCGATGCCAGCGCGCGCCGCGATCCGGGCGATCGAGCGCGCCGAGCGGACCCGCAGCGACGGCCGCGGGCGCGACCAGCCCGGCGACGCCGAGATCATCAGCCGCGAAACCCGCGACGTCGACGAGCAGGCAGCCTGCCTGCGCGAGTGGGACCAGGTCTACGAGCAGCTCGCCCCGGGGCGATTCGTCGGCCGCTTCCTCGAGGTCCGGCTGGGCGATGTGCAGCTCTTCCGCGAGGTCACGAACCGGCCCCTGTACCAGGCGGGCCGGGTGCGGGAGGGCGGACAGGTGCTCGGCGTCCCGGCGGCGATGCGAGGGGCGGCCGGCTGCATCGGCCGTCCGCTCGGGCCCGACAGCATCGTGTCGATGCGCGGCGGCGACACGCTGGACCTGCGTACGCCGCAGGACTTCGACATCGTCGCCGCGGCGATGCCGGTGGCGGCGCTGGAGCGCTATGCACAGGACGTCGAACCGGGCGGCCTGGACCGCGCGCGCGCCGGCAGCTCCGTCCTCGAGCTCGGCCGCGCACCGGCGCAGGAGCTGCGCAGCCTGCTGCAGACCGCGCTCGACGTCGCCCAGCGCAGGCCCGCGGTGCTGCGATTCGCCGCGCTGCACCGCACGCTCGAACAGGCGTTGCTCGCGACCGCCGCGCGGGTGCTGTCGCGCGCCGCCGGCGAACCGCAGCAGCGGGTGCCGGCCCGCATGCGGCACGCGCTCGTCGCCCGTGCCAAGGACTACATGCGCGCGCACGTCGACGAGCCCTTGACGGTCGAGGACCTTTGCCGCGCGCTGCGCGTCAGCCGCCGCACCCTGCAGTACGGCTTCCAGGACGTGCTGCAGATCAGCCCCGCGGGCTACCTGCGCGCACTGCGGCTGAACGGTGCGCGCCGTGCGCTGCGCGGCGCCGACCCGGACCGCGACTGTGTGCACGACATCGCCGCGCGCTGGGGCTTCTGGCACCTGAGCCGTTTCGCCGACGACTACCGGCGCATGTTCGGCGAACTGCCGTCGCAGACGCTTCGCGGCGGCCGTGTCGCGGCGGCCGCGTCGGGCGTCGCCGGCTAAACTCCGCCGCCCGGCGCCGGTGGTTCGGTGCCCCGACCGTCGATGGACACTCCCGGCAATCTCTTCGTCGTCTCCGCGCCCAGCGGCGCGGGCAAGTCCAGCCTCGTCAAGGCGCTGCTCGAGCTGGATGCGCGGCTGGCGGTGTCGGTGTCGCACACCACGCGCGCGCCGCGCGGGCAGGAGCAGCACGGGCGCGAGTACTGGTTCGTCGATGCCCCGGCCTTCCGCGCGATGATCGAGCGCGGCGAGTTCATCGAATGGGCCGAGGTGCACGGCAACCTGTACGGCACCTCGCGCGGCGCGATCGACGAGCGGCTTCGCGCCGGCCAGGACGTCGTGCTGGAGATCGACTGGCAGGGCGCGCTGCAGATCAGGGGGCTGTTCCCGCACGCGGTGCTGATCTTCGTCCTGCCGCCGAGCTGGGACGAGCTGCGGCAGCGGCTGCGGCGCCGCGGCGAAGATGGCGAGGAAGTCATCGAGCGCAGGATGGCCAACGCGCGCGAGGAGGTGGCGCAGGCGCGGCACTTCGACTTCGTTATAATCAACGGGCTCTTCGAAACGGCGCTCTTCGACCTCAAGACGGTCGTGCACTCGCAGCGTCTGAAGTACGCGGCCCAGCTGCGAAACCGCTCGCAGGTCTTCGCCGCCCTCGGCCTGACCTGACCCCCCGACCCGGAGCCCACGCGATGGCGCGCATCACCGTCGAGGATTGCCTCGAGAAGATCCCCAACCGCTTCCAGCTCACGCTGGCGGCGACCTACCGCGCGCGCATGCTCAGTCAGGGTCACGCGCCGAAGGTCGAGGCGCGCAACAAGCCCGGCGTGACCGCGCTGCGCGAGGTCGCGGCCGGCGAGGTCGGGCTGGAGATGCTGAAGAAGGTGCCGGTCTGACGGGTCTGCGGATCCGACGCTGAAGGCGCCTGAGCGGCGCCTTCGTCGTTTCTCGCTCGACACGATCGACGGCGTCGCGCGCTGGCCAGGTCGGCGACCCCGGCCTTCACGCGGCCGGGTCGCCCGCGCCGCGGCCCAGGCGTCGCGCTTGCGGGCCCGCACGAGACGGCACGATCCGGGCTAAGCTTGGCGCATGGGGATTCGCTCGCTCGCCGCCGAACTGCTGCCCAGCGCGCTGCAAGGGCTGCAGCGGGTCAGCTTCGCGCCGACGGCGCGCGATGCGCAGACGGCCGAGACCTTCGACGGCCTGGCCGCGCGGCTGGCCTACCTGGGCAAGGCGGACCTGAAGCGCGTGCGCGAGGCCTACAAGTTCGCCGACGAGGCGCATCTGGGGCAGTTCCGCGCCAGCGGCGAGCCCTACATCACGCACCCGACCGCGGTCGCCAGCCTGTGCGCCGAGTGGCGGCTGGACGTGCAGGCGATCATGGCCGCGCTGATGCACGACACGATCGAGGACCAGGGTGTCAGCAAGGCGGCCCTGGTCGAGCACTTCGGCGCCCCGACCGCCGAGCTGGTCGACGGGCTGACCAAGCTCGACCGGCTGCGCTTCAACACGCGCGAGGAGGGGCAGGCCGAGTCGTTCCGCAAGATGCTGCTGGCGATGGCGCGCGACGTGCGCGTCATCCTCGTCAAGCTCGCCGACCGGCTGCACAACATGCGCACGATGGGCGCGATGGCGCCCGACCGGGCGCGGCGCATCGCGCGCGAGACGCTCGAGATCTACGCCCCGATCGCGCACCGACTGGGTCTCAACGAGGTCTACCGCGAGCTGCAGGACCTGTGCTTCGCGCACATCCACCCCTGGCGCCAGGCGGCGC
>ERZ795048.3375-NODE-3375-length-11963-cov-86.463050_pt1 | contig 11963 bp, 10 predicted proteins | sample MGYA00375132_ERZ795048 | MGnify/ENA primary metagenome ERZ795048 (study PRJEB30177, sample SAMN05720225) | activated sludge metagenome | isolation source: Anaerobic digester | place: Hong Kong | collected 2014-12-17 ...
GTACGCAAAAAGGAATTATTCGCAAAAGTCCGCTCCGGTCAGGTGAGAGTATTGCTCGGAAGCACCTTCAAGATGGGAGCTGGAATGAACGTCCAGGATCGGCTTGTGGCACTTCACGATTTAGATTGTCCGTGGAGACCGGGCGACCTTGAACAACGCTCCGGTCGTATCATCCGTCAGGGCAATATGAACCCGGAGGTGCATATCTTCCGTTACGTTACGGAATCGACATTTGACGCCTATTTGTGGCAAACCGTAGAGAATAAGCAGAAGTTTATTTCGCAGATTATGACATCGAAAAGTCCTGTCCGCTCCTGCGACGACATCGATGAAACCGCACTCTCTTATGCGGAGATTAAAGCGTTGTGCGCCGGTGATGTTCGTATCAAGGAAAAGATGGATTTGGATGTGGACGTAGCGCGGTTGAAACTCATGAAAGCTAGTCACCAAAGTCAGCAGTACAAGCTAGAAGACAATCTTCTTCGCTATTTCCCCGAGCAGATCGAACAGTGCAAAGGCTTCATTTCGGGGTTTGAAACAGATATGAAAACGCTTGAAGCACATCCGCACCCCAAGGATGGCTTCGCCGGTATGGAGGTACGCGGCGATAAACTCACGGATAAGGAAAACGCCGGTGCTGCGCTTGTGGACGCTTTCAAGGAAGTGAAAGGACTTGAGCCTGTACCTGTCGGCAGCTATCGCGGTTTTGCTATGTCGTTGACGCTTGAAGATTTCGGCAGAGATTATGTTCTCACGCTCAAGGGTGAAATGACCCATCGTGTCTCACTCGGTAAAGACCCTCGCGGAAATCTGACACGAATCGACAATGCCTTAAACGGTATGACGGAGCGTTTGCAAAATGTGCGTGACCGTTTGGAGAACCTGTATGCACAGGTGGAAACCGCCAAGGGCGAGTTGGGTAAGCCGTTCCCGCAGGATGAAGAACTGAAGATAAAATCCACTCGTTTGGCAGAGTTGAATGCGGAGCTCAATATCGACGACAGAACGCCGTTGGAGCGCATGGCGCAGGATACTGAAATTGCGAAATCGACTCCGCATGTGGGGCAGTTATCCCGTCCGTCCGTACTTGAAAAGCTGAAAAATCCTGTTTCTGCGTCTCAACAGCAAAAGAAAAAATCTCATGAATTGGAGGTCAGATGATGAAGGAAACCGCAAAACTATATACCCATCCCGCAGCATACGCACGGGAGCATAGCGAGCTTGAGGAATACCGCGCCTCTTTCAAAGCCAATGTCGCTTGTAAGGAAGCAATCGAAGCGGCAATTCACGCCCATTACAGCGATAATAGACTGAACACCGATGCCGTATTCAAACAGGTCGTCGATGCTTTCGGAGCAGACCGCGTGGAATATGTATTGGCGGCGACGGTGCGTGAAAAGAATTGGGACGGGCGCATTTCACGCGAGAACAAAGCGTGGGCGCAGACAGTTCCGGTAATGCAGAACCCCGATGCCTGGGGAACCGACCGAAACTGCTACTTCGTTGTAGACCAAGCGCATACCGGTCTGGTAGACTTGCTTGTAACCCATGTCAGAAAAAATCCTGCGAAGGACATTTCCGAGCCTACAAAGAAAGCCTCTGTTCTTGAAAAGCTGCAAAAGCCCACCGAGAAAATGAAGCCTCCTGTTAATGATAAAAAGGTTAAAGGGCAGGAACTTTGATGGAGGGGCGCAAGAGAACTGAGCAGATTCTATTTTGGGTAAACGAAGAGGAACGCGCTCAGATAGAAGAACGAATGGCGCAGCTCGGCACGAGTAACATGAGCGCCTTTCTGCGGAAAATGGCAATCGAAGGGCTGATAGTAAAGCTGGAGCTGCCTGAGCTGCGGGAGATGGTATCTCTGCTTCGGTATTCCAGTAATAACATCAATCAGATTGCAAAACGACTGAATGAATCAGGTCGTGTCTACGACGCGGATATGGAGGACATTCTCCAAAAACAGAGTGAGATATGGAACATGGCAAGCGAGATATTGACCAGGCTTGCCGCCTTACAGTAAATGACTTTACGCGCCAAGGGTGGAGCTCAGCGGGCAATTCCGCTTTCCTCTGCGACATCCTTGCCGCGTTACATATTCGCGTGTAAACTATGCTCAGAAACAGAACGGAGGGAGCTCTCATGAAATTCATTTTGAAGATTTTATTCGCGCCGATTATCGCCGTACTCGCGGTATTTATACGGCTTTGTTCTCTTGCAATTCGCATATCCGGCATGGCGCTCAGCATCGTGAGTGGTTTGTTCGCCGTTGCGGGAATCGTGTATATGATTACGGAATCCGTTGGTAAAGGTTGTATCGGTCTGGTCACCGCGTTTCTGCTTTGTCCCTACGGACTGCCCATGCTCGCGGCGTGGCTCTTAGGCTGTTTACAACAGCACCGATTTGCGATTCAGGATAGAATCTACGGTTGAGTTTCGCAAGACAAGTCAATTACTTATTCGGGAGACGAGCGATGTATGAATTGCTCGTCTCTTCATTTTGGGAGGTGAGCTAATGGCGACAACACGAATTATCCCCATGCACATTAACACCGGAAAGACACTCGCGCAATGTCTTTCCGACCGCACGGACTACGCAAAAAATCCCGATAAGACAGATGACGGCAAGCTCATTTCCTCATATGAATGTGACGCGCTGACTGCCGATGCAGAGTTTTTACTTTCAAAACGACAGTACAGGATTCTAACCGGGCGCGTTCAGGAAAGTGATGTGATAGCCTATCAAATCCGTCAGTCCTTCAAGCCCGGAGAAGTCACACCGGAAGAAGCAAACCAACTCGGATATGAGTTTGCGAAGCGGTTTACAAAAGGCAATCACGCCTTTATTGTCTGTACTCATACCGACAAATCACACATTCATAATCACATCATCTGGAACTCGACAACGCTCGACTGTACGCGGAAGTTCCGAAACTTCTGGGGCAGTACAGAAGCCGTCCGAAAGCTCAGTGATCTCATCTGTGCAGAACATCGTCTGTCTGTGATTGAGAACCCGCAGCCGCACGGAAAAAGCTATAACAAGTGGCGCGGCGGTGAATCTAAGTTTTGCAACCGAGACCTGTTGCGCGCAGCGATTGACGCGGCGCTTTCAAAGAAACCAAAGGATTTTGAAGCGTTCCTGAAGCTGCTGGAGAGCTCGGGCTACAAGGTCAAACGCGGAAAAAACATCACGTTCGCCCATGAGGGTCAGAAGCAAAACATCCGGCTTCGCTCACTCGGTACAGGGTATTCGGAAGAAGAACTGCGCTCGGTTATCGCGGGCTCAAAGACGCACATTCCGAAGAAGAAAAAGAAGTATCTCGCCACGCCGAAACCGCGCCTGATCACTTCGATAGAGGAAAGCCTTAATTCTGGAAAGGGCGCGGCTTACGATAACAAAATCAAGGTATCCATGCTCAAAGAAATGGCACATACTTTTCTGTATCTTGAGGAACAGGACTTTCCCGATTATGAAGCCCTCGCTGCGTCGGTTGATGATTCTAAGGCAAAGTTTTATGTGCTCTCGGAAAAAATCAAAGCCGCCGAAAAGCGCATGGCTGAGATTGCAGTTTTGAAAACGCACATCATCAACTATTCCAAAACCCGTGACGTTTACACGGAGTACCGCAAAGCCGGATACTCAAAAAAGTTCCTCGCAGAGCACGAGAGCGACATCATTTTACACAAGGCAGCAAAGAAAGCATTTGACGAGCTGGGGATGAAAAAGCTCCCGACAGTTAAGACCTTACAGACCGAATATGCCGCGCTTCTCGCTGAAAAGAAAGCCGCTTATGCCGGCTACAATGCAGCGCAAACGGAGATGCGTACAATGCTCATCCACAAGGCAAACGCCGAGTATATTTTGAACCTGAACCGCCAGGACGAAGATCGTACAAGGGAGCGTCAGCATGAAGAAAAATAAGCGCCGGCACGGTGCGCAGCCGCAGGATTTATCCTGCGTTCAAAAGGGTTTGGGGATGATGCCCCAACAAGCAAACGGGAGGTTTCCGCGACAGCGGGAATCTCCCGTTTAAGCCTTCTGTATATAGGAAGGCATTGCTTGCCAACTACTTGGGAACTCAAATCGTCCGTGTCTTGTGTCGTTTTCTATCTCGATAGATCAAGCAGCTTACAATCTCCAAAATAATTTGCTCATAAAACAGAAATATTTGCGAACTCCAACATGTGCTCTTGATTTATTCACTTTTTTGTGATATAATGAAAAAGTGAATTCATGCTTGCAGATTTTGCTGATTTGGAGGCCATTACGATGGATGTATGCTACAACAACCTATTCAAAATGCTGATTGATAAAGGACTCAGGAAGACTGAGTTTGCCAAGGAGGTCGGCATCAGTGCCAACACTTTGGCAAAGCTTTCCCGTAACGAACTGGTTTCAATGGATGTAATGGTTCGCATATGCAGAAGAATGAACTGCACCTTTGACGATGTTGTGGTGATACTTCCGGAAGCACCTCTCGAAAAGGAGGTTGCCACCAAGAAATGATTATTAAGTCTCCATACAACGGCTCAGGCTCTCTCACGCGAGAGCAGTTCTTATTCTATGAAATGAGAACAACAGCAAAGCTCAAATCAGAAGGATTGTCGAACAAGGAAATTGTGGATAGTATCGTCCGAGACAATCTCTTTCAATACCCGACCGAGAAATCCGTTAAGAGTATTGCGGGCGCTTGTATTGCAAGGCTCGAAGCGATGAGCGATGAATCTCTTACGCTTGCGATAGCTTCTCAGCCGTCTGAAATCGCAAAGCAGATATGCCTCTACGCCATCATGAAACACCGTAGGCTCGTTTGGGATTTTATGCTGACTGTCATCGGAGAAAAGTACCGTATAAAGGACAGCTCCTTTGGTAGAATGGACTTGAACGTATTCTTCATGCGTTTACAGGAACAGGATAACAACGTGGCGTCCTGGAGTGACGCGACAGTGCAGAAACTCAAACAAGTGCTCACGAGGATTCTGGTTGAGAACGAATATCTCGACAGCACGAAAGCCGATCACCTTAACCCGGTGTGGCTTAATCCGATTCTGAAAAACGCAATGCAGGCAAACAACGATGACATTGCTCTGCCGGCGTTCAACTGCTTAATATAGAGGGGTGCCGGATATGTCAAACTTAAACGAACGACTGGATCATTTGCGTTCCCGAATTCAAGAACCTGCGTTTCTTGAGGGAAGAGGTCTTTCCAACGAGGTGAATATTCAAATCTTTTGTTATGACGCAAAGGATGAGATGTCCGTCCAGCATTTTATCAGTCAAATCGTGACAGATCAAAGTCTGTCTTGCCATCTGATTGAGTGCAACCTCTATAAGACTTTTCTCTCTGCATGTGAGGATATTGATATTCTCGATGCAATACCGGATATGGAAGAATCCGAGGGGAGCATATTCCTTCTTGAACAGCTCCATTCTACGGTCGGTGAATCGGAGTTCATAGAAAAAATCAAGTATGCGCCTCATCGGATCGGAGATATTCTTTTGCTTACTGGTGTCGGTGATGTGTTTCCGTTTATGAGAGTCCACTCTCTTTTGGAAGCACTGCAACCGCATTTTTCAGATGTGCCGATTCTGGTTATGTACCCCGGCGTATTTGATGGGAACTACTTAAAACTATTCGATAAACTACCGCCGAATCCGTATTATCGCGCATTCAATGTGATGTAAGGAGGCTACAGTATAATGAAAATTCAATCCATGTTTGCAGATGACATCAACCGTCAGATAAACGGTGTTATTAAAGTCGATCAGCAGGATGCTTCCACCGAAAGCGAAGTGCGCGAATATGTTGTCACGAAGGAGCTCAAAAAGCACTTTATAAGTTTCTTCAACCATTACTGTGACAGTTTCGCGCAGCCTACTGATGACACCGGAGTATGGATTTCCGGTTTCTTCGGAAGTGGTAAATCTCACTTTCTGAAAATGCTTTCCTTTATTTTGGAGAACCGCACGATAAACGGAGTGAAGACCGTGGAGCGATTCCGCGCGAAATTTGCGGATGACCCTGCCACTTTTATGCTCATAGATAAAGCAACCAGAGGTAAGACAGAGACCATTCTGTTCAACATTGACATTGAAGGTTCTATCAACAAAGATAAGACCGCCGTCCTCCGTGTTTTCGCCAAGATGTTCTACAATCATCTGGGCTACTACGGAGAGAATCTCAAAGTCGCTATGTTGGAGCAATACATAGATAGGCTCGGTAAAACAGAAGAGTTCCGTAGAGTGTTCGAGGCGAAAAAAGGTAAACCGTGGGTAGAAATGCGCCGTGCGTTTGCCTTTAATGGTAAAGCAATCATCCCTTCACTCATGGAAGTACTTGATATGAGCGAAGACGATGCAAAAAGCTGGTTTAATGACAAAACTTCCATCGATATGAGCATCGCTCAGCTTGTGGAAGACATCAACGAATACGTGGGCAGACAGCCCAAGGACTTCCGCCTGCTGTTTATGATTGATGAAGTCGGTCAGTATGTTGGCGCTGATACGGATATGCTCTTGAATCTCCAGTCGCTGATAGAAAAGATCGGCAGTGAGTGCGGCGGCAGAGTGTGGATTGTCTGTACCGGTCAGGAAGCGATTGATGAGATCATTAAAGTGCGCGCCGATGCGTTCTCTCGCATTCAAGCGAGATTTGCTGTTCGTCTCTCACTTTCATCTTCTGCCGTTGATGAAGTCATTCAAAAGCGTATTCTTAGCAAGAAGCCCGAGGCAGCGAAGACGCTTGAAGCGATATACGATCAAAACGAGTCTGTGCTGCGCAATCTGTTCAGCTTTACGGATTCCATTCTTGATATAAAAGGCTATGGCGGTTCCTCTGAGTTTGCCATTGATTTCCCGTTTGTACCGTATCAGTTTATTCTGCTGCAAAAAGCATTTGTCGAAATCCGCAAGCACGGCAACGCCGGCAAGCATCATTCTGACGCGGAGCGTTCCATGCTCTCCGGTTTCCAGGAGGCAGCAAAGAAAGTACAAGACCGCGACGAGTATTCGCTCGTTCCGTTCTTCCGCTTTTATGACACCGTACATAGCTTTCTCGACAGCTCCATCCGCCGCGTAATTGAACGCTGCGAGAAGGCTGCACAGGACGGAAACGGGATTGAATCTCAAGATGTTGATGTACTCAAGCTCCTTTACCTTGTCCGCTATATTGATGATGTGAAAGCAAACATAGATAACATCGCCATCCTCATGGCAGATGATATTCGCACGGATAAAATTGTGCTCCGTGAAGCCATCAGCGCGTCGCTAAACCGTCTTGCCAGTCAGAACTATATCGGCAGGAATGGAGACACCTACAACTTCCTCACGGATGAAGAGCAGGATATCCAACGCGCAATAAACAACGAAACGCAGGTAGACACCGCCGCTATCGTAGAGCGTATTGCTCATATGATTTACGGCGATATCTACACGACCAAGAAATATCGTTATGGAAAATACGACTTTGCCTTCGACCAGATGGTTGACGGTGTGGCTGTCGGTGCTCTAACCGGTGGAATGAAGCTTAGGTTTCTGACCGTGGCTACATCGCCGCAGGATAAAACAGACTTAAAGCTGATGACGGATTCTATGGGACAGGCTATAGTGGTTTTAGCTGAAACGCCGTATTACGACTCCCTGGAAACAGCCATGAAGATACGTAAATACGTCAAGCAACGCAACGTGACAGAGCTTCCCAAGTCTGTCCAGACCATCATTCAGGAAAAACAGAATGAAGCCGGTCTTTATGAATCCGAGGTTATGGATTGTCTTGCGGACGCTATTGTCTCCGCTACCTTCTATGTAGCCGGTGAGCGGATTGAGCTCAAGCCGGGAGCAGTCAGTGCAAAGAGCGATGACCCCAAGACCCGCGAGTCGGAAATCAAGCGTGGAAAAGCAAGAAGCGTAATTGACCAGGCACTCGAATACCTTGTCGCACACGTTTACAGCGAGCTTGACCTCATCGTCAAAAACGTAGAAACCGATGATGAAATTATCGCGGTTTTATCAGGTGGACAGGTATCACTGACCGGCATGGGGCCGAATAGTGATGCAGCCGCCAAGATGGAAGATTACCTTGAGATGCAGTTTGCGAACAAGCTTCCCACCTCGATGGCGGATATTCAGAGCCGCTATCAAGCGATACCCTATGGATGGAAAGAAATTGACATTGCTGCTGTTGCCGCACTGCTTATTTATGAGCAGAAGGTCACGGTCAAATACGGCGGCGTGACAATACAGCCCGGTAATCCCAAATTGCCGGATATGCTCCGCAAGAAGAGTGAGATTGGCAAAACAACAATCTCAAAGCGTCAGGTTATCTCGCTTGTCAAGTTGAAGCAAGTCAAGGAATTTCTGCGCGAATACTTTGACATCATGGATGTGCCGGACGATGAGGATGGCCTTATTGCCTTTATTATCGAAAAGATGGGCAAGCAAAAAGACCACTTCGCGGCACTTCTTTCCCGCTACGAAGGACATAAATATCCGGATAAGGTGCTCATCCAGAATTCGATTGCTATGATTGAGGATGTTCTTTCACAGCAGAAGGACAACATCGCGCTCATTGACCGTGTACTTGCCAAGCGTGACGCCTTGCTTGACAATAAGGATGATGTTGCGAATGTGGAGGGCTTTTTCGCCAGCCAGGTTGCGATATTCGATGCCGCTGTCAAAATGGAACATGACCTTTCAAATGAGCTTGCTTATCTTGCAAAGGAGCCGGAGTCGAATACGGCGCTCAACCAAATACGCCTTATCACTCAGCTCGTCACCGATGTGAAGCTGATTTATAGGCGCATACCCGAACTCAACGAATTGATGAAGACAGTGAGCGCCGGTCATGACCGTCTGCTCTCCGCAAAGCGCGATGAGCTTCTTGAAATTGTCCGTCAATGCATGGAGGCTATTCACACGACAGCCGGAAGCACAATAGACGCAAAAAACATCATCACAACGGCGGATACATTCTACACACAGCAAAAAGAGCGCATCGCGCAGCTTCGCAGTCTTGCCCTGTTGGACGGACTTGTGCCGCCGATGATTACCTATAAAGACGAAACGGTGGAAAAGCTGGAGCTGATGGACAAGCCTGTTCCTCCCAAGCCTGTCGCACCGCCAACACCGGAACAGCCGGGAAAACCTGCACCCAAGAAGCTCATCAAGGCTCTGAACCGTCAGGTCGTCTTCCCCGCAAAACAACTCGAAAGCGAAGCGGATATCGATGCCTATGTTGAAAAGGTGCGCGCACAGCTCAAAGCGCTCATGCAGAACTGCGACGGGATAAAGTTGAACTAAACGAAAGGATTATCATGCTATGGCAACAACAATAGAAATAAACAAACAAAGCGTGAAAGCATTACTCTCATCAGGAATTGAGAGACCCTTTGTTATTCCGGAATACCAACGTCCATATGCATGGAACTTTGATCAAGTCGATACGTTGTTCTCTGACATCTGGGAGTTTACAGAGAATTTTGGCGGTTCAAAACGGAATGCAACGTATTTTCTCGGCAGCATCGTTTCTTACGAAAACAAAGACGAAGGAACGCAAGAAATCATTGATGGTCAACAGAGAATTACCTCTCTATTTCTGTTGCTTCGCGCAATATACACGAAACTTGAAAAAGGAGCTCAGAGTAAAGAATCCGATAACTTTCTGAAGCAAATCAGAGAGTGTATTTGGCGCGCAAATAAGTTGACTGCCGAAGTTGATTTCGATGATATTTTGCTAACCTCAAGAGTTGTCAACAATGATGGAAACGAATGTCTGCGTGATATTTTACGAACCGGCGTAGCCGATGATAAGGCAGACGACAACTATTCCAAAAACTATCTGCGCTTTCAGTCATTATTCGACACCGCATCAAATAACAGTCCACTGTTGATTTTTGACTTTATCTACGCATTATTAAACCAAGCTATTCTGTTGCCCATCACGGCTGATACACAGGATACAGCACTCACTATATTCTCAACGCTAAATGATCGCGGTATGCCCCTTTCGGATGCCGATATCTTTAAGGCAAAAATATACAATCATTACAAGACGACAGAGGAAAAGCAACTTTTCATCGATGACTGGAAAGAGCTTGATGATAGAGCACGATATGCCGGAGAGAGCATTCAACAATTGTTTTACTACTACATGTTCTTCCTTCGTGCTAAAGCCGGCGACAACAGCTCCACGACTCCCGGCGTTCGCAAATACTTCCTTGACGGAAAAGCCGCCAGACTGTATGAGACTGATTTGATGGATAATCTGAAAATAATACTTAATCTGTGGTTGGTTTCATCAAAACGGGAGATTATAGAAAATGAAAGCTGGAGCGAAAATGTCGATATTCTAAAAGCAATCGATGTTATCAGCTCCTACCCAAACGAGTTTTGGAAGTATCCGGTTGTTATCTACTATCTTCAGCATAGAAATGAAGACAGCTTTGATAACTGCTTCCTGATATTCTTACATAAGCTCATTGGAGAGCTATTGGTTCGGTATCTCCTTGCACCGACTATCAACGCTGTCAAAGTTGATATACTCAAGTTAAACGGAGAAATCATTAAAGACGCACACCCGGTATTTGCATTTAAGGATATAGATACAGCCCAATTATCGGCGGCTATCAAGTCCCCTAATCGAAATGCTGTTCGTATGCTTCTAAAAATCATCGCCTATCAAGATAACAGACAGCAGTGGCTCTTGCCGGATAGTTGGGAGATTGAGCATATTTTCCCGCAGAAGTGGCAGGCATCTTACTTTGTCAACATGAGTGACGATGTAATCCGCGATAAGATTGAACACATCGGCAACAAACTGCCGTTTGAAAAACGGCTAAACATCGTCGCCGGTAACGGATACTTTGGTAAGAAGAAAGAGCAGTATTCTAAGTCCAAGATTGCCTGTACAATAGCGATGTCAACAAGCACCGTATCAGAATGGAGTCTTGAAGACATTACGGAACGAGATATTCTTCTTAGTAATATGCTGACCGCTTTGATAAAGGCATGGAATGAGAAATATACGGTTGATCAAACAGCAGCATCTGATGAGCCGACTGATGAGCAGAAAGCTTTAATTGATCAGTTCAAGAAAAACGGCTGGGTTAAGTAATTCGAAAAGGAGAGCCAAATAATCATGGACAAGAACGCCATTAAAAAATACGCTGTCTGGGCGCGGCGGGAGCTTATCTCCCGCGTCAGCCAAAAGGCGCAGCAGTTTGGTATATCCGAAAAGAATATTGTGGATACCGGTGCGGACAGCGTGAACGGGCATCTGCTCTCCACTGACGAGAAAAAGCAGCGTCAGGCGCTCATTGTCCGTATAAAGCAGAAGGGCTATGAGCAGGTGATGGAGGAAGTCGCCTACACATGGTTCAACCGCTTCTCCGCACTGCGCTTTATGGAGGTAAACGGCTATCTGCCGAGCCATGTCCGCGTGTTCACCGACGATGCGAACAACTACAGGCCGCAGATACTCACAGAAGCCATCCATCTTGAACTGGAGGGCTTACGCATGGAGCGAGTCTATGCGTTGAAGGAGGCTAACGATGACGCTGCTCTTTATAAATACCTCATCATCACCCAATGCAACGCCCTCTCTGCTGTGCTGCCCGGAATGTTTCAGAAGATAGCCGACTACACCGAGCTGTTGTTCCCCGACAATCTCCTGCGCGAAGGCAGCGTACTGGAGCAGATGGTCACGTTGATTCCCGAAGCGGACTGGCAGGATCAGGTGCAGATCATCGGCTGGCTGTATCAATACTACAACTCCGAACCGAAGGACAAGGTGTTTGCCGACCTCAAAAAGAACATCAAGATAAGCAAGGAAAACATCCCCGCCGCGACCCAGCTTTTCACGCCGGACTGGATCGTCCGCTATATGGTGGAGAACTCCCTCGGTCGCTTATGGATTGAGGGACATCCCAATGATACGCTGAAAGCGGGCTGGAAATACTACCTCGACGAA
>ERZ795048.3376-NODE-3376-length-11960-cov-11.151785_pt1 | contig 11960 bp, 9 predicted proteins | sample MGYA00375132_ERZ795048 | MGnify/ENA primary metagenome ERZ795048 (study PRJEB30177, sample SAMN05720225) | activated sludge metagenome | isolation source: Anaerobic digester | place: Hong Kong | collected 2014-12-17 ...
GAATGAGCATCGATATGGCTCAGTTCCATCAGGTCTTCTTCGAAGAGAGCTTCGAAGGATTGGATGTGATGGAAAGCGGTTTGTTGAACATGGATCCGGGCAAGGCGGACGTCGAGGAGATCAACGCGATTTTCCGTGCTGCGCACTCCATCAAGGGCGGCAGCGGCACATTCGGGTTCATGAACGTCTCCGATTTCACCCATGTAATGGAGACGCTGCTGGATGAGATGCGCGATGGCCGTCGACAAGTGGCTGCCGACGCCGTCGAGGTTCTGCTGCAGTCTGTCGATGTCCTGCGGGAAATGCTGACCGCGGCGCGCGACGGTGGCAGCGCAGACGAAACCCGCGCCAAGACGCAGTACGCCGAGTTGCAGCGTGTGCTGGCCGACAAACAGGCCGGTGATACAGAGGCTGAGCCGGTCAAGCCGGTTTCCCCCGAGATGCACGAGGTTCACCCTGTAGGATGGAAGATTGTATTCCGTCCGCATTCGCACCTGATGCGCACGGGAAATGATCCGCTACGCATCATCCGGGAGCTGGCCACTCTCGGTGAGCTCACGGTCAACTGCGATATTTCCGAACTGCCGGCATTCGAGGAATTCGAGCCGGAAGACAGCTATCTGTCCTGGGATCTGCGCTTGCAGGAGCCGACCGACAAGTCGCAGATCGATGAGATATTCGAATGGGTGGAGGACGATTGCGATTTCGCGATCGTGCCGGTCATGCCCGAGGGTTACGACGCCACGGCTACCGTGTCGTCGCCAGCAGCAAGTGCCCAGGTGGAGCCGGTGGCTCAGGGCAAGCCGCACCTGTCCGAAGTCCCACCGCCGGAAGAACGGCGCGTAACCGACGAGCGGCGCAGCGAGGCCGAACGGCGCAAGGCACCTGTCGCAGCCGGTGGATCGAGTTCCATCCGCGTTGACATTCACAAGATTGACGCACTGATCAACATGGTTGGCGAGCTCGTCATCACCCAGTCGATGCTTGGCATGTTGGGCGAGGATTTCGAGATGAGCCGCGTCGAACGACTGCGCGAAGGCCTGACCCAACTCGAGCGGCATACCCGCGAGTTGCAGGAGAGTGTCATGCAGATTCGCATGGTGCCGATCAGTTTCTCGTTCAGCCGCTTTCCGCGCCTCGTGCATGATCTGAGCAGCAAGCTCAACAAAAAGATCGATCTCAAGATGAGCGGTGAGAATACCGAGGTGGACAAGACGGTGATCGAGAAGATCGGGGACCCGTTGGTGCACCTGGTGCGAAACAGCCTCGATCACGGGATCGAGAAGCCAGAAGAACGGCTGGCAGCGGGCAAGCCCGAGACCGGCACTGTGCGGCTGAGTGCGTCGCACCGCGGCGGCAACATCGTCATCGAGATTCGTGACGATGGTCGTGGATTGCCGCGCGACAAGATCCTGAAGAAGGCCGTGGAACGAGGTCTGGTCAAGGCGGACGACAATCTCAGCGACAAGGATATCTACGACCTGATCTTCCAGCCTGGCTTTTCCACGGCTGAACAGGTCAGCGATGTCTCCGGCCGCGGCGTCGGCATGGACGTGGTGCGTCGCAATATCAACGAACTTGGCGGTGCGATAGAGATCGAATCGACGCCGGGCAAAGGCAGCGCCATCATCATCCGCCTGCCATTGACACTCGCGATCCTTGACGGCCAGACGATCCGCATCGGTGCTGAGACATACATAGTCCCATTGGTATCGATCGTCGAATCGATACAGATCCAGGAATCGATGCTCAACACCGTTGTAGGACGCGGTGAGACGTTCACCCTGCGCGAGGAGTACCTGCCGGTAGTGCGCATGCATGAGGTGTTCGGCATCGAGAACCACGATGCCAAGCGCCTGACAGACGGCATACTGGTGGTCGTCGAGGGCGAGGGCCGCAAGTGTGGCCTGTTCGTGGATGACCTGCTGGGTCAGCAACAGGTGGTCATCAAGTCGCTCGAGGCGAACTACCGGAAGGTCGAAGGCCTCTCCGGTGCAACCATTCTCGGTGATGGTTCGGTGGCGCTGATCCTGGATATCCCGGGACTGATGCGCCTGGCAAAGCAGGGAGGTGCGCGCACACGTACCCCCTTGGCGTTAACCGCTTGAATCAGGGGGCCGAGGTAATGCCCGAGAGTGCCAACAACGTCAAACAGATAGCCGGTGACGATGCATCCGGTACCCAGTACCTCACCTGCCTGCTGGCGGGTGAACAGTACGGCCTGAACATACTGCAGGTACAGGAGATCCGCGGGTGGGAGCAAGTCACCCGGATCCCCAATTCTCCGCCTTACATCAAAGGTGTGATCAACCTTCGTGGCACCATCGTGCCCCTGCTGGATCTGCGCCTGCGCTTCGACCTGCCGGCCGAACCCTACAGCAAAGAAACCGTCGTGATTGTCGTACGTGCCTCTGACCGGAAGGGTAATGAGCGTTCTCTCGGCCTTGTCGTCGACGCGGTTTCCGACGTGATCGTGGCGCGTGATGAGCAGGTTGTCTGTACCCCGGAGTTTGGCGCCAATGTGCCAACAGAGAACATCATCGGTCTGGTCAGCGAAGGCGATGAGATGGTGATGCTGCTCGATATCGTCAGCCTGCTGGAAATGGATGCTGACGAGGCCGGCGGCAACAGGGGTTAACGCATGTCCGCGCGTCGCGGAGCTGCCGGGAATTGAAAGGTTATCTTCGAACCTTGGGATAAGCGGCTGCGGCCGCTTTTTTGTTTTGACACCACCCACACTTTGCGTCCGTAACCCTCAAGGAATGGGGAGTCACGCCGATGCATATGCAGGTGCCGCCGTTGGCGGCCATTTTACCCGCTGGCCGTGCAATGAGTGGCCGCGAACGAGTATGTCATTCCGGGGTTGGTAATGAAGATCAATGAACCTGTAACGAACAAAGAAGTCCCTTTTCCGAAAGACACGATTCTCGTCTCCAAGACCGATCGCAAGGGCATCATCACCTACGCCAATCCTGCGTTCGTCGCCATCAGCGGTTATAGCGAAAGCGAGCTGATAGGGCGCAACCACAATCTGGTGCGACATCCGGATATGCCGCCCGAGGCATTCAAGGACCTGTGGGATACCGTACATGCCGGCCTGACCTGGACCGGCCTGGTCAAGAACCGCGCGAAGAGCGGTGACTACTACTGGGTCCGCGCCAATGTCACGCCGGTGCCGCTTGCTGATGGCGGTGTAGAGTATATGTCGGTACGCACCGAGCCGTCGGCCGAGGAAAAGCGGTTCGCCGAGGCTTTGTATGCCAAGGCCAGGGCTGGCCAGGTCAAGCTGCCGTCTTCACTGGAGTCCGGTTCCCGTTGGACGATCGAACGTCTGTCGATGCTCGGCGCCGGTGGTGTCGCCGGTGCAGCCATACTGGCCATGCTGCTGCTGGCGGCCGAGGTAGGCAATGGCGTCGTCTATGGGCTGCTGGGCGTGATCGTGGCTGCTGCACTGGGCCTCGGTTACCTGACCCGGATGCACGTGGTCAAGCCGCTACGCCACGCGGCCGGCAAGCTCGCACAGTTCGTGGCCGGACAGTATTTCGATTGGGCAGAGGCCAGCGAGCGAGGCGCCGTGGGTGAGCTGCAGCAGGTCATCCGCTCGACGCAGATCAAGCTCGGCTTTGAGGTCACGGACGCACAGCGTCGGGCAGACGAGACGGCACGCATACAGACGGCGCTCAACTGTGCATCGACCAATGTGATGATGGCGGACGCCGATCTGAACGTCATCTATATGAATGATGCCGTCAAAAAGATGTTCAAGGACGCGGAGGTCGACCTGCGTGAGCAGCTTCCGCACTTCAACGCCGATGAAATTTTCGGCCGCAACATCGACGTGTTTCATGCCAACCCTTCGCATCAGCGCGAGTTGTTGGCAAACCTCGAAGGTACCTTCTCGAGCGAGCTTCAGGTAGGCAGTCGTACATTCCGAATTATTGCCAACCCGGTAATCAGCGAAGACTCCGTGCACCTCGGCACCGTGGTTGAATGGGCTGACCTCACGGCACAACGCGCTGCTGAGCGGCAAAAAGCCGAAAGTGATGCCTCGGAGCGTCGCCATGCCGCGGAGAACCTGCGCATTCGCACGGCATTGGACAACGTATCCAGCTGCGTGATGATGGCCGACGCCGAAAACAACATTATCTATATGAACCACAGGGTCGCGGAGCTGTTCGAGAGAAACGAGGCGCAGATCGCGCGCTCGTTGCCTGGGTTCAAGGCAGCCGGACTGCTGGGCGCCAACATCGACCGCTTCCACAAACAGCCGGCCCATCAGCGACACATGGTCGAAAAGATGCGCGATCCGGTGAAGACGGAAATCCTCCTCGGCGGCCTGACGTTCGGGTTTACTGCCAATCCGGTGCTCAGTAAAGATGGCGAGCGCCTTGGCACAGTAGTGGAATGGTTGGACCGCACCATCGAGCTGGCAATGGAGAGCGAGCTGGAATCGATCGTCGGCGCCGCTCGTGCAGGCGAGTTGTCCGAGCGTGTAAGGATGGAAGGCAAGACCGGTTTCTTCAAACACCTCGCACTGGGCATCAACGCGCTTCTGGATGACCTTTCGAGCGTCTTTCACGATGTATCGGATACCCTCGACTCGATGTCCAACGGCGATCTCACCAAGCCGGTGCTGCGTGACTACAAAGGCGAGTTCGGGCGCATCAAGGACAATTTGAACAATACCCTGGTGCATATCTCCTCGACAGTTGCCGAACTGCGCGAGGCGACCGATTCGGTCAATGTCGCCTCCAATGAGATCTCATCGGGCAATACCAATCTGTCATCGCGCACCGAACAGCAGGCATCGAGTCTCGAAGAGACAGCCTCTAGCATGGAGCAGTTGACTTCGACCGTTCGCAACAATGCCGACAACGCACAACAGGCGAACCAGGTCGCGAGTAGCGCACGCCAGTTGGCCGAGAAGGGTGGCGAGGTCGTCAGCCGGGCCGTGACCGCGATGGATCAGATCAATGGTTCATCCAACAAGATCGCAGAGATCATAGGCGTGATAGACGAAATCGCATTCCAGACCAACCTGTTGGCACTCAATGCGTCTGTCGAGGCGGCCCGTGCGGGTGAGCAGGGCCGTGGGTTTGCCGTGGTGGCGACCGAAGTGCGCAACCTGGCATCCCGCTCAGCAGATGCGGCCAAGCAGATCAAGGACCTGATCAGCGACAGCGTCAAGAAAGTGCATGCCGGCGCTGAACTGGTCAACGAGTCCGGGGAAACGCTGAGCGAAATCGTCATCGGCGTGAAAAAGGTCGGAGACATCGTCGCCGAGATTGCGGCAGCCAGTGCAGAGCAGGCGGCAGGTATCGATCAGGTCAACCAGGCGATCACCAGCATGGACGAGATGACGCAGCAGAACGCAGCGCTCGCCGAAGAGACGTCGGCGGCATCGGTGTCACTTTATGAGAAGGCACAGGACATGGAGCGGGCGATATCGTTCTTCACTGTCTCTGCGGACCTGCAGCAAATGATCAAGTCGAAGGCCGGCTGGCAGGAGCATGGCCACGACCATGCACATGGGTCGAAGGGTCACGATGCGGACTTTGATTTCTTCGCTGCACGCACGGCACACCTGGCATGGCGCCAACGCATCCGGGATTTTCTGGACGGTGCCAAGTCGTTGACCCATGAAGAGGCCGTTTCACACCGCGATTGTGCGCTGGGCAAGTGGCTGTACAGCAAGGGATTGGCTCAATACGGACACATCGATGAAATGAAGGTCATGGAGGCCGAACATGAAAAGCTGCATGCGGTGATCCGTGAAATCATTGATCTGAAGCACCGCGGCAACGATAAGCAGGCCGAGACGCGCTACGAGGATATCGAGGCCCTTTCCGGCAAGATCGTGGCGTTGTTGAAGGCAGTCGAGCGCAAAGTGGCGCACTGACGGAGTGAGCATGCAAGAAACAGTGGCATCACGGCCGCAGGGCAGAAAGGGTCAGTATCTGAGTTTCCGCCTGGGATCAGACGACTACGCCGTCGATATCCTGCGGGTGCAGGAGATCCGAGGGTGGGAAAAGGTCAGGGCCCTGCCCGATTCACAGGACTATGTGAAAGGCGTCCTCGACCTGCGCGGGACCATAGTCCCGATCATTGACCTGCGGGTGCGCTTCGGCAATGCATCACCCGAATACTCGGCGACTACGGTGGTTATCGTGATGTCGGTACAGACTGCTGACGGCAGTACGCAGCTTGTCGGTGCGGTGGTGGACGCGGTCTCTGATGTGCTGGACATCGACAGCGCACAGCTCAAGCCGCCTCCACAGATCGGTGGCACGGTGGGCAGACGCTATCTCAATGGCATGGTGTCGCTGCCGCGCGGCATGGTGATTCTTCTGAACCTGGACAAGCTGTTCGACCCGACGGAGTTGGGCACCTTGCAAGACCTCGCTGACGAGTGACGGGGGGGGCATGCGCGCTATTGCCGTTGTCAATCAGAAGGGCGGTGTCGGTAAGACGACGACTGCCGTAAATCTTGGGCATGCCCTCGCGCTGCAGGGAAGTCGTGTGATGTTGGTGGATCTCGATCCGCAGGCGCACCTGACCGCCTGCCTGGGGCTCCATCAAGCGGCGGATGCCGGCGTGGACCGCGTGCTGCTGCATGGTGAAGCGATGGCGGAACTTGCCGTGTCTGCGCGCGAAAACCTTGTGGTATTGCCCGCGGGGTCGGCTCTGGCCGAATTTGCCGATCAGCCCGGTGGTACCGAACGTGCCTTCATATTGTCGGATGCGATCGAAAGGCAACCGCCGAACGTCGATTTCTTGCTGTTCGATTGCCCACCGTCGTCCAGCATGCTGGCGATCAATGCAGTCATTGCCTCCAACGATGCGTTGATTCCCGTTGCCGGTGACTATCTCTCGCTGACCGGGCTGGCGCGCTTGATGCTGACGCTGCAGCGTCTGCAGCCGATGCTGCGACGGCCACTGCACAAGGCCATGTTTCTCAGTCGCTTCGTGGCGCGGAGGCGACTCGCGCAGGAGGTCTACGGAAAGCTGCTACAGCACTTCTCTGACAATCTGCTGAACTCGTCGATCAGTGAGGCTGCAGTGCTGGCCGAATGTGCGGGCGTAGGTAAAACCATTTTTGAACATCGTCGCAGCAGCAAGTCGGCGCGGGAGTTCCGCGAACTGGCCGGCGACCTCTTGTACGGGAGATTTGCACACTATGAGCAAGAAGCAGCCAGTCATGTCGCATGACCCGTTGGCCGGATTGAGCGGTGATTCGCAAGCATCGGCCACTGACGGTCCCTCGCCTGACGAAGGGGTGGAGCCATCCACGACACAGGCACGTGGAGTCAGTTGCGTTGCCGGCGGCGAGGCACTCCTTGTACTGCCCGCGAGCCTGACCATCGCCGAGGTTGGGGAAATGCACACCGTACTGATGAACCACCTGGGAAACGCAGCTGCAGTCAAGTTCGATGGTTCCAGTGTTGAGATTATCGACGGGGCCGGCCTGCAACTGCTGACGGCGTTCGTGAAAACGGCGACGGAGAAGGCGCTTATGGTGACCTGGCATGGGGCGTCCGAGACGTTGGGGCAGGCGGCACGCCGGATCGGGGTGGACTCGATTCTGAAGCTGCCGGATCAGCAGCTGGCCGCTTAGAAAGTGAATCAGACGATGCACGGTGAGAAGAACATCGCTCCGTCGAATTCGGCGTCACCTGATCTGGACTGGAGCCAGGTATCGGAAACTGTACGCATGCTGAATCTGGCGGTTGCCCAGATATCCATGGCGATGCACGAGGGTGAGGATTCGGTGGAGTCGTTGACCCGCTCCTTCACCAGCATGGTTGGAAATGTCGAAGATATTGCGAAGACAACAGCGAGCCTGGCTGCCGGTGATGTCGCAGATGACATCAAGTCCGCCGTGCTAAGCCGTGCGGCCGAGGTTCAGGGGGGAATTCAGCAAAGCATCGTCGCCTTCCAGTTCTACGATCGTCTGTCTCAACGCCTCGACCATGTGCGATTTGTCCTCGATGCCCTGTCCGCGCTGGTTGCTGACAAGTCCCGCCTTTTCAATCCTGCGGAATGGGAGGGGCTGCAGCAGAGTATCCGTGGTCGCTACAGCATGCAGGAAGAACAGGACATGTTCGAGGCGCTGTTGAACGGGGCGAGTATCGAAGAGGCGCTGGACCTGGTTCGAAAAAGATTGCATGAAGGTGACATCAATGACATCGAGCTGTTCTGACGGATAAGGCCGGCCGCGGGCAACGCGTTCGGACACGGAAAATTCGGGCTCGGTTGGCTACCCGCCCGGGCATCTAGGGAATCTAATCGTCTGAGGAATCGATGACAGCCGCCAGGGAATACCAGTTCACCCGCCATGATTTCGATTTCCTGCGTCGCATTTCGAATGCACGCACAGGGATCGTGGTCACGGACGACAAGTTCGACATGTTCTATTCTCGCCTGGCAAAACGCGTGCGACTGCTTGGGCTGGCCAGTTTCGCCGACTACTGCGACTATCTGCAGGAGCCATCCCACGACGCGGAGATCGTGGAACTGGTCAACGCGCTGACCACCAATCTGACGGCGTTCTTCCGCGAAAACCATCATTTCGAGTTTCTTGCGAAAACGGCGATTCCTGAGTGTATGCAGCGCAACCGGACCAAGCGCAGGCTGCGCATCTGGTCGGCCGGGTGCTCTACCGGTGAGGAGCCTTACTCCATCGCGATGGTACTGGCTGAGCAGCAGGCATTGCTGAGCGGCTGGGACTCACAGATCCTGGCGAGCGACATCGATTCGAATGTCCTCGCGCAAGCGAAGTCTGGTATCTACCCACTGCCCCGCGTGGAGAATCTACCAAAGGCCCGACTCAAGGCGTTCTTCCAGAAAGGAACCGGCGCCCAGCTTGGCAAGGCCAGGGTACGTGATGTGCTTCGCCGTTATATCAGCTATACGCAAATCAATCTGATGGAGCGGCTTGATGTCGAGATGCAGGACATCATTTTCTGTCGTAACGTCATTATTTACTTCGACAAGGAAACCAAGAAACGGCTGGTGGAGAAGTTCGCCGAGTCACTCGAGACCGGCGGCTACCTGATCGTCGGCCATTCGGAGTCGCTGTACCAGGTTACTGACCGTTTCGAACTGATCGGCAATACCGTGTACAGGAAGGTGCGCTGATGGGCTTGGCGCGCACGAGACAGCTGTTGCCCGCCAGCCTGCCTGGTTTCGAGAAAATCAATCGTTACTGGGATACGGCACATGACATGCCGGCAGCCAAGATACTGCCGGGTGAGTACTACGTGACCAGCAGCACCGAGCTGGTGACGACAGTGCTCGGTTCCTGCGTTTCCGCCTGTATTCGTGACCGCGTGTTCGGAATCGGTGGGATGAATCATTTCATGCTGCCGATCTCCACCGACGGCAAAGGCTGGAACGGCGCCCATGACGTCCTGAGTACGGCCACGCGATATGGCAACTTCGCCATGGAGCACATGATCAACGAGATCCTCAAGCATGGTGGGCACAAGCGACACCTGGAGGCCAAGATCTTCGGCGGAGGCAGAATGATGAAGGCCTTGAGTGACGTGGGCGCGCGCAACATTGAGTTCGTGCGCGAATACCTTTCTGTAGAGGGCATTCCGCTGATCAGCGAGAGCGTCGGCGACATCTTCCCGCGCAAGGTGATCTATATACCTGCCACGGGCAAGGTTCTGGTCAAGCGTCTCAAGCATCTGCACAACGACACCATTGCGAAGCGCGAGAACGACTATCGCAGCGAGATATCAATCCAGCCGCTGGCTGGCAGTGTTGAGCTTTTCTAAGGCATGGCCAATATGTCAAAGATACGTTTGCTGATCGTCGATGACTCTGCGCTGGTGCGCCAGGTACTGACCCAGGTGTTCGCGCAGACCCCCGACATCGAGGTGGTCGGTACCGCGGCCGATCCTTACGTGGCGCGTGAAAAGATAAAGCAACTCAACCCCGACGTGCTCACGCTCGATGTCGAAATGCCCAAGATGGACGGGGTGACCTTTCTCGGCAACCTGATGCGACTGCGCCCGATGCCGGTGGTCATGGTCTCGACGCTGACGGAGCAGGGGGCGGATGTCACATTGCGCGCATTGGAGAACGGCGCCGTCGACTTTGTCGCCAAACCCAAGTTCGATGTGGCGGAGGGACTCAAGGAATACGCCGAAGAGATCATCGGAAAGGTGCGGATGGCGGCCGGGTCCAGGGTGCGCGCGATTGAAAAGCGGGTGCTCAAGGCGCCGCCGGTGGTGGAACAAAAGCTCAGCGCCGATGCGGTGTTGCAGCCGCCCGGCGAACGCAGGCATTTTCGCACCACGGACCGCATCATCGGGATCGGGTCGTCGACCGGAGGGACCGAGGCGATAAAAGATGTGCTGGCTGCATTACCGATCGACATCCAGGCCGGCATCGTGATCTCGCAACACATCCCGGCTGCGTTCAGCGGGCCATTTGCGCGCCGGGTCGACAGCATCACCTCGCTGTCGGTTTGTGAGGCGCGGGACGGCCAGCAGATCATGCCGGGGCATGTCTACATCGCGCCCGGCGATCGCCATCTGCTGGTAGAGCGTGACGGCGCGCGCTATGTCTGCCGCCTCAGTGACGGGCCCCCGGTCAATAGGCATATACCGTCGGTTGACGTAATGATCCGGTCGCTCGCACAGAACGCCGGACCCAATGCCATCGGGCTGATGTTGACGGGAATGGGTAGCGATGGTGCCGCCAGCATGGGGGAGCTCAAGCAGACCGGCGCGCCGATCCTCGTGCAGGACGAGTTGACCAGCGTTGTGTGGGGGATGCCCGGCGAGGTTGCCAAGCGCGGCTTCGCTGATGAAGTACTTCCGCTGGGCAAAATTGCAGCCCGCCTTGTGGAACTGGTGAATCGGAAATAGTCACCTGGCTCAGTAGCGGACGTTTGCCATCCCGGGGTCAAGAAAGCGTCTGCACCGCCGATAGGAAGTGCAGGGAGCAGACGCTCAGGAAGATATCGATCGCCGCGGAAGCCGGCAGCAAATGAATGTGAATAGACCGTACCTGTTTATCGGATTGGCCGGGACCCTGGCGCTCACACTGGTGGCGCTGCTGGGTGGCGAATACGTGCCTGCGTGGGGCTGGCCTGCGTTGACCGCGTTGCCCTGGGCGGCGGCCGTCTTCTGGTCATGGCGAGCGCAGGCGCCGGAGCAGGATCAGCACGGTGCGGACAAAGAGACGCGCGACGTGGAGCACGCGGTTACGCAGCTGGTGCAGCACGTGGAGGGACACCTGGCCACAGTGGTCGGCCAGATGCGTACCGACCTGCGTCAGATTCAAGGGCTGGTAGGCGATGCCACAACGACCCTGCAGGGTGCGTTCGAGGGCCTGAACGATCGTACGACACGGCAGCTTGGCATGGTCGGCGGCATGATCGATCTGATGCGCGATGACACTGACGAAAGCATGGCCATGACCGGCTTTGCCGAAGAGACGGATGAGGTGCTGCGGTATTTCGTCGACTATGTGGTCAATACCAGCGCCAACAGCATGGCGATGGTCGAACGCATCGACGATATGGTCGAGCATATGGCTCACGCCGATCGGCTGCTCGGTGACGTGAAGGTGATCGCTGACCAGACCAACCTGCTCGCGTTGAATGCGGCGATAGAAGCGGCGCGTGCTGGCGAGGCCGGCCGGGGTTTTGCGGTGGTCGCCGACGAGGTACGCAAACTGTCCAAGCGTTCCAATCGGTTCAACGAAGAGATCCGCTCGGTAATCGGCGAATCCATGCATGCCATCGATGGCGCACGTGAAGCGATTGCCAAGCTGGCATCGCAGGACATGAACTTCGCCATTCAGGCCAAGACCCGCGTCAATGCGATGCTGGAAAGACTGACCGAACTCAACAGGTCGGTCGAAGGGACGTTGGATCAGGTGTCCGGTATCAGCGGTGAGGTCAATACGCTGGTAGGCGATGCCGTGCGCTCGTTGCAGTTCGA